>Ga0302122_10000004_pt1 | contig 152193 bp, 133 predicted proteins | sample CB21_SCM_MG_FD_203115 | JGI IMG/M metagenome (GOLD analysis project Ga0302122, IMG submission 203115) | Marine microbial communities from Western Arctic Ocean, Canada - CB21_SCM | ecosystem: Environmental > Aquatic > Marine > Oceanic | place: Canada: Western Arctic Ocean | collected 2017-09-28 | reverse complement strand
GCGATCCTATTAATCACGCGCACACGGGCTCGTATTTCAGCGTCCCTAGCTGAATCGATTGCTGGGCGAACCGCACTACTTATTTTTATGGGGAATATTTTTATTTTGATATTTACTCTGGCAGGCATAGGGTTTAGTTTTATTTATCACTTCGGTGGGAATTTAGGCCTTTTGATCGCAGAGTCTTTCACGGTGATAATTTTAATTATTGTTAAGTACCTTGGGCTAACTCCCGATTCAATCAGTACTCGAGTAGCGCTGTTCACTATACTTACGTCCGTACTAACCCTGGGATTTCTAATTCCTTTTCTGAACTACCTGTGGTTAGCTGAATAAGCCTCTAGCCCGTTTGTTCAATCGACCCTATGCTGACCGGATGGCGAATATTGCGATGGTTTTTTTTGGATTCTATTTTGACTGAGTCTACCCGACCTGCTCATGGTGGAATCGCCAAACTTGATTCAATTATTGAAATGCATGTTCATACAAATCCAGACTCTTCTGATTCAATGTTGTCGAAGGAAGACCTAGTTACCGTAGGAATTGATACGGGCCTAAGCGGTGCAAATCTAGCCGAACACGATAAGGTACTTGAACGACATCAACAAGAAAGTATACGAAATACTTATCCCAATTTCTTCTTTAATTTCGGAATGGAAGTATCTACCGACTTAGGTCATATGATTGCGATAGGACTCAAAGAGTATTTACCTGGAATACGGCGTGCTGAGAAATTACGAGAAGAGCTTGATAAAGTCGGTGGGTTTTTGATTGTGGCTCATCCTTTCAGACGACTATTTGATCCGGTTACGGCGATGAGAACAGGTGAGACATTTGACTTGACGCCTGAGCAGGCTGCGGAAACCATGCCAGTATTTAAGATCGTACACACTTTGGAGATTGCTAATGGTGCTAATACTCCAAAGGAGAACGCCTACGCGGCTGAGGTGGCGCGGCTGTTAGGGGTGCGTGGGACCGGAGGCTCTGACGCCCATTCGACTAGCGGCTTGGGCTATTTTGCGACTGGATTTGACACAATTGTAGATTCCCAAGACGAATTACTCGAAGAACTTCATGCAGGAAGATTTGAGGCACTGCAGCTTGAGTCGGCAGGAATATTTTCGTATTTCAATCCGCCGCATGACCAATAATCCGCTAAAATACCTTCACGCTAGGTAGTGATCAGATAATTTCTATGCCAATTCATACTCTTGAGCAATTTGTATCCATCGATCTTGAAACTACAGGACTTAAAGCAGGGGTCGACGAGATTATAGAGGTGGGCATAGCTAAATTTGATCTACTTGGAAATTACCAAGAATTCCAAACCTTGGTAAAACCAGAATCACGACTCACGCGCTTCATATCCGACTTAACAGGACTTGCAGATAAAGATTTACGAGATGCACCGATGTTTGATGAGGTGAGAACTGAAGTCATGGATTTTATTGGTGACCTACCAATTATCGGTCATAACATCCAATTTGATATTGATTTTCTAAAAGCCCAGGGAATAAGAACAACAAATATTAATTTCGATACGTGGGAACTTGGAGCCCTTTTATTACCGACAGCTGAGAAACTGAACCTTGCTTCTTTGGCTGAATTACTTGGGGTTCAGACAGAGCGAAGCCACCGTGCACTCGATGACGCTATTTGTGCACGAGATATCTTTATGGTGCTGTATCAACGACTCCAGCAATTGCCTGATAGAACGCTTGCTGACATGAAAATGTTTTTGTCACGTTCGGATTCCTCCATCATTACTTTGTTACCGCCGACGAGTAAGCCGAGAACTAACAACGAAAGCTATTTTGATTTTCAAACTAAGACTGCTACCTCAAATGTCAAAGTGAATTCCGAAGCCGATAGCTCGCGTGAGAGCTATTCAGTTAGCGAAATCTGGAATTTTGCTGAGCAAACACAAACTTTGCTTGCGGATTATACGCCTCGAGTTAATCAACAACTTATGTCAGAGGTAATTGAAGAAAATTTGATTACTGGTGGAGAACTTGTACTCGAGGCTGGTACAGGCACCGGCAAAACTTTAGCGTATTTGTTGCCTGCATTAATTCGTTCTATGGCTAGCGGTGAGCGGGTAGTTGTATCTACTCAGACTAAAAATTTACAGGATCAACTGAAAGAATCAGATTTACCAATTGCGATAGATCTTGTGGAGAGGTTCAATAATTCGAACAACTCGAACTCAATGATCCACCCTCAAATTAGTGTTGAAGTGTTGAAAGGTAAGGGAAATTATTTGTGTTTGGAACGATGGTTCACTCTGCGATCCTCACGAACAAGACTACAAGCACGTGAGTCCCGATTCTACGCTCGGGTAGCTACCTGGATGGAGCAAACGTCAACTGGAGATTCTGCCGAGTTATATATGACGTCTCAGGATGAGGAAACATGGAGAAGCATATCAGCGACTGATACAGATTGCCTATCTCGTAGATGTGAATTTGCTCAGGACGGAAGTTGTTTCGTGTTACGCGCACGAGAAAAAGCTTCTATGGCCAATATAGTTGTTGTTAATCATGCACTTCTACTTGCGAACGCAACTCAGAATGAGCAGATACTTCCAAGCTATGAGCATTTAATTATTGATGAGGGCCATCGACTTGAAGACGTCGCAACTGATCATTTTGGGGGCATGATTTCAATCAAATCTGTTGAAGATTTGTTGAAGTCAGGTCTAGTACAAAATAAGAGGGAACGTAAAAATAAACCACTGAGTTTTTTAGGACATTTCAAGGCTTTGGAAGGATATGTTCAAGGAAATCCATCTGAAGTTGAAAAAATTATCCGAACCCGTGATATCGCAATCGGACGTTTACGGGAACTACGAGAAGATCTCAGAGATTTTTTTGAGAACCATGGGGACGCAAGACACCCTGGCCAAGCAGCTGGCCATGAAAATCGTCAGCAGGAATTTAGCCTGACGGCTGGTGCTCGATCTCAACCGGCTTGGGAAGAATTATCCCATAATTCTGACCTATTATTATCTTCATTGAAATTTTTACGTCGTGAAATAGAGCAGCTTTGGGCGGTAGTACGATCGCAACATAAGGCTACACCACAGGGTGATTTGCAGGAAGTAGCTATTGCGATTAACGGATTCCTAGGCGAATTGTCCGGAATGAGTGACACTATACAAAGAGTCATGATTGATGAAAGCCGGAGCGATATCTTATGGATCAGTCGTCGGGATCGAGATATTCGCCTCGGTTGTGCACCACTTGTTCCAGGTGATCACCTAAGGGAATATCTTTTTCAGGATAGAAAATCTGTTTTGGTAACGAGTGCGACTTTGCAGGATATTGATACAGACGGGCGCCAGTCTTTCAAATTTATATTAGAGCAGATCGGCTTACCGGATGCTTTTACTTCTAGCTGGCCGGCACCTTTTAATTACAAGAACCAAGCAAAAGTGGTGATAGTGAATGACATCGCAAATCCAAGTGAAACCGATTACTCAATCCAACTGCATGAAGCGATATTCCATGCAGTGAATGCGTTGCGCGGGAGAACGATTGTATTGTTTACATCTCACGATGCATTACGCAAAGCAACGGCAGCTTTGCGAGATCGTTTAGCTGAGATTGATGTACGTTTGTTATCACAAGGAATTGATGGTTCAGCTACCAGATTAGTCAGAGAGTTGCAATCTGGTGAATCCACTGTAATCTTCGGAGCAGCGGCTCTATGGGAAGGTGTAGACATTCCCGGACGTGCCTTATCACAAATCATAGTTGTGCGATTACCATTTCCTTCTCCAGTAGACCCAATACACGCTGCGCGTGGTGAACAATACGAAGATTCATTTTCAGAGTATTTGCTGCCACGGGCGATATTGAGATTTCGCCAAGGCTTTGGAAGACTAATCAGGCATGAAGGTGACAAAGGGATATTTACTATTTTGGATAGTAGATTTTCGACTGCACGATACGGAGTTCAATTTTCACAGTCCTTACCTGATGCAGAGATTGAGACCGTTCAACTAGCAGATCTGCAGGGTGAGATCACCAACTGGCTTGCTGACGGATTAGCGAGATGATTTGGACTCGTGGCCAGAAGGTCAGCCTTCAAGTTCTAGAGAATCAAGATATTTTTGCTAGAGCTGGGATTATGCGCGCTTTAGCTGATGGCGTGAGTAGAAATTTCAATCCGTCTGATTTAGTAGAATTGACCACCGTGCCTCGCACTGATTGGTACGTGATTCGTGAGACTGGTCTGGAGGTCGGAGTTCTCGGTATCCAACGCAATTCACCTGAACGGGGCAGTGCCACGGCGCGTTTTCTCGCCGTGGATCCTCAGTACCGTGGCAACGCTGTTGGCACTCGAGCGGCGCTGATTGCTGAGAGAAAATTGAGGAGTGAAGGGTATGAGCTGTTTGGCAGAGTACCGGAAACGAATGGCCGAGGCCTTTATTTCTGGCTACGTTGTGGATTCGTGGGACAACGATCCAGCAGTGAGAGCGAATCAGCCACTTGGTTTCGAAGAATTCCTAGGGGCTAGTACAACGACTAGGACTCGGACTCTTTATTTTTTTTACTTGTCCAGAGGTCTCGACGTTGGTTGCGATTAATCAGGGTGTTTCGGGCCCAACGTCTCCATATCAGTGTGACTGATATGGCGGTTCCAGCGTAAATAAATAATTTGGTGAGCTCCGATGATGCATCAGACAGACCCGTCCCAACTAGGCAGAATAATGCCCCGACGAAAAAACTTGTAAGTAGGTTTATTTTCATGCGTTTAATTAGATGATTGCTCCATGCAGTCATGGCAGTAGTAGTAAACTCCTAGAGATTCTCCGATGACAGCGTCACCACAATCTTTGCCGGGCCTATTTGAAAATGGATTGAGGTGGTATGACCGATTACAGCTAAAGCATTGCTGCAGCAATGCCAAGGTGGATTGCTCACCACAAATTTCGCACGTTGTCATCTCATTGGACATAGAACCGCCAAATCTTATAACTAACCGAACATAACTCTATTCTATTTTATATTCTCGTTTTGAAGGAAGCGGGAGGCATCAGCTTTTGACTCAATAATTCCCGCAAAGTCAGCCCACTTAAGTCGATGTAACGTCAGACCAATGTCTGGGCCGGCGGTTATGCCGATTTTTTTCAGATCATCAATGGCGAGGTAGCTGGAGCACTGCTTCCATCGTTCGAGTTCACTAGCTATCAATACAGTCTTTTCTCTGTTCAGCACGCTCGCAATGGTGAGTGATTCCTCACTGATATTTTCGTAGTAAGTGATACTGTTTATCGTCATTTCCGTACCGTCAGTACTATCTAATAATATGCAGGCTTCTTCGATAAATATTTTTAGCTGTTTTGGTAACTGTAATCGTTCGAGAGCCGTGACTCTCATCTCCTTGGTGGAATGGATAAGCAAACCTGTTACCAGGGTGCGTAAATTATATTTAGTTGTGAGTTCGGAAGTGTGAAAGTTATTCGAGTCGAACGAAAGAGCGGAATCAGTCCTCTCAAGAATCTTCCAGTCTTGAAGTTGCGAACAAATTTCGAGCGCATTTGCGCTCGCACAAATCTGTCTAAGCTCTGCGACAAGTCGCACTCCTGAAACATTTTCGAAACTTACGTTCTCGGCGTGCAGTTGCTGACACGTGCTAGGGTCCAATTTGAGCGCATGAGTTGTTGCTAATCTTGCGGCTCTCCAGAGTCGAGTTGGATCGTCTACGAAAGAATTGCGATGTAGAGTCACCAACGTGGCCGAATCTATAGCGGAGACTCCTTCAAACGGATCATGAAACATGTTTTCTATACCTCGACTGAGGCCTAGTGCCATCGCATTGATTGAAAAATCACGACGCTTAAGATCTAAATTGATTTCTTCCGTGGTAGAGACGATTGGGAGCGTACCAGGCCTGGCATATCGCTCAGTTCTCAACCTTGAAATATCGAGTTGAATCTTAGCATCTGTTCGTAGCGAGGCTGTTAAGAAGTCTGAATGACTAACAAGATCAATCTCGTTTGAACCCCACTCACCCCTAATTGCTTCTGCAAGAGCCAGTGAGTCGCCATTCGTTGCGATATCAAGATCTCGGATAGGTTTTTGCATGAGAAAGTCGCGAATTGCTCCGCCAACCAACCACAAATTCCGGTTATGTCGGTTGCTATGCTCGATGGCCAAGGCCAGTAACCGTTGTGCCTCTGGTTCGAGTTGATTACTTAAGTTTTTGAGAGAAATATGACTTGAACGGTGTGGTGATAAGTTTGACATTAGCGACATCTATTGTACATTTGCATAAGCACGTGATCAGTTGTTGATTTTTTCATAACAAATTCTTAAACTAGTACTGTTGACTATGTTACAGGCTATCGGTGGGGAGCTGTTTGAATCGAAACAGCGAGGACGTTTTATGCGATTAAATTCTCCTAGCACGCAAGCTTTGGACGTTGAGGTTAATCTACGTTTGTTCGAATCTATTATTAACTACAAGTTTGGTGACGAGAATCTCTTCACTGAGGCGATGACGCATGCCAGCGCCTCGAATGAATTTCCTGAGACTTATTTTGAGAATAATCAACGCTTGGAATTTCTTGGTGATGCGGTGGTCGGATTAATAATTGCTGACGAACTTTTTCATCGCTTTCCAGAAAGCCGCGAGGGAGACTTAACAAAATGGCGGACAGGGCTAGTTCGTGGAAAAACTCTCGCAGAAATTGCATTGACGCTGGGTTTAGGTAATTTTTTGATTCTTGGCGTAGGAGAAGAAAAAAGCGATGGCCGACTGAAGGGAAGTAATTTATCGGACTCACTTGAAGCTTTAATCGGTGCAGTTTTCGTGGATGGAGGCCATCTCGCGGCGCAACAATTCATCAACGTGATTTTTGAACCCTATTTCGAAGTGCTGGAGACATCTAACCCGAAAGGAGACCTCCAAGAACTAGCGGCGACGATAAAAACCAGACCGAAATACATACTAGTAGATGAATCAGGACCGGAGCATGAAGTTGAATATCGAGTTCGAGTTGAGGTTGAACTTCGACCAAATATCGCACTAGAGCCTCTTATTGCTGAAGGTATGGCGTCATCTAAGCGTGGAGCTGAAATAGCAGCAGCAGAAGAGATTTTACCCCAATTAAAAGAAATACTTATGGATGAACAGGGATAATTAATGCACTTAAAACAACTTCAAATTCAGGGATTTAAATCTTTTGCAGATCGAACTACGTTCGAATTTGGGCCAGGTATGACTGTCATTGCAGGTCCAAATGGATCAGGAAAAAGTAACGTGACAGACGCAATTCGCTGGGTACTGGGTGAACAGACTGCGAGCTCCTTGCGAGCAAAGAAATCAGATGATGTGATCTGGATAGGTTCTGATTCTAAAAGACCTGCGGGCTTTGCTGAGGCGACTTTAACCTTCAATAACACTGATCGTTGGCTTCCATCCGATTATTCTGACGTCGCTATTACTCGTCGTGTACATCGAGATGGACAATCGGAATATTTACTCAATAAGCGAAAAGTGCGATTAACGGATCTAACGGAACTTATGGCAAAGGCAGATTTTCGCCAGGGCTCCTATTCATACTTGTCGCAAGGACTCGTGGATAAAGTTCTCTCTCTCAAACCTGATCAACGCAGGGCACTTATTGAGGAAGCGGCTGACTTGCATTCTGCTAGGCAACGACTTCGATTATCTGAGCGAAGGCTGAAGGAAATGCGCGATAATCTTGGACATGCCCGTATGCAGGTCAGAGAGCTAGAACCTAGATTACGATCCCTGAAGCGTCAGACAACGCGAGCTGAAAAATACCAGGAACTTAGAACTATTCTAGATGGGGCTTTTCAAGAATATTTCACCATCGGACTCAACGAGTCCGCATCGGACATCAAGCTTGCATCTGAAAGCGCCCATCGATTGCGCGATGCCCATTTGTCAACCAAACAGAGATTTGAACAGGCGCAGAAGATGTATTTGGGCGTGCGAACTAATCTTGAAAATACCCGCTCTGAACTTGCGACTGCAGAGAGAGATGAGCGAGAGAAAAGAGAGGCATTGCTTTATCTCGAACAGGATATGGCTTTGGCGGAACAGCGTTCGGAACTATTCAATCAACGACGAAACGATCTCAAAGAAAGTCTTTCTCACGAATTAGAGAATGATTCATCTGAAAGCTCAAGTGAACCTTCGGATGAATCATTACGACTAATCGTACTTAGAAGCAAAGCGCAGTTAGTACAGAAGAAAGATGCACTTACGGAAGCAGATCAAGTTACTAGAGGAATCCTTCGCGATCTTGCGGAGCGCGAGGCGAGACGGGCACGAATTAACGCCGAGCATGACGAACTTAAAGCCAGACTCCTGGATGTGGAAGCCTATGAGGAAAGGCAAGTTAAAGACCATATACGTAACATGTCTGCTGCTGAGATTGTGACTCAATCAATTACTCGATTAGGCGTTGAGCTTGGTAGAGATCGAAGTCAGTACGATGAAATACAATTATCCCTTGTAAATACGACAGAACTAGTTAAGGAAACTGAAACCGCTTTTGAGTCAGCCCGATCGACTCTTAACTCTCACACGAATGAAATATCGCTATTAGAATCTGAAATCACAAGCCTTGAGAGCCAAATTGAACTTCAAGAGTTACTTGTCCGTTCTACTGGTCATATGTCCGATGCAATTGAGTTTGTCTCTGATGTGTCAAATTTAGATCCAACCGTGTTAATCGATATCTTGAGCAAACTGATTGAGGTACCAGATCGCTGGAAGACAGCTATAGAGGCATGGATGGGAGACAGCTTAACGGCAGTAATTTTCTCAAATCGTGCATCACTCGTGAGTGCACTGGACGCAGGAGTTGACGAAATTGACAAGAATCTTCTTTTGTATTCTGGTGACAGCAATTTTGAGAACGAAGCACTTCCGTTCCCAAAGCACACTGGGGTAATCGCTTCACTTGTGGACGTGATTACTGCTGATGACCATATGATGAATTTACTTTCAGTGATATGCGCCAATACTTACCTAGTTACTGATTTTGACTCAGGAATGTCACTGAGTCTATTGGGCTATAACGCGGTGACTGAAGCCGGAGAAATATTTCAGAGAAATGGAGGCGTACGGCTGCGTTCCGGATCTAATCCAGAATCACACCTTTCTTTAGTGACTAATCTTTCAAATAGTATTGACTTGCTTGAGAACAAAAGAGATTCTTTGGCGGCAATATTATTGCACCACAGTAAGATCGTTACTGAACTCGAGAGAGCGACGGTCGCACTGGATGAATCTAAGATTCAGCAAGCGACGTGTGTGAAGAATAGAGAAGTACTAGCTGATGGGGTTTCACAATTAGAAAAAGAGCACTTGAGCCTGAAAGGCGAGCGGGCACTTCTATTATCACGTGTGGAAAATGCGGAACCTAAAAATGAAAGCGCCTCAGTGAAACAGTCAATTCAGGATCGTGAATCAGGCATTATCGAGATTGATGATGAAATTCAACAGATTCGTGATCGAGCAATATCGGTTAATGCCCAACGCGATTCTATAGCCAGTGAATTCGAAGAGGCAAATACTCAACTAGCAGCTGCTGATGCGGATCAGCGAGCGCAACAACAGATACGTTCTGAGCGTGAAACGGACCGCATTCGCCGCTTAGAGACCCGTACACAATCGTTAGAGTCGCTGAAGTCACTCGATAACGCTAATGAAGACCTAGGTTTGGAAATGACTCTATTGCGAGATAAAATTTCTTCACAACGATCATCGCTCGTGGAGTCGAAAGCGGTAATCGTACCAATGCAAACTAGAGCACTCGCGCTCACGGAGGACGAATCGACGCTTCAGTCAGATCGGGAAGAGCTTGAAATTGAACTCCGAGAGAATGAATCGAAGCTACTTAACTCGGAGCACGAATTAAATAGATTCAAAGAATCACGTGAACGACTGATACGAGAAATGGAGACGGAGGAATTCACGGAAGACATGCTTAATCAACCAGCACTCGTCGCGCACGATGGCATGACGCCACAAGAAATATTTACGAGCGCCGAGGAGCAAGTGAACATCACAAGATCGAAGTTGAGGTCACTTGGCCCGGTTAATATTGATGCACTGGACGAGTACCAAGAAATATTTGAGCGCCACGAGTTTCTTACTGCCCAAATTTTGGACCTCGAACACGCGCAAACTGACGTACGCACAATAATTCGAGACTTGCGTGCTGAAATACGAACTACTTTTGTTGAGACCTTTGAACAGGTTAATATGCATTTTCGTGAATATTTCACCAAATTTTTTGGAGGCGGGCGTGCTGAACTTAAGCTAGTACAACCGGAAAGTACAGATGTAAATTCTGAACTGGAAGAGAGTGACGGGGCGAATGGCACAACAGACGAATCTGAAGGGACAGGAATATTATCAGGAGACAACTCGTTATTACCTGCGGATGGAGAAGCGGGCGTGGAGATTTATGCTCAACCACCAGACAAGCGAATCACTCGACTTGCAGCATTGTCAGGAGGTGAAAGATCGTTGACTTCAGTCGCACTTTTATTTGCCTTGCTTTCAGTAAACCCTTCACCAATCGTTGTTCTTGACGAGGTAGACGCAGCCCTTGATGAGGCAAACATTGGCCGATTTGTCCAAACGGTACGTGACTTCACAGGAGAGACACAGTTCATTGTGGTCTCGCATAGCCGAATTACTATTGAAGCAGCTGACTCCATCTATGGCATATCGATGGGATCTGATTCAACGAGTCAAGTACTATCAATAAACCTAGGTCATACTGATGCCCAAAGCGCCGCATGATGGATTTATAAATGCGATTTCGTAGATCACGAGAAGATTCTCAAATTGGTCAGAGTGATGACAGAAAAATTCAACAGGCCACAAAAAAAACTCGCCTTTCGATATTTGGCAGGGTAACTGAGCTTTTCAGCACGGACGCAATTAATGACGATCTTTGGGAAGAATTAGAAGAAATTCTAATTAGTGCTGATGTTGGCGTAAAAACAAGTTTTAAGATTTTAGATGGTTTGAAGGCCCAAAGACCCAAGACTCGTCTTGAAGTGAAGGAAGCATTACGCAACTCATTAATTGAAATACTGGTTTCTGTGGAAGATTCAACAGGAAAATTATGGAGTACTGATGATCTTAACTTAGATGTGGAGACTATTAAATCACCAGCTGTCGTGTTAGTGGTTGGAGTCAATGGAAGTGGCAAGACTACTGTGATCGGTAGATTAGCCTCGCTTTATGTAGAGGAAGGCTATCGCGTGATGGCGGCAGCTGGGGACACGTATCGAGCTGCCGCCATCGATCAATTACAAGCGTGGGGTGAAAAAGTAGGCTTTGATGTAATTGCTCAGCAACCTGGAGCGGATCCAGCTGCCGTAGCTTTTGATGCAATTAACGCGGGCAAAGCACGTCTTCATGACTTGATTATTATTGATACTGCGGGAAGATTACAAAATAAATCGAGTCTCATGGAAGAACTTGCAAAGATTAAGAGAGTTATCACTAGACAAATTGATAGAGAACCAGACGAAGTATTACTTGTTGTTGATTCTACCACAGGCCAGAATGGACTAGCACAGGCTGAGATCTTTACCAAAGAAGCAGGTGTTACTTCAATCGCACTTTCGAAACTTGATGGCGCAGGCAGGGGTGGTATAGTTTTTGCGATCGCCCAGGAGTATGGTTTACCAGTTAAATTTGTTGGGATAGGTGAACATGCTTCTGACCTAATTCCTTTTGTTCCCGAAGCCTTCGTGGATGCCTTATTACTCGATCGCGAAGACTGAAACTTCTGTTTAGGCATTAGGAATGATACATCTACTTCTTTGGTATCTGACCACTCTAGTTGTTTCACTTTCCGTAATCATTCCTACGATGAAATTTTTTCAACCGTTGAGATCCGAGGGATTTGCCTACTCACGGGTTGTGGGTATCGCGTTTCTTTCATTATTGGTATGGATAACTCTTAATCTTGATATCAGTATTTCAGTGGTCGGAGCTTCTCTTTTTTGGATATTAATGTTCTTTGGGGTGAGTACTGGAATAATTTTTCACGATCGTTCAATACTTAAGCGATTTTGGTTGCAGAGAAAGAAAATATTTGTAACCGAATCGATATGGATCGGCTTGTTCGGAATTGTTTTGTTAGCAAGATCACTGGCGCCTGATGCGATTGCTACCGAAAAACCAATGGACTTGATGATAATCACAAGTATCTTTTGGAGTGAAACCGTTCCACCTCCCGATCCGTGGTTTTCTGGCATGCCGCTTTCCTACCATCATCTCGGTCATTTGAGCGCAGTCATAATTGGCAAACTGTCCCAACAATCGATAGGAATGATTTTTAATCTAGCCTTGGCTTCTTGTGCTGCGTCGGCAGGCACAGTAGCCGCAATACTTGCAAACGATTTTTTACCTGACTTGCAACAATTGAATCGTCGTAAGAGAATTCTTATTTTTGTGTCCACTGGGTTCATAACCCTGTGCAGCTTATTTCTTTTGGCACCATGGATTGGTATGTTAAATATTGTTTTTTCGAACGGATATTTAACTGAGATGAATTGGCATTGGTTGAATGTAGAGAACTTTCCGTTTCTAACTGAGGTGCGATATGGAATTCCAGATCAATGGTGGTGGTGGTGGTATACAACTAGGATTTTTGATAGTGGTTTTGCTGAATTTCCAGCATTCACTTTCCTACTGGGTGATCCCCATGCCCATGTATTTGGGTTACCTATAGTTCTTACGCTTCTTGCCGTCGGGATGAAGATTACCAAAAATCAACCGGTGGTGAGCTTTGGGTATTGGCGTAACCGGCCTTTTAGCTTGATTTACGTGAGCGGACTGTTGGCCGCGCTCTGTATGACTAATGTCTGGGATTTGCCGATTTCCTTCGTGGCTCTGATCGGTGCTGTATGGCTTTGTCAACGACATAATCAAAAAAATTACATACAGGCATTCATGTCAACTTTAAGCTTTTCTATTCCGATCGTAATCCTAGTGGGTATAATTCTATATCCATTTCTTTCGAGCTTGAGTCCTCCAACCACGGGGATATCGATGGTGATAGGAGAACACACCAACCTGTCGCAATTAATGTTGTTTTGGGGTCCAATATTTTCTGTAATTGTTGGATCTGTATTGCTGAATTGGCGGCACCAACGTCGGGTCTATACCGCTTTGCGTGAACCTCTATGGCTGACAGCTATTGCTTTACTCGTGTGGATATTGGCTTTAGTTTTAACGGATAACGTTGGTGAGATCATAAGCCGCTCCACTGGTTGGCTGACGCTGGGCTTGTTAGCTTCTGGGGTTGTTCTGACTCGAATAGTGAGTTACAAAACTAACGACCAGGCTTGGCATATCTACTGGATGATGGGATTGGTGTTATTGCTCCTTATTGGAACGGAATTGGTGAGAATTGAGGATGCATTTCCGGGCAGATTAAACACATTATTTAAAGGTTGGTTTATTAGTTGGGGAATCGCTTCAGTTGCTGCGGGTAGCATTTTTGGATTATCTCTAACTTTCCGCTTAATTCATACTAAATCTACAGCTATGAAGTTGAGCGGCCCTCTAGCAATCATGCTGTTTCTTTTCTCATTTAGCTCCATTGCTTTTGTTCCCGCTATGGCTATTAGTCGAGGATGGGAAGGTCAAATCCGCGGTTTGGACGCTACAAAATATATTGAGATTCAGCAGCCCGCTCTTGCAGAGGCTGTCGACTGGGCTAGGAATAACCTGAATCCAAATGAAGATGTGGTGTTACAGGCTGTGGGTGAGTCATATCAGGGCGGAAACATGTTTTCAACGTTGACTGGTTTACCCACCGTATTGGCCTGGCCGAATCACGAGCGGCAATGGCGAGAAGATATTCGAGAAACTGAACGTCGAACCGCTATTGATAAGGTCTACCTATTTGGGTCGACTGGAGAGGGGCTGGAATCTCTTGCGAAATATAGTATAAATCATGTACTTATTGGAAATTTTGAAAGAAGAATCTATGGTGCCGATGTAGGCTCAAGATTTAGGAATTGGGAGATGGTATTCGAATCATCTGACTTAACAATAAAAATTTTTCACCTAAATCAATCCGTAACTGAATAGGGTCAGATAGAATCTACTAATGTATAGACTGATGCCATATCAAATACGAAGTGAGATCAGTCACCTAGCTAAATTTCTTGTTCGGAACCCTTTATTTCTAGCGGTTTTGGGTATTGCCATACTTGCTTTGCTCCTCAGAATTGTAAATCTTGGTGATCGTGCAATGCATCACGACGAATCATTGCATGCGGAATTTGCTTGGCGATATTTGATCGGACTTGGCTACCAACATGATCCAATGATGCACGGGCCGTTACTGTTTAATTTGATAGGGGTAGCCTTTTATTTATTGGGCGATTCTGAATTTACGGCAAGATTACCGTTCGCATTGGTTGGCTCTTGTTTAGTGTTTTGTCCTTTGTTTTTTAGGGAGAAATTAGGTGCCGTAGGTGTGTGCGTGTGTGCGGTACTTTTGTCTATATCTCCCTCACTACTTTATTATTCAAGATTTTCTCGCAACGATATTTTAGTCACTTTGTTCACATTTCTCTTGGTTATATCGATTTGGAAATTGATCAGACCGAGAACCCAACCTTGGTTTAAACAGAGAGATACACTAACCAAACTTTCGGTTTGGCACGTGATGTTCGTAGTGGCTTTGAGCGGACTCTTTTTAACTAAAGAATTGTCATACATGATCGTGGCGTTGCTCTTGCTTTACCTTAATTTTGCGTTGGCTCATGAATGGACGATGCAACGCCATAACAATCGGCCAACTTTAGCTGATCGAATTAAGGACGGAATTTGGTTAATCCCAGCAAGTTGGATATTAGCCAGCATTTGGCCGCTTCTGGGTCGTACACGTTATAAGCTTGGATTACGTTCACGACCTGAGGCCGATATTTTAATACTTCTCGGAACATTAGTATTACCCCTACTGGGTGCAGCCGTACGAATAGTGCAACCAGAACTTTCTGAAACTCTTATTTGGCCTGTCGTGGGTGTACTTTTTATTGCGGCACTGGTGGTGGGCCTTGCTTGGAACGCGTGGGTCTGGATCTGCTGCGCGATGATATTCTATGCATTGCTCTTGCTCCTTTACACAACTTTTGGCTTGAATCTCGAGGGAGCACGGAGTCTTTTTTGGGATTCTTTGTCCTACTGGATTGACCAGCAGGAAGTCAAGCGTGGCACTCAACCTTGGTTTTATTACTTGATGCTCATACCACTCTATGAATTCTTAACACTTATACCGGCTTTATTTGGAACAATATATGTTGCATTAACTAGAAAGATCAATGGATTTCTTGGATTATTATTAGTTTGGACCTTTGGGATGTTTGTCGGACTTACTTTTGCGGGCGAGAAAATGCCATGGCTCTCCACTCATATTGCACTTCCACTCACCCTTTTAGCATCGTATTATGTCGCTCGATTTGTACGAATAGACTTTAGACTAACGCGCGCCAGGAAAATTGCAGCAGTTATGGCTGGTGTGCCTGTGATATTTGCCGTGTGTTTAACTGCTTGGACAAACGTGGGACTTAATATTCGCCATTCGGATACACCACTTGAACCGATGATCTATACTCAGACATCACCCGATGTCCCAAGACTAGCTTCAAGAATCACTCAAAGCCTCGAGAGCGGTTCGAGTACAGGAGTGGTCCTGGATACAGACTTGGCCTTGTCATGGCCATGGGCTTGGTACTTGAGAGGCCGAAACGTAGATTACACGCCTGGCACAGAATTGCAATCTGGTGATTATGAGATGGATCCGAAAAAAATTGCAATACTTACGGATTTAAGCAACTATCAGCGATATGATCTTATGAAAGATCATGGTTTGGTGGAGCCATATATGCACCGATGGTGGTTCAACGAGAGTGATTACCGACAAGTGACATGGCAACAGATTTTTGGGACAAATAACTGGCCCGATCGAGTGAGGAGACTGGGTTCATTTTTGAGATTTCGAGGGGAAACACCACACGGAGTGAAGGCATTCATTGGCTTTCCGAAATAACTACTGAGGATAGCCATGAGTAGACCGTTGAAAATGCTAGCTGGCCTGATATTGAGCGGAATTTTTATATATTTTTCGTTCCGACAAATCAATCTAGGGGATGTGCTTGATCGAGGGATACACTTTTCGTTTGGTTGGTTGTTTTTAGCGGTGCTGCTCTATATTACTGGCGTTGTACTTCGGGGAATAAGATGGCGAATAATTTTGCCTAGTTCGACTTATATCACCACTCGTGCTTCTATTTCGCTTGTTGTCATAGGCATGGCGGCAAATAATATTTTACCGATGCGGACCGGGGAAATAGTGCGTTCTGGTATTCTCAGCCGCGAGACTGGAATGCCGACATTGACGGTCCTCGGAACTATTTTATTAGAGAAGATTTTGGACACGTTAGTACTTTTCACGCTCGCTGCCGTCGCACTAATTTTATTAGATGAGGAAGAAGCTAAACTTTTCATTATTGGGGCAACGGGGATAGTCGTACTTGGTGTTAATCTTCTCTTTGTACTCGTCAACGGAAGTATTTCACGTCGATTATTGAAGCTGTTGATCTTTCTACCTAATAGAATTAATGGAGTGACTTCAGGTATCATTTCTCGAGTGCAATCTGGTGTTGGAATGATTGAATCCAAGAAAATTTGGTTTAAAGTGGTGTCACTTTCTGCATTGATCTGGATATTTGAATCAATCTCTTATTTTTGCGTAGCGGCATCTTTGGGGATATTTCTGAGTATCACTCACTTCACAGTCGTAACATCGGCTTCTAACTTAGCGATCGCAGTGCCATCGACCGCAGGCGGAATCGGCCCTTTTGAATTTTTCGCGAAAGAATCATTAACTTTCGTCAGTGACATTTCTGTTATTGATGCAGCCGTATACGCAGTATTACTCCATTTCTTACTTTTAGCACCAGTGAGTCTGGTCGGACTGTTTTTAGCTTGGGTTCGGGGACTGAGCATTCTTAAAATCACGAGTTATGAAAGAGAGGCCATGCATACAAAATGACCAGTACAAACTTAAAAAATAACAAAGTAGCTGTTGTAGGTGGCGGAGTCACAGGACTGGCTGCTGCATACCATCTCGTGAACAATGGTGTTGATGTAACGATCTACGAAAGTGGAGAAACTCTTGGAGGTCAGGTAAGAACTATCGACGTGGGGGGTAATCAGATAGAGATTTTTTATCATCATTTATTTCGTTCCGATACTGTAGTGATTGAACTAATAAAAAAATTAGGCCATGGTGATGATTTAGCTTGGTTGCCATCTGTGGGCGCAATGCATAGCCAGACGAAGATCTACCCATTCGTAGGAGCCCTTGATCTGCTTCGTTTTGATAAAGTGTCAATATTGTCTAGACTACGATTGGGTTTGGCGGCTCTTTGGCTACGCTATGACTCGAATTGGCAAAAATATGAAGGTAAACGCGCGTCGACTTGGATTAAGAAATGGATTGGGGAATCCGGTTATCGAGCAGTATGGCGCCCGGTGCTTCGCTCAAAATTCGGAGCACATTTTGAAGATATTTCAATGGCTTGGTTTTGGGGCAAAATTTACCTTCGATTTGCCTCACGAGATGGTATCTTGGCTAAAGAAAAGCTAGGCTATCTGAAAGGATCGTTTCGTAAGTATATCGAATCACTTTCTGAAGCGATTCGAAAAGCATCTGGCACTATCTTGACGGAATCTATAGTCGAAGAAATACTCACTATTGATGACCAATTGACCGGCCTCAGGTACTCTCGGCATGGAGTAACCACTAATGTTGAGTGCGATGCGATGTTGGTCACCACACCCACACATATATTCGAAAAAATTTCGCCACCAGCTGTACTTGACTCACCCTATGGCGAGTTGTTACGAACGGTCCAATACCAATGGGCTTCGGTGCTGTTATTGGTGTTAGATAGGCCACTATCTGATATTTACTGGTTAACTATGACTGATGAGGATATGCCGTTTGTCGTGACTGTAGAGCACACAAATTTTATTTCATCTGACCAATACGACGGAAATCATATTGTGTATTTTTCGAACTATGCTGATCCTGATGATGCGTTAATGCAATTATCAGTCGATGAAGTTCTTGATATATATAAGCCGTATATACAAAGAATTAACCCTGAATTTAATGAAAATTGGGTACGTTCTAAGTGGTTTTTTACGGATCGAGCAGGGCAACCTGTAGTGGACTATTTGTTTCACGAACGAATTCCACCTCATCGAACACCTGTTGAGGGCTTATACCTCGCTAATAATACTCAAATCTATCCTGAAGACCGTGGACAAAATTATTCTATTCGTATGGGGTTTCGGGCAGCGGATCTGATTCTTGCAGATCTGGCAGAGTTAGAGAATTAGCTGTTCCTGGAAAATGTAGGAGTGTCTAGGAAAGAAGTTACGGCCGAGGCTAGAGCGAACGTAAGGCCAAGTGGCTTCCCCCAACTACAAGGCGCAATTCCAAAATGGCAAGCGGCGAAAGCGGCTATAGCAAGAATAGCTAGTAAAACCCATGGGGCGCGTTTTGTTATGTAATGTGACATAAAATCTCCTAATTCTTGATCAGACTCTAGCCTAATATCTTATTCAGTATGCTTGTTTACTATCCTATCGGTATGACACGAGGAGACCGTGCCAACGCTTTCTTTTGAATCGCATTTGGAGCTATATCGATGCAAGCGCCACAGCGGACACATCCACTCATATTTATTGACCAGTTACCGGTTTCTCCTTCGAATTGACCTTTCGGACAAATAGTAGCAGCTTCGTCTAACAGCGGATCTGTCTGATCAATGATTTCGAGTTCATACATTCCTGATAAAGTCAGTGTCGGGTCATAACCCGCTACGGCGTCTTCGTAGTCATTTCGAAAGTGTTGAAGAGTATTGCGCATTGTTTTTGGCGAAAACTGACCGTGTACACAGTTTGAGTGCTGAAGTAAATCATCAACTAGTTTGAGATTGGGGGCATCATCTCGGCGCCCGCCTCCCGATATAATTCTTCGAACAATTTCAGTTTGCCTCTGGTTGCCGCCGTGGCAGGTGGTACACCGACCACATGATTCTTCCTCGACAAACTCCGAAAAAAGCTCGTTGAGGACAAGTATGTGAGTACCTTCTCCAATAAAAACAATACCTCCAGCACCCATGATTGCATCCCATGGACCAAAAGACGCGTTTTCAAGAATCAATTGGTCGATTGAATGGCTTGGTAGGAGTGAGCCCAAAGGTCCCCCTGATTGAATGGCATAGAGCTTGCCTTGTTCACCAGTCGGCGTGATAATTCCGCCGCACGAGTCTAAAATTTTATCCAAGGAAGTTCCAAATGGAAGTTCCATAAATCCAACTTGTTGGATATCCCCAGAGAAAGAAAATACTCTGGTGCCAGTCATACTCTCGGTTCCGAGCTCCTTGTACCACTCGGATGTGTGACGAAGAATCATTGGCACAGTGGCATATGTTTCGACGTTGTTGACATTTGAGGGTAGATTGAACACACCAACTTGTGCGGGAAAGGGAGGTTTTATTCTTGGCATACCTCGCGAGTCTTGTATCGATGATAAAAGCCCTGTTTCTTCTCCACAAACATATGCTCCAGCACCTCGTATAACCCGCAGATTAAATTCAAGCTCGGACCCAAGTATGTTTTTACCAAGTAATTGATTATCGATCGCATTTTGAATGGCTCGCTCGACACGGGCTATTGCGAGTGGATACTCATCTCGTAAATAGATAAATCCAGTTTTTGACCCGGTTGCAAGACCAGCTATAAGCATTCCCTCAATTAACGCATGTGGTTCGCCTTCCATTACAACTCGATTCACCCACGCTCCAGGATCTCCTTCGTCAGCATTGCATACCACATAGTGATCATTCCCTTGGGCTCCGGCAAGAAAATTCCACTTAACCCCAGTGGGAAATGAAGCTCCACCACGGCCCGTGAGTCCAGCTGCAATTAGCGAGTCACGAACTCGTCCCTCCGGCATACGCCGGCCGATAATTCGAGCTGTTGCTTTATACGATCCTGTTGCGATTGCATGGTTTAGGGAATCAGGGTCGGTTATCCCAAGATTCGCAAGGAGTCTACGCTCGTTAGGCTCACACGAAAAGAACGGATGATCTCGGATAGAGCGAATCTCACCAGGCTCACCATTTATTTGTCCAATTACTAAGTCTTTCAAGTGGCTGCTTGGGCCATCCTGAGTCTCTTGAATCACGTCACTGCATCGTTTGGGTGTGATAGGGCCGTAGAGAATTTTTGTTCCGTTTGGCCATGTAATTGATACCGTGGGATGAACACTCTGCATCCCGTATCCATGCACATGCCCTATATCAATCCCAGCACCAGACTCAGCAATAATTTCCTTCAATATCTGTTCAATTTTGTCCGAGCCGTTGGCTAAACTTGAGGTGTCATTGGCGATATCGATACGAGGTTGTAAGGGATTCAGCCAATATTTAAATTCTTCAGCGGCCACTTTACTCAGCTCGTTATAATTTTTTGTTGCTGAGCTTCTTTCGTTTGTCTGAGTACCTGATGTAACTGAATCAACGCTAACCATTGAGTACGTCCTCGATTCTGGAACCGCTACGAAGAGCTCGCACGAGTTTTATTGATTTTGCAGCAGTTAACTTTCCAACAGGAATTTCATAGGCTTTGTGTTCTTCAATCCATACCATGGGCGCGATTTCACATGTGCCATTACATTGACCAAGAACGACACCGCACTGGCCATCTTCGGTTTGCTCTCCCATTTCATCTAAATCTAGTGTGGCGAGCATCGCGTCACGAATACCCGTGGAATTTCGGGTACGGCATGCTGGTCCGGAACACCATCTAATTGTAGTTCTTGCTGGTGGGTCAAATCGATACTCGTCATAGAAGGAGGCCATTCCATAGACTTCTGCTGTAAACATTTTGAATTGATCAGCAATAACTTCTAGTGCTTCTTTTGATAGATAACCAAGCTCGTGTTGGACCGCATGTAGTGCGGCCAGAAGATCGCCATTGTTTGGCTTGAAGTCTTTAATAATGGAACGAATCCTAAGTGTGGATTCAGTTTCTAAAGGCATGAATGCTTCCGATCATAAACGCTGCTATAGGAATTTTAAGGGGCAAAGATGGGTTACTCAAGCGACACCAATGTCTCATCGTTAGTTATCTCATGAACTCCTTCTCAATTGTACCTTGGTCAAATTCGATCATGGTGGGACGACCGTGTGCACAAGTGAATGGTTGTGCTGATTGAGTTAGGTTTTTGATAAGCGCCTGCATGGTGTATCTATCCAAAATATCTCCCGCCCGAATTGCCGAATGGCAGGCAATAGTCGCTGCAAGAGCATTCGGTTTGCTTAGACGCTCTTCTTGGCTTAAATCATCTAGGCATGCCATAAAGCTCTGGATTGGATCTTTTCCACCGAGGTAGGCTGGGATTGATCTTAATAGAATATTCGTTGGCCCTAGAATATCGAAATCCCATCCGGCTGATTGTAGTAGTTCCTTTTCTTGATCGGCCTGCTCAGAAACCGAAATCGAAGTTAAAATCACGGCCGAGCTAAGCAATGGTTGCGATTGAGCAGATGAGTTTGATAGTTCTGACTGTACTTTTTCATACTGCACACGCTCATCGGCGGCATGTTGATCAATCAATAACAAACCTCCAGGTCCCTCGCAAAGAATAAATGTTTTTTTGAGTTGGCCTATTGGTATGACAGAGTAACTGTCAGCCATGCCGAAAGGCATCTTTGTTTGTGATTCAGTAAATTCGAACGACGAAGTAGTACTTCTAATTTCTTCACTTTGGGCTGACAAGCCAGATAGTACGTTTGCTTTATGTATCTGTGGATTTCGAAACAATCCGATATTCGGTTTATTAGATGTAGTATGTGCGTTGTCTTCATAGTTTGTACGAAATTGGGAGATTGGAGACGTTGTGAGTGCTTGCGTAATTGCACGATTTACTGAAGTGCTAATAAATTTTTCATTTGTAAATTTAAGTTCAAGTTTGGCAGGGTGGACATTAATATCGATATCCTCAGGTGGCAAGGTAATTTTTATTACGGTAATTGGAAATCTGCCCACTGGAATGAGTGTTGAATAGGCTCGCTCGGCGGCGTGCGATAATGTTTTAGATATGATTGTTCGTCCGTTTACGATGAGATGGATTCCAGATCTATTTCCTCTATGGATCGATGGACTGCCACAAAGACCTGTTATTTCACAGATACTCTCACCATCCGATGATTCATACGCGATTTGTAGCAAATTACTAGCTATTTCGCCAGAGTGAACTGCAGCAACAGCGTCTTTTGGATTTCCGTTGCCTGGAGTTCGAAATTTTTCAAGATTGTCTGCAATTAAGGAGAATGCCACGTCTGGATATGCTAAAGACATTTCACTCAATGTTCGATTGATCGCTGATGTTTCGGCTCGGACAGAACCCAAGAATTTCAATCTGCCAGGCAGTGATGAGAACAGATCTGAAACCTGAATAGTTGTTCCTGTAGGGCAGGCAGCCTTAACTACAGGGCCAATTACCCCATTGTTTGTCGAGATTTGAAATCCGTCATATGCTCCGCTGGACTTACTAATCAGTTGGCAATTTGCCGCTGCTGCGATCGAGGCAAGTGCCTCGCCTCTAAACCCAAGCGATTGGATTCTAAATAAATCTTGCTCGGTCGTCAGTTTTGAGGTGGCGTGCCGAACGAAGGCTAGCTCGAGATCTATTTTTCGAAATCCGTTGCCATCATCATTTACTCGGATTGTTTTTATACCACCCTCTGTGATTTCTATAGCTATGTTGGCCGCTCCTGCATCAATTGAGTTTTCGGCTAACTCTTTGACTATTGAGGCCGGGCGATTAATTACCTCTCCAGCTGCGATTCTTGATGCAACTCCTTCCTCAAGTTTTCTGATGAGTCCAACGTCATCTGTGATGGAGTCGGGTTTATCGAAGGAATTCATATCTTTAGGAACTGCAACCATAATCAATATCATAACTCAATGGCTTTAATTAATCATATGGATAGGTAGGTGTACAGATGACGTAGGATAGTCTAATTTTATCCCTATAATTCACCAACTTCTCGGCGGAGCTCGTACAGTATTTCGAGAGCTTCACGCGGTGTCAAGGAATCGGGCGCAATTCCTTTTAATTTCTCTATCATTGCCTCAATATCCTTGGGTAACTGTTGCTCTTCTGGTTTGGCAAAGTGACTGTCGATAGTGGGAAGGATTTCACGCTTGGGGTACGAAGTCTTTAAGAGCACCTCAGCTCGTTGGATGACTTCTTTTGGCAATCCCGCCAGTGACGCAACATGTACACCATAGGAACCATCGGCACTTCCATCAACGATTTGATGTAGAAAGGTGATTACACCGTTTTCATTCGACACTGCTACGGACCGATTTATAACACCCGTCATATGAGCAGTAGTGTCGGTTAGCTCTTGATAGTGTGTGGCAAACACCGTTAATGGACATCCCTGATCGTTGTTGTAAAGAAACTCGATGACGGATTGCGCTATTGCTAGCCCATCCTCTGTGGACGTCCCACGACCCACTTCATCAAAAATGACCAGTGAATCCCGTGTGCAGTTGTTAAGAATGGTTGCTGTTTCAGTCATCTCTACCATAAAGGTGGATCTACCAGCGGCGATCTCATCCTGAGCCCCAACTCTTGAGAAGATACGATCGACGATGGGAAGATTTGCTGATTTAGCTGGAACAAAAGAGCCACAATGTGCCATTAAAACGGTGATAGCTAGTTGACGAAGATAGGTGGACTTTCCGGCCATATTGGGTCCAGTCAATAAAATAATTTTCTCGGTTGGTGGGCCGAGATATACGTTATTCGGTACGAATTCTCCCGCCGACATAGAGTTTTCTACGACTGGGTGCCTACCAGACTGAATTTCTATTTTGTTTTTATGATTGAAAATAGGCCTGCAATAGGAATTTTTTTCGGCTATTTCTGCCAAGCCAGCTGCGACATCGAGCACCGCAATCGCGTTCGAAATCTGCGATAATTCGACTTCATATTGACTTACTAATTTAAGTAATTCTGCGAGCATGTCTTGCTCTAAATTAATTAGTAGTTCTTGAGTGACTGAGATATCTTTTTCAAGTGCAGTTAATGGTAGAAAACGAAATCTCTGGGCATTCGCAAGGGTTTGTCGGGGTTCGTAATTATCAGGAGCTTGCGCAGCTTGCCCTCTCGGGCACTCGAGGTAATAGCCGAATACACGGTTGTAACCAACTTTTATTGAGAGGCCAGTGCGAGCACGCTCTGATTTCTCTAGATCGGCAAGCTTCACAAAAATTGAGTTCAAGAAAGAACGATGATGGTCTATTTCTAGATTAACTCCTTGCTTGATAGATGGGTCAGAGCCGGGATCGGTTGGCGGCACTTGAGTGAGTTGTGTGCAGAGTTGATTACATAATTCTTGGCAAGGGTCGACATTTTTAATGGATTCACTTAAGTTCGGATTCGCGGAGCGTAGACTGGCTTTAAGCATCGGCACAACGAGGAGCGCATCTCGTAACTGGGCGAGATGTTTAGTGTTGCTTGCGCCCGATCTTATGCGAGTGACTAACCGCTCGATATCTGGGAGTTGTTTGAGCTGTCGTTGAACATTTTGTCGCATGAGTGAATCATTCACAAACTCTTGAATCTGATCCAAACGTGATTCAATTTCTCCCTGATTACGTGATGGCCTGGACAATCGAGCTTCAAGCAATCGCTTACCCATATGTGTGCTGGAATTATCAAGCGTCGATATCAGAGACTCGTCTTCGCGGCCAATTGAGCCAAATAAATCGAGACTGGTACGTGTTTGCGAATCTAGGAATATATAATCACTATTAGTCCCTAGACGCGGTTGCCGAATTGTGTTTTTAATGTCAGGCCATACGTCTTGGAGGTAGGCTAGAATTCCCCCTGACGCGCCAAGTGCGAGCGGGTGATCGGCTAGCCCAAGACTCTTGCTGGTACGTAGATTTAGCAACGATGTCCAGCTGACTTCTGCCTTTTTTGTATCAAACTCTGCAGAAGGTCTAAGTGTTTTTAGGGCGGTAGTTGCGGTCGATTGAATTAGGTCATTTTGGGCCTCTTGCGGGAAAATTATCTCACGAGGACGAATTCTCGTTAACTCTCCGTTCAAGTGTGTTCCAGCAATCTCTAAGACTTGAAACTCGCCGGTTGTAACATCTAGCGCTGCTAAACCCCAAGTCAAAGAATCTCTTCCCTTACTTGGAACTAGAGCGACGAGCCAATTGTTTGAACCACTTGTCATCATGGCACCCGTATCGACTGTCCCAGGGGTCACGATTCGAGTTACCGCGCGGTCTACTAAACCTGCAGACCCACCTTGCGAGGGTGGCGTCGATATTTGTTCTGCGATGGCAACTCGATGGCCAGCGCTAATCAGAAGATCTAAATACCGTTCAAGTTGATGATGGGGAACCCCAGCCAGAGGAATTTTGCCTTCTTCTTTGCTCATGGACCTTGAGGTGAGAGCGATGCCAAGCAGTCTTGAAGCAATTTGTGCGTCTTCGTCAAATGTTTCGTAAAAATCGCCCATGCGAAATAGCAGTATTGCATCCTGGTGTTGAGATTTTAAGTCTAAGTACTGTTTACGGCCGGGGCTCAGCAGTTGAAACTTCCTTTCGATGGCTGGTCATCAAGTGGTCACAGCGACATTAATAACGGATCACTGAGAAATATTTGATAAGCAGCCTCTTGTAGGATTGGTGAAATATCATCCGAAAGTATTGAGCTTATCGCCTCCCATGAATCTAACTCTATCAGTTTCTGTAGGAAAAATTCATCTTCGTATACGGGCTCGTTCACATGAGTAGCTACCGAAATCAACCGACGAATGCTGGCTGACTCAAGAGGCACGACAATGGAATCGATTCCCGCTCCGATTGCCGACGCAATATATATTTTCAATAGGGCAGAGTGGAGTGCAGCGGCTGAACCGTAACCCACAATTTTGGAGTCTAGAAAAGTATTTGTGTCTGGATATGCGGTCTTGAATGCACTGATTAATTTTAAGGAGCGTCGGGTCCCCACCGGATCTACTGCCGCCGGCCACGCTAAAGCATCAAGAAATATTGGCCCTGGAGCGCCCCGAGTGCGCGCCCACTCGAGTGCTAATCCAGTCGAATGAACTATCCAATCTATTTCAGCCCCGGCAATCCCCTGTTGATCCATCTTGGAGGGACTAATTACTAGCCCGCAGCGAGCTTTTGCAACGGCCCGAAGAAGATACTCTTCGTCCGACCCGAACGCACCGCCTCCTGCTATTAAGCCGCCCACAGCAAGTGGTCGATTAATACCATCTCGCTCTGCAAGCTCCAAAAATTGTGCTGTAGCTGCGGGCCGGGGTGAGCGGATAAATAAGGGTTGTTCAGTTGTAATCGTACGAGCTGATTTGACGGTAGTTGCAATATCTATGGCCGACCAATCTGCCGTGAAATCTAGTGCAAAACCATCGATTTTTAATGGTGAATGTTCCATCATCTTACCCAGAATCAGGGGAAGGTGACGCGCCTCCCAATCCGGAGTGGAGGTACTCTGATTTCGAAATGATAGATCTGAGATGAAGCGAGTCATGGAAATTAGTTAGAAGAGCTGGGGTAAACCTGCTCGTCGACTCCGCCAAGCGAGCATTTCAGCGGCAGTCCGTGCGGCTCTGGGAACGGTTGCAAAGCAAGGAATGTTATTTTCATAAGCGGCTAATTCGAAGAGATGAGCGGCGGCTCGATCGTCACCACGCTGTCTAAGTAGCATGGCTACGGGCGTGCCCGTGTCATTCTGTATTGAGACTATCGCTTTGATATATGTGTCTATTTCTTCTTCTAGTTGCTCTTTCGTTAATTCATCTTGATCCGTAGTACTAGATGACCATGGTAGAGTTCCTAGAACAAGGTCTATATTGTCGGCCTCGGCGATCGTCCTGATAGTCTTTTCCCATATTTTTATATCACCGCCTGTATTTGTATCAATCGGGTTATTGATTGAAGTGCCGGCTATCGGGACAAATTCTCGCAACTTTAGTTTAGTTACTTCAGGCGTCGGCGGGATATCCAGTCCGGCCATTGCAATAGCATCTGCTGATAGCACAGCGAATCCGCCACCACCTGACACGAGTGCAACACCAGTTCCCTTTATGTTTTTCATTGAGGTTGTTGCTCCGACAGTGAAGTCGTGCAGATCTTCCATAGTGATCGCCCTGGATGCACCAGTTTGTCGGCACATTGCGTCGAAAATCTTGATTTCACCGGCCAAAGAACCGGTGTGTGAGTGCGCTGCTCGAGCACCCGCAGCAGTTAATCCACCCTTGAGCAAAATTACTGGTTTCTTTTGTGATAAGCGCTGGACCGCTTTGAAGAAATTCCTTCCTTCCTGCACTCCCTCCAAATACGCAGTAACCACTTCAGTTTCTGAATCTTCGGCTAAATAATCAAAAAAATGATGAGCTTTTAGATCAGCACCATTGCCAAAAGACACTCCTTTTGAGAATCTAACTCCACGCCTACTCATTCCGTGGATCATATCTCCTGCATTGGCTCCTGACTGTGAGATAACGGCAACATTTCCCGGAGTTTCAGGGAAACCATTCATAAAGGCCAACCCTTCACTGGGTACGTATAGGCCCATGCAATTTGGACCAATTACTCGAATACCTGCTTGGGTCAATTCACCGACAATTTTGCGTTCTAATGCAGTTCTTTCAGGGTCTCCTGTTTCTGAAAATCCAGCAGTAAAGAAATGAACACTATTAACTCGCTTTTCAATTGCCTGTTCCACAAGCGCGGGGACTATTTTTTCTGGAACCAACGAAATCACATGATCAACCGGACCGGGAATACTTTGGAGATTCGGATAACATTTTATCCCTGAAATTTCATCGACTTTTGGATTGATGATGTAGAGTGGCGATCTTTCGTGATATTTTTGTTCAAGTAATGACGTCAGAAATCCGCTGGCCATTCCTTTGGCATTTGAGGATACCCCGAACAATGCAGTCGCCCGAGGATGAAATATATCGTCAAGCGAGTGCAGAGAGCTGTTTGGCAAATTTTGACGAGTCATATAATCTCCATTATAGATAAGAAATTCAAAGAATGGACTGATGGTATCAATCCTTTTGGCAACGATCTTCTGTTTCAATTGGAGTACTGATTGGCGAGACTAAATGACGAATACCCCTGATTTAGAAATTGACGAAAAACATTTCAGCGCACTGATCAATCTTTTGAGTGAGCTTGTAGGAAAACGCTCGGTGAGTCTCGATGGCCCTAATACAGACGGGATGGTGGCCTGTCGTGATTTACTTGTCACCACCTTAGAAGATCTCGGCGCCACAGCGAGCCTTTTGGCGGTCCAAGATGGTCCAGATGCAATATATGCTGAATTCAATGATTATGACGATGACGGCCCAACTGTACTTCTCTACAGTCATTATGACGTTCAACCGGTCGGCGATATTAGTAACTGGACTTTTGATCCTTTTGATTCGGTTATTGAAGAGGGGCGAATGTTTGGCAGAGGAGCGAGTGACGATAAATCAGGAATTATTACTCATTTAGGCGCACTACAGCTTCTTCTCTCAAATACGGCAAATCTGCCGTGTCGAGTTAAGATTTTGATCGAGGGAGAAGAAGAATTAGGTTCACCTCATATTTCTGACTTTCTAGCACGCTATACAGAATTGCTCAGAGCGGATGCGATTATAGTGGCGGACGCAACACATTGGGACTTGGACGAGCCCGCAATTACCACATCTCTCAGAGGTGTGGTTGACTGCGAAGTTCATGTGAAAACGCTGGATCTTGGCAGACATTCCGGTGAGTATGGCGGTGTAATTCCTGACGCACTTATGGTCCTTGCGAGAATAATTGGGTCTCTTCATAATGAAGATGGTTCCGTTGCAGTTCAGAATTTAGATTCGAGTCAAACCTGCGAGATTCAAGTCGAAGAGGATGATCTATTAACGCAGGCTGGCGCAGTGCCCACGCTGAGATTAATCGGTGTCGGAGACGTAGCGTCGCGCATCTGGACTCAGCCGGCAATTTCCGTATTGGCGATTGATGCTCCGAATATAGGAGACGCGGTTAATCTAATCGTGCCAAAGGCGGCTGCAAAAATCAGTATGCGCATCCCTCCTGGCCAAGATCCAGTGAGCGCGATGCAGGCATTAAAATCGCATATATTGGAGGTGATTCCTTGGGGAGCTCAGGTTGAAATAGTGGAAGGGGCTCTATCAGCTCCTTATAAATCGAGAGACTCAGGCAAACTTATGGAGGCGCTTCAAGAAGCGATTCAGATTGTGTGGGATAAACCTTCTCGAGAAATCGGCCTCGGGGGTTCAATCCCACTAGTTGCAGAAATTGCCAATTTTTTTCCGGAAATGGAGATTGTTATTACAGGAGTAGGCGAGCCCACTAGTAGAATACATGGCCCAGACGAGAGTCAAGATTTACTAGAACTCCGTAGAAATATGCTTGCTGAAGCTCAGGCACTTAAAATATTTAGTCAGCGGTGGACGTGACATTACTGATCCCAGTGACCAGCTCGCGGAACGAATTTCCTGAGATTTCTGAAAGTGTTTTTCGGTTAATTAGAGACCATCGAATTTGTCCTCCATGGGAATCTTGATTCATGCAAAGCGTTATGCAATAGTCCGACTCCGTTTTAAATTTTGTGATGTCCCAGGCATGGCGACGGAATAGTTGTTGTGTGAGCGTTTTTAGTTCGTCTGGCGCATCAATAAATATCTTGTTGTGGTGCAAATCCCGAGCTAGGGCTAATTCCATGCCCTGAGAAAAATTTTGATGGATATCCAGGGCAAAATCTTCAGTGTTACTTGACCAAACTTTACTAGGCTTTTGGTCTGAGTTTATGTTCCAAACGGTATCGGTAATTTGTTGAAAATACTCGATATCATGGGTCGCGGAGACGATAGCCAATCCACGTTTTATGGAAAGATCTCGCAGGAGATTGAGCAAAATGAGTTTTGTGGACTGATCCAAAAACACAGTGGGTTCGTCGAGAAATAACAAAGATGACTCTTGTGCGAGAGCTCGTGCGATAACTAGCCGTTGCATTTCACCATCTGAAAGATTATTAATTGTCCGGTCAGCGAGGTGACTGGCCTTCACTAAGTCAAGAGATTCATTGATCACTCTGTCATCGATGGGTCTCAAACGGCCATTCCATCCGATATATGGATATCTACCGTGACTGACGAATTTATAACCAGTCAGCATTATATTCTCGGTAGTTACCTTTGATACTGTACCTATAATTTTCGCTTTTTTATTCATGCTCATTTTTTGCAGAGAGTCTCCATTCAAGGTGATTCTGCCGCCGAGTGATGTTTGAAGCCCGGCAAGGGTGCGAATTAGAGTTGATTTACCCGATCCATTCTCGCCTACAAGAGCGATTATTTCTCCCGACCTGATAGATAGATTTAATTCACCTATTAAAACCTCAGTTCCATAACCAATTTCGAGTTGTTCGGTCGCCAACAAAATGTCACTAGTTTGGGTATAAAAATTCAAGTTATTCGCCTCGCTAGCACTAGATGTTCTCGGTTGAAGCTTGGTACTTAATTAAAACCCAAATCACAATAGGAGCCCCGATCAGGGCGGTTATTGCGTTCAGCGGCAAAACTGAGTCATGACCAGGAAGTTGCGCAACTATCTCGGCTAGTGTGGCTACTATGGCACCAACTAAAATTGTCGTGGGAATGAGAACGAAATGATCCGAGGTTTTAGTGAGCCTTCGCGCAATGTGCGGGGCGGCAATTCCAATGAATGTTATTGGACCACAAAATGCAGTCACAGTACCGGCACATATCGCAGCGCTTGCGAGAGTGATTGTTTTAAAAAGCCTCGTATTTATGCCTATCGATTTTGCGTAAGCCTCACCAAAAATAACAGCATTTAGCTGTTTCGCACTTGTAATCGCCATTATGGAACTGAGAATCAATAGTGGTGCCAACCAAAACAAACCACCCCAGCCAGGTGATCGAAAGGAACCAAAACCCCAAGAGATATAGCGCTGAATGTTCTCTGGGTCAGCCCATGCGAGCAGGAGTGTGATACTTGACCCTAGTACGTAAGACATCATCAACCCGATGATTAAGAGAGTTCCTACGGACCTAACTTTTTGGGCCGCTAGTAATATGATGAAGAGAACTAGGCCTGCTCCTAGTATCGCGCTAAAGGTAGTGACAGATGTGAGCTCCCAACCGATCGCTGATGCGAAATCAGTTGCTGGGGTTGTGGCTCCGATTAAGACGGACAGAGCTACCCCCCAAGTAGCTCCGGCGGTCACCCCAAGAATTGAGGAATCAGCTACAGGATTTCTGAATAATGTTTGCATTTGTAGGCCGGCTAATCCTAACGCCCCCCCTACTAAAACAGCGGTGATAGTGCGTGGTATTCGAATTTGCCAAACGATGGTGTTCCAAGCATGATTAGTACTTTCCTGCGAAAGTAAAATATTGTCTATTTGATCAATCGGAATTTTTATGGAGCCCAAGGCAATTCCACAAAAGATAAGGATCAGAAGAACGACAACACACACAACGACTGCAATCGGAATATCTTTACTAGGCACTACTTTGTTTAAGTTACAGATATCAACAATCCTCTTTCAGTTTGGCTCTGTGGACTTCCAAAAGGATAACTCCCACCTCGCCCAAATTACTTGTTCGGGATCTGCCGATACCACTCAAATTTATGCTCAGTCATAAGATTGGGGTGGGCGATTTTCACTAAGTCAGCGAGGAGTAAATCTGGCCGCGAGGCAGCACGCTCAAAGTAATCATCGGCACCCCGCTGATTTACTAGAAGTGTATGAGTCCAAACATTGTTTTTTTGTACGCAATCTAGCTCGCCATATCGAGAATCTTCAGACAGCCCCTGTTGAATTGTCGCCCATTGCGCTGGTGCATTTATCCATATATCAGCGGTCATGCCTTGCGCTATGACAGATTCAAGATCTAAGTAGAGTGATCCGGTATCGGATGTTTGGCTCCAGACGTAGCCAATATTTGCATCCTTCAGCAAATTTGCAATATAGGAAGCTCCGCCAGGCGCATAGAAGGTTCCTTGAAATGCTGACCCAGCCAAGGCCACCTTGTCAGAGCTGGCTCGAACTGCTTTTTGAACAACTTCTTCATAATTGCTAATGACCGTATTTATGAAAAGTGTGCCTGCACGCTCTTGATTTAATAAGCTGCTCGTTATCAGCAGCCATTCAGCCCGACCGAGGGCAGAAGTTTCTTGCCAATCCATCCAATTAATTACGGGAATATTGAGTGCAGCTAGTTTTGAGTACGCGGGATCAGTGAATCCATTTGACATCAAAACGTTGGGATTCGATTCAATTACTGCTTCGATTCCGACTTCAAAATTTGCTGCAAATTCCACTACGTCGTTGGTTTTTACATGATCTATGATTTCTTCCGATGATATAAAACCAACCTGACCGATACCTGTGATTTTGGTAACAGATCTCAGCTCAATAAAGCTAGGATATTGGGTGGTTGAGGATAAGAACGCAGATTCAATTGGGATTGTGATAACCGGAAAGTCTGTGTCAGGAAGCGGTGCCCCACATTGGACGAGAACGAATGTTTGACTTTCCGTAGTATCAGTCGCATCAATGATGAGAATTTTAAATGAATTGTGATACTCAATCGAAAAACCATCGGCATAGTTCACACTGGCTTTGTCAGGAAAATAATCGATTTCGAAATTAAATTCACCATCAGGGATGCATGACGCAATAGAATTGGTTTTTGGCGCTATTGATACTGTGGCGGCAGCTGAGTTATCGGATGTAGTCGACTGGCTAGTTGAAGCTCTAGTAGCAAGTTGATTCTCCCCGACATTAGTATTGCAGGCGATGGCCAATACGAGGCACCCAAGAGTAATAAGCGAAAGACAGGCTAATTTTGCCCGCCTTGGAAAAATTGAATAACGGATCATAGATCGTTGCCTCCCGTTTCCACGCGGTGTGGTCTTTTGATATAAATTCAGATAGGTCGACCTGACTGACCAACGAAACAAACGTTTGCTGGATCTACAGTTGCGGGACAGTATCGGGCTCTCACCGAATTTCGCCTGTTCTGAATCATTTTAATAGTAGGCGAATAAACAAATAACGACAATTAAGATGGAGTCTGGGATGCTACAAGTGGCCAGCGCAAGGCTCTAGTCACGCATGTTATAGACATCTGCAATGGATTGCAGAACTAAGTCACAAAGCACGCCCGTTCGAATCTGCGCGCGACTCGTTTCCACGGAATTTAGACTCTTTTGTCTGCTGAGTTCTTTTGTTGTTTCTTCAATTTGTCTTCGGAAATAAATAAAAGCATTAACTGCTTTAGACAGTGACATATTTTGTTGGTAGAGCAGCATGCCATATTCCCGACCAATTGATGCAATTTCCCGTTCTGTATCTGGGCTTTTTCGCTGTGAGATTATGTAGTCATCAGCTAGCGCGATGAGTCTCGAACCGATTCTTCTAAAATCTTCACGATCGTCCGCTTTGAACTGGTTATTCCATGAGGCGTCTTTCGGATTGTGTGCCAGAGACCTGCGTACTCGTGATACCACCGCACTACTAATTGTCGCTCGTGAGCCATTGCCATTTGACGAAATGATGGTGTCTAGTTCGCTCACCGAAAATCGTCGATGACCTCCGGCAGTCCGGTATGATGGAACCTGCCCATTGTCTGCCCAACGCCTTAATGTGGACGCGTTCACACCGAGACGCTTTGCGGCGACTGTCAGGCGGACTCTACTCTCAAGTGATTCTTCTAACCGGACCATTCTAAACTCCAAAGAATATTATTTGGCGTTCCCTCAAGAAAAACGAATTTTGTTACTCGTTGGATCCGAAACTTCTTAGGAATACTAACTCAGAAACACTAATTTTGATCATTGGAATAGATGCGGCTTTTGAAATTTATTCCGACTGCTTTTGAGGATCACTGACGCGAGTGGGTTATGATGAAACGGAAGTTGTGGATGACCTTATGGAACAGCGTATTGCGCATTTTGACTTGGACTCGTTTTATGTGGCTGTCGAACGGGCGGAGAATTCGAAACTTATGGACGTGCCAGTATTAGTAGGTTGGCCGGGGCCACGAGGAGTGGTCGCAACCGCTTCATATGAAGCGAGAGTCTACGGCTGCCATTCGGCTCAACCAATGAGTCAGGCTATACAAAAGTGTCCTCAGGCAATTGTCATTAGTCCGGATATGACAAAGTATCGAGAATACTCGGCTGCGTTTCATCAAATTTTACTTGAGCGAACCCCGCTCGTCGAACGAGCAGGACTTGACGAGGCGTACGTCGACCTTTCTGTGCTGGCTGCGAACGGACTCGGCGAACCACTTTCTGTTGCGCGAGAGTTGCGGCAAATCGTTCTCGATACTCTTAAGCTCACTGTGTCGGTATGTGTGGCGGGATCGAAACCCACTGCAAAAATAGGTTCTGCATATTCCAAACCAGATGGCTGTTTAGAAATTCCGGTGGGGACAGACGCATTATTTTTATCGACTCTGCCTATTCGAAAGATGCCGTCAGTCGGGCCGAAGTTTCAGAAGGCTTTAGTAAAAATGGAAATTACTACTATTGGTGAACTTGCGAACGCAGATTCAAAATGGCTTGAAATGCGATTTGGCAGACAAGGTTTATTAATGAAGAAACGGGCTCAGGCAAGGGATAAATCTACGGTAAGACGTTCACCTGGACAAGCAAAATCGATTTCAAAAGAATCAACATTTCCTAGAGATTTACTAGTTGATACTGATTTATTTGTAGAATTACTCAGGCTGAGCCAGTCGGTTTCTAATGAATTACGTGGGAACCATAGAGCAATTAAGACGGTTTCACTAAAGATTAGATGGTCCAATTTTGATCTTACGTCGCGCCAAAGAACTGTTGAAGACGGCGTACATAGTCATAAACAAGTCTACGAAATTGCAAAGGACTTACTGGAAACGGAATTAAAAATGAATCGAAGTCGTGGGGTACGATTACTGGGCGTGGGATTAAGCAATTTTATCGATGAGCAATTTCAGCTTCCCTTATCTTCTGAATTGAACAAGAAATTCGTTCGAGATAAATCTATCGAAGTGACAATGCGAGAAATTCACGGTAAATTTGGCTCGAATTCTATCAGGCGGGGTCACTAATAGGCGAATCATTACTTACGTCATGGTTTGGATTTTCAAGCTCATCTGCTGTAATTTCGGCAACAGCCTCGGTCTCAGTAGATCCGGATTTTACCCTTCGTACTATTGCCACCGCAGCCGCGGCTATTATGGCAGAGGATAGCGCAGCTCCTCCGGCCACGACCATATGTCTTCGTTTTATTTCTGGAAATCTATCAAGCGTTTTATGAGCCAAACGTATCGCATTTTGCGCTACATCTTCGATATGCTCGCCGCCGGAGTTACCTGGGTTACTTGCCATCGCGGGTACTGCCTCTGATCTGTTGAAGTAGATGCGCTGAATGAAGAACCGCGTACATGGCCTCAGATCCCTTGTTGCCGACCGATCCACCCGCACGTTCTAGCGCATCAGCTAGGTTATCAGTGGTTAATACACCAAACGAGACTGGGACACGACTTTCTGTTGTAGCTTTCATAAGCCCTCTGGCAGCCTCAGTGGCCACGAACTCAAAATGAGGAGTACCGCCTCGGACTATGGCACCCACGGCACAGATCGCATCAAAATTCTTAGAGGTCGCTAGTTCGAGGCTTATTAGCGGCAATTCAAATGCCCCAGTGGTCCAATAAATGTCTATATCTGATTCAGAAACGCCTAACTCTAGTGCAGTCTCAACTGCTCCTTGGCTGAGAAGTTTTGTTATCTGATCGTTGAAAAGTGGAACTACAATAGCTACTTTGAGTCCTGCCGCTGAGAAATCATTAAGGCCAAGCGTTCGCACTATCTTAAACTCCGCTACCAGGCATTTGCTGCTCAAGGAGATGACCCATCTTGTCTCGCTTAGCAGTTAAGTAGCTGATGTTGTGTGGGTTTGCCGTCACTTCGATAGGGACTCTTTCGACCACTTCTAGCCCATATCCGTCTAAGCCGGCGCCGCGTATCGCTCCTACCGCTTCAAGCTCCTTTATTTTAATGGGACTGTTAGTCATTAATCGCATTTTTCGAACACCAAGATCTACTAGGATTTGCGCACCTATCCCATACTCTCGGCTCTCGGCTGGTAACCCGAGAGCTTCGTTTGCTTCGAAAGTATCCAGACCTTCGTCTTCTTGCAGGCGATATGCTCTCAATTTATTGTGAAGACCGATTCCTCGACCTTCTTGATCCATATAGAGAATCACACCCCGACCAGCCTCTGCTACGAGAGTCATAGCTGAGTTTAGTTGCTCACCACAGTCACATCGAAGCGAACTGAACGAATCCCCTGTAAGGCATTTATCATGGACGCGCACCAGTATTGGGTCAGGCGAGTCCAGATCTCCCATAACGAGAGCCACGTGTTCTTTTGTATCAATTAATGTCCGGTACCCAATCGCTCTGAAATCTCCATGTATTGTTGGGAGTGAAGTTTCTTCGACTCGTTCAATAAGGCGCTCTTTGGCAAGCCGGTAGGATATCAAATCAGCAACCGTGACGATTTTCAGTGAATGCTTTTCCCCGAAAACTTCGAGCTCGGGCATTCTGGCCATAGAGCCGTCGTCATTCATTATTTCACACACGACAGCCACTTCCTGTAAGCCGGCTAATCTGCAGAGATCTACGGAGGCTTCCGTCTGGCCAGCTCGAACTAACACTCCCCCTGGCTTCGCTCGGAGTGGGAAGATGTGACCAGGTCGGGAAAAATCCTCAGCGATGGCATTAGGATCGGCTAATAATTGAATGGTGCGCGACCGATCGGACGCGGAAATACCTGTAGTGACACCTTCTCGTGCTTCGACTGAAACCGTGAATGCAGTACCTAATGGCGCTGTATTCTTCTCAGCCATGGGTGGCAGATCGAGATTGTCGGCACGAGCCTCAGTGAGTGGTACACATATTAACCCTCGCGCATGTGTGACCATTAGGTTGACAATTTCGGTCGAACAAAATTCTGCTGCTATTACGATATCGCCTTCGTTTTCTCGATCTTCATCATCCGTAACGATGATGGCTTTTCCAAGTCGAAGTTCTTCAATGGCTTCTTCAACCCTGATGTGTACTGAATCGTGTGTAGCTTGATCAGACATGTTACGAGACTCCCCGATTCTCTAATTCTCTTTCAATCGCAGCTTGTATCATGGGCTGCATAAATTGTGCTATGTATCGCGCCATCATATCTGTTTCTAGATTTATGAGATCTCCTGGAATTCGTTCAATTAGATTCGTATGCTCCTGAGTATACTGAACTAATGATACTGAGAACGAGGTTTCATCCTTCGCCATTACAGTCAACGAGGCGCCATCAATACAAACAGGGCCTTTCATGGCGATGTATTGTAAATATTCCTCACTGACTTGATACCGCGCAATTAAAGCATCGGCATCCGCAGTAAGTGACACCAAGGCACACGTAGTTTCGACTACGCCGCGCACAATATGCCCAGAGAGCGATGTTTCAGTCGTTACTGAAGGCTCAAGATTTACATGAGTTCCTGCCACCGCTTGATCAAGATTTGATCTTTTAAACGTTTCAGGCATGACGTCAAAAATTAAGGAATCTTGGTTAATCTTTCGGACGGTTAGGTCAACACCATTGACGGCAATCGAGTCGCCTAATTTGGCATCATCTCTAATTTTTGCACAAGTTATATCAAGTTCTCCACCAATTTTATGAAGAATTGTTCCGACTTCAGTAATTATTCCCGTAAACATAGTGTTTGTAATTTACTTGCTTTCGGGCCAACAGGGTATGCCTGTGAGGTGAATATCATCACCTAGTGACTGGATACGGATATTGTTAAGGCGTGTAACATCGTTCATTTGCCAAGCGCCGCGACCGAGAACAGCGTTAGGAGACGTGGCTCCTCCCATGATGGCCGGCGCCAAGACAGCGTGGACTCGATTGACTAATTTGCGATCAAAAAGTGACCCTAAAATCTCTGCACCTCCTTCAAAAAGGATATTTTGAATCTGTAAGGCACCAAGCTTCTTAAGTGCTGAGTTAATATCCACTCTTCCAGAATCGTCCTTATCAACCACTAACACTGTGCTGTTGCTTTGTGCAATCTGACTTCGCCATCTTTCTGTGCTGGATTTGGTGGTCAATATAATGGTGTTGTCACCAAGAACTGCTGACTCAGCGGAGATTCGTCCCCTTGAGTCAAACACAGCACGCAGTGGCTGAAGATTGCTAGCAGCTAGTTTTCCGTGAGGTCTCGCTGTAAGTTTCGGGTCGTCAGCAAGGATGGTTCCGGAGCCCACAGCAATTGATTGAATTTCTGTTCGGAGTTGGTGCGACCAGTTACGGGCAATTTCTCCCGATACCCATTGAGAATCTCCACTCGACGAGGCGATTTTACCGTCCAATGTTGCGGCAAACTTTACAGCTACAAAAGGGGTATTAAATTCAATAAAATGAAAGAAGGCTTCATGAAGTTCGCTAGCCTCATGCCCGCCATCACCGATGTTGACCTGAAGGCCACCTTCAATTAATTGCCGAGCTCCAGTACCAGCCACTTTAGGATTAGGATCGTTAACAGCAAACGTTACTGCCGTCACGCCAGCCTGAATAATGGCATCAGTGCAGGGGGGCTGTGTACTTTGGTAACCGTGTGGCTCTAGCGTTAGATACATGTGACTATTTCGTGCGGCTTGTCCAGCATCTTGGAGTGCCATGATCTCAGCGTGTAATCCGCCATTTGGCTGGGTGACCCCACGACCGACTATTTCATCATTCTGAATAACCACTGCCCCGACAGTTGGTCGTGGCCATGCCTTGGGTAAAGCATGGCTTGAGAGATCGAGTGCGGCCTGCATCCATTGTGAAGGTTGTGTTTGGGTTGGAGACGTAGTCTTAGTCATTCTATTTCATGCGCGATAGCATCGCTATGGTTGAGAGAAATCACGATACATCCGACTAGCTGTTGGTAAGTCCTGCCCCTGATACCGAGATCCAAGAGCTGGGTGCCCGTAGGGATGCTCTGCGGGGGAGGTAAGATTTTGAAAGGAGAGTTGACCAATTTTCATGTTGGCATAAAGACGAATAGGTAACGAGGATACGTTTGATAGCTCTAAAGTGAGCCTTCCTTCAAAACCTGGATCGACAAAACCTGCCGTAGCGTGAACAAGAAGACCAAGGCGGCCCAATGATGATTTTCCTTCGACGCGAGCTACCAAATAATTAGGAATTTTCACTAACTCGACGGTACTAGCGAGAACAAATTCACTCGGATGGAGCACAAACGGCTCATCACTTTGAATTACTTCTAGTTCGGTCAAGTCGGCTTGTGGTTCTCTAACATCTATGTATGCATGGCGATGATTTATGAATACACGGAACTGGTTACCAAGACGAACGTCTATAGATGCCGGTTGTATTGCACTTTCCGCCAAGGGCGCGCAAACTAATCGACCTGATTCCAGTTCGCTACGAATATCTCTATCACTAAGAAGTCCGTTATTCAATTTTCCACACAATCATGACCGTTGCCGCAATATTTTGTGTCCCAAATGCGATTGGGGTACTAGTATCGCCCAGTGGCGCCGCTTCCATAGAGGCTACCCCAAATCGTGGATATTGTGTGGGTATGTTTGCTTGAGTATTTATGCTCAGAATGTGACCAAGTTTGACGCCAGTTGCAGTGCTGAGCATCTCAGCTTGTTCCTTGGCATTTGTGACGGCTTTATTTCTAGCGACCTCAAGATACTTTTCCTTGTCCGTTATGGTTAATTCGAAACTATTTATACGAATTGCATCCTTGCCGGCTGTGATCATATCGTCGAGAATCCTCGGAGCCGAGTCAAGCTCTGTGATACTAATTTGAATACTATTTGTCACTTCGAATCCAATCCTAATCGACTCGCCATCTCGCCAAATAGTTCTTTCAGATATTCGGAATGAAGTTGTTGACACCTCATCTTTCGTGATTTGATTTTTTTCCAATGTTCTCAATAGTGCGGTCATCGTTTCTGCAGCTTCCTCTCTTGCTGCCAATACCGACTTATCAACTGCGGTGACTTGGGCTGAGATGGTTATTAAATTGGGGAACACTTTGACAGATCCAGTACCAGAAATCGAAAGAGTTCGGGATTGCTCATATTCGGAATTAACGGGATTAGGCGGGGTGCTTGGAGAAGCATCTCTGGTACAGGCAATTACGGGAGCAATGGCAATAATCATAAGAATTGTTAGGTACTTGATTTTCACTTTGGTCCTCGAGACTACAGATACAACTATAACTCATCACTATATTGCTTCTGAACATGAAAAACGGCTACGTCTAATTGACGAATATAGGACCAAAGCCCCCGCCACCTGGAGTTTCTATGACTATCCGGTCTCCCGCGTCAACTTGCACCGTTTCTCTCGCAGCTAATTCATATTCTTCCTGATTTGCTCGGATTAGTCGATTTACCCCGCTTGCTCCGTCCTCGCCACCTGCTAGCCCCCAGGGCTGCAACTTTCGTCGCTCAGATATGATTGTGACTGTGGCGGGCTCAGAGAATAAGTACTCTCTTACTAAACCTTCACCGCCAGGGTTTTTACCGCGCCCGCCACTGCCAGTGCGGAGCTCGTATCGCTCGATCGAGAATGGGTAGGCGAGGGGAATTGCCTCGACGGGAGTGTTTAGGGTATTCGTCATGTGCGTGTGAACCCCTGATCGGCCAGCTTGACGAGGACCTCCCCCGGCACCGCCAGCGAGCGTCTCATAATAGGCATATGACCTGTTTCGTCGTGAGTCATATCCACCAATAGTGATATTGTTCATCGTTCCCGATGAAGCCGCAGGAATTAAATCGGGGAGGGCTTTTGACAATGCCTTTAACGCAACATCGGTGATTCTTTGACTTACTTCAACGTTCCCAGCAGAAACTGCTCGAGGGTCTGATGCATTGACGAGTGATTTTCTTGGCAGCGCTATATGAACGGGCCGATAGCAACCCTCATTAGTCGGCGCATCGAGAGGAGCTAAAGATCTCACGGCGTAATAGCAGGCAGATTCAGTGACTTGGGCGACGGCATTTAACGAAGTAGTTTGTGATTCAGGATCTGTTCCAGTGAAGTCGAAGGACAGGCTATCTCCCTTGACTTCTAGTGAAAGCTTTATTCTCCCACCTTCACTAATTTCGAGGAAATCCTCAGCTTCGTAGACGCCTTCAGGAATTTTGGAAATTACTTCCCGAATGACTCGTTCGCCGTGCAATAGCATCGCTTCAAAGCGAATTTCGACACCCTCAGGGCTAAAGCGATCCACTAGTGATTGAACTCGTTCAATACCCAACGAAGTAGCAGCTAATTGAGCTCTGAGATCACCCTCGCGTTCATGTGGCGATCTCGAATTTCTGAGAATGATTGACCATGCTGCCTGAGAGATATTGCCGGCTTCGACAAGGCGAATTGGAGGGATAATCAATCCCTCCTGGTAAAGCTCAGTCGCAACTGGCATTGAGCCCGGAGCCATACCTCCGATATCTGCATGATGTGCTCTGGTAGCGACGAATCCTATAAGCCTTTCACCATAAAAAATTGGTGCGACTGTGGTGATGTCAGGGAGATGATTCCCACCTTTGTAAGGATCGTTTAAAGCGATAATGTCTCCTTTTTCAAAGGGAGCCATATCGAGAATAGTCCTGACCGTCATTGGCATTGCACCTAAGTGAACTGGAATATGGGCGGCCTGTGCGATGAGGAACCCATCTGAGCTGAATACTCCACATGAATGATCACGTCGTTCCTTGATATTTGGCGAGAATGCTGATCGTGTTAGGCTCTCACCCATCTCTTCGGCGACTGAGGAGAATGCCGCTTCGGCGATAGCTAGGTCTGATGGGGAGAGAGCCTGTGGGTTCATTTATTTAATTTCTTATCTCGTTTTTTTGTGAGAACTAAGTTTCCCTGTTTATCGACGCGACCTATCCAGTCAGGCGTAATTAGTGTAGTGGTGTCCAATTGGGTAATCAGCGCCGGTCCCGCTATTTGATCTTCAGGCCTGAGCTCGGCGCGCTGATAAATTGGTACAAGTCGTGATTTTCCCTGAAAGATTGCGTCGCAGTATTGACTAATTATCGGGGTAGTATGATTCTCTTTGCGATCAGAGAATATCGGCTTCGGGAGAGTAAAATCAGTATCAATAAACCCAGTCACGCGGATGTTTGCAATCTCGACGTCGTAACCAGAATGCCCATACAAGTCACCGTGTCTTTGAACGAACTCTTCTTTTGCAGCTCGCAGTATCTCAATGCTTGCCCCGTCAGCGTTATTGATTGTGATCCCAATTTCATGCGACTGACCAGTAAAGCGTAGATCAAGCACGGCTCGATACTTAAGCTCGTTGCTTAGTAATCTAGCACTGATCATTTCTATAATTTTTTGGAGATCGGAAAGAATCGATCCGGCATTTTTCTGGTCCATTGCTCGGAGGACAGACTTGCCAATAGTCAATGTTTGACCTGATTGAAGGGCGCCCAAAGCTGCAAGAACTCCAGGTGAAGGAGGCACAAGAATTTTATCAATATTAAGAATTTCTGCCACATCACAAGCATGCAAGGGGCCAGCTCCACCAAATGGTACAAGCGTAAATTGATTTGGGTTAAAGCCTTTCTGAACGGATACAACACGCACTGCACGTTCAATATTTGCATTTGTTACATCGATGACTGCCTGCGCAAATTCAAATTTGTCGTTGAAGACATTTAGAAATGGCTCCGCGGCTCTTTCTGATTCAGCTAGGTCGATTTCCAATGAATCAGCGAGAAAATGCTCCTGACTGAGTCGGCCAAGTATGGCGTGAGCATCAGTCACACTGAACGCGGGAACAGACAACTCGCGTGAGTTTCCATAGCAGGCAGGACCAGGAAATGAACCGGTGGAGCGTGGCCCAACGCGCAAGGCACCGCCGGTATCAAGATACGCAACAGATCCTCCACCAGCACCTATCGTGTGAATATCTACGGCGGGAGTCCGAGCATGTATACCTTCGATTAGTAGGTTTGTTCGATAAGGTAATTCTTTATCACAAAGCGCAATATCCGTAGAGGTGCCACCTATATCGAGAGTGATTATTTGTGACTCGTTGACTGTTTGAGCAAGAGAAAATGCTCCGTTTACACCGGCTGCTGGGCCTGACAATAATGTTGATACTGGTAATTCTTCAACTTGTGATCTAGTAGCGGCGCCTCCATCACTCTGAATGATATGAAGTACTGGAGATGTCACAATCGATCCCAGTTGTTCTAATGATTTCTCTAAATTTGATAAGTAGGTGGACATTATTGGCCCGACATATGCATTCAATGCAGTTGTAGAAGCCCGTTCTACCTCACGATATTCAGGAGAAACTTCGCTAGAAATTGAGAGGTAGGGTAGGTGGAGATCCGTGAATTCTTTCTTAATATCTTCGTAAGCCTCTCGAAATTTAGCTTCAAAAAAAGTATTTTTATGAGAAAAGAGTAGGCAGACTGCTAAGGCTTCAATGTTATTATCAGCAGCATTCTTGATAATAATCTTGTAGAGTTCCGGGTTCACACGAGATTTGATTTCGCCATCAGCGGTTAGTTTTCCAGGAAATTCGATGACTAACTCAGAAGGGATTAAAAGGTTGGGTGGTGCGGGCTCGAGCTCATAGATATTACTTCTTGCCTGCCTGCCGATTTCCAATATATCTTTGAATCCTTCGGTTACTACCAGCGCTGTGTGTGCTCCTGTTTTTTCGAGTAACGCATTTGTTGCAATAGTCGATCCATGTGCGACTCGCGCTAAATCTGTGGTGATCTTACTTAAACCGTGAAGTATGCCAAGAGAAGGATCATCCGGGGTAGTTGGAATCTTTTGAACAATACATTCCCCATTAATTAGAAATAGAAAATCAGTGAATGTTCCGCCGACATCGACACCCACTGCATTACCAGTTTTCGATGTCATATTGCCCCCACTCCTAACTCTTGATAAATGTTCCAGAGGAGTCGATACCGTGCTGGAGTATTTGAGTTGGCGAAAATGCCTTGCCTATATTTCTAGCGTACACTGTAATCGATGAATTCGGACTCCGTGGACCACCTTAGAGAGCCTTTTGATAATCGTCGAGTGCCCTTCACACTCGATGCTCCCTTTGATATGACTGGCGATCAACCAAGTGCTGTCAATAGAATTGTCAACGAATTACGCGCGGGAACTTATTTACAAACTCTTCGTGGTGCGACTGGCACGGGTAAAACATTTACCATGGCGAATGTAATAAACGAAGTGCAACGCCCAGCACTGGTATTGGCACCGAATCGAACATTAGCGGCACAGTTGGCGCAAGAATTTCGAGATTTTTTTCCAGAAAATTCGGTTGAGTATTTTGTTTCATACTATGACTATTATCAGCCAGAGGCATATATCCCGCGTACAGATACCTATATTGCGAAAGATTCAGATGTTAACGAAGAAATTGACAAAATGCGCCACGCGGCGACGTACTCGCTACTCGAGCGGACTGACACGATCGTCGTGGCATCCGTTTCATGTATATACGGTCTAGCGCCGCCTTCTGAATACCAGTCATTTGTCGTGCGCCTTGTGAGAGGAAAGAATTCCTCCATTCACAACTTAATCCGCCAGCTCGTGGCGATGCAATACCACCGAAACGATATGACGCTATTGCGTGGAACATTTCGAGTTCGAGGTGACACATTAACGGTGTTTCCGGCTTACGGCGAATTGGCGCTGCGAATTGATTTCTGGGGAGACATAATCGAAGAAATTACCTCACTGGATCCGTTAACAGGTGAAATTATTGAACGACTGGAATCGGAAGCTATCTATCCGGCTAAACATTTTGTGACATCGCAGGAGAAACTGCAAGATGCGATGTTGGAAATCGAGAAAGAGTTGGAAGATCAACTGAAGTATTTCAGGTCACAAGGAAAACTACTCGAAGCTCAACGCCTATCAGAGCGAACACAATATGACCTTGAAACAATGCGGGAAGTTGGGTATTGTCCCGGTATTGAGAATTATTCTAGACATTTAGCTGGCCGCTCCGAAGGCTCGCGCCCTTGGACCCTCCTTGATTATTTTCCTGAAGATTGGCTACTTTTTGTTGATGAATCACACATGTCACTACCTCAAGTGCGAGGTATGTTTCTAGGCGACACCTCTCGCAAGAAAACATTAGTTGAGCATGGATTTAGGTTACCTTCCGCGATTGATAATCGACCTCTGAATTTTGAAGAATTTTTTTCGCATATACACCAAGCAATTTTTGTTTCAGCTACCCCAGGGCCATTTGAACTTGAGAACTGTACGGAGACAGTGGATCAGGTGATTCGCCCAACCGGAATACTTGATCCACGAATCGAAGTCCGTGAGACCACTGGGCAAATAGATGATTTATTAGTGGAAATTCAACTGCGCGCAAGTCGATCAGAACGAACACTCGTCACCACTCTAACCAAAAGAATGTCGGAGGATTTGAATGAATATCTAAAGGAGTCAGGCGTTCGTTCAACGTATCTTCACTCCGAGGTCGACACCCTGCAGCGAGTAGAAATTCTTCGCGATTTGCGACTGGGGGTATATGACGTGATTGTAGGAATCAATCTTTTGCGAGAAGGCCTGGACCTGCCGGAAGTATCTTTGATTTGTATTCTGGATGCAGATAAAGAGGGATTTTTACGATCTGCGGGCGCACTAATTCAAACGATGGGCAGGGCCGCTAGGCACCCGGATGGATTCGTGATTATGTACGCGGATAGAATTACAGGTTCCATGCAGGCGGCAATCAATGAAACTACGGCACGTCGAGAACTTCAAGCCTCACATAATGACGCTAACGGAATAACTCCTGAAGGTATTGCTAAGAATATTAAGGATATTAGCGATAGGATTCGCGGGGAAATTAAAACCGAGGAAGGCTCCTTTACGTATGAAGATATTCCATTGGACGAGTTAGATCATATTATTAGGGACCTTGAGTCACAGATGAAACAAGCGGCTTCTGAATTGGAATTTGAACGTGCAGCTTTAATTCGCGATCAAATCACACATTTAAAGATGGAAAACACCCGGCGTACAGACATACCCAAGGGCCTAAGTAAGATTTCGAATTAATTCATCTTATGATTCATCGAAATGTTGGGGTGGGTTGGCTCTTGGACCACTGGGGGAAGAAAAATCTGAGTTCGAGGTTCCCATGCTGGTGTTTGAAGTCGGCCCTGATCCTAAAGAGAGCACAGGTCGGGCCTTACCAGCCTGGCCTATCGGCCCGACGACCCCATTCTCTTCGAGTTGATCCATCACACGTGCTGCTCTCGGATACCCAATGCCCAGTTTTCTTTGTAGCATGGAGGTTGATAATTCTCCAGTCTCTGCACCCAAAAGTAGTGCACGTTTGTACAAAGGATCCTCAGTTGGGCTAGCTGATGAATTAGCTCTGTCGCTACTTAACTCAGTGGCTAAAACCTCCGCTGCTTGCAAGACTGCTTCCTCGAGTTCGTTATCATGTTTGTCGGGAGCTGCAGATTCGGCACTTGCAGCTGACCAATAATCAGCGACGCTTGCGATTTCATTGTCAGAAACAAAGACACCTTGTACTCGCTTAGCTTTATCGGCACCCGGTGGAACATAAAGCATATCGCCCCGGCCAAGTAATTTTTCCGCACCTGTTCCATCAATAATTGTTCTCGAATCGACAAGTGATGACACTGCGAATGCTATTCGGGTAGGAAAATTTGCTTTAATTAATCCCGTAATAACGTCAACTGATGGTCTTTGCGTAGCAACGATGACATGGATACCCGTAGCACGTGCAAGTTGAGCTAGTCGGACTAGTAATCGCTGAACTTGATCCGGAGCGGTCATCATCAAGTCTGCTAACTCGTCGATAACAACTACCCAATACGGTAATTTGTCATCAGGTTTTTTTTCGTTAAACCCCTGGATATTTCTGACTCCCATGGCTTGAAATCTCCGATAACGGGTATCCATTTCGTTAGCAACTGCTTGTAACGTACCCAGTACGCGGTCGAGATCTGTGACGATCTCAGAGAATGCGAGATGTGGGACCGTTTGATATGCAGTCATCTCCACTCTTTTTGGATCGATCAGGACGAGACGAAGAGTATCGGGCGTGTGTTGCATAAGCAAGCCAGATATGATCGCGTTTAGGCAGACTGATTTTCCTGATCCGGTGGCGCCAGCGATTAGGAGATGTGGCATTTTTGCAAGATCAGCAACCACAGCTTGTCCCGAAATATCGGAGCCAAGCGGAATGCCTAATGCAATATCACCCCTGTTACTTTGCCAAGCCTTTGATTCCAAAATATCCCTGAGCATCACCAGTTGAGTTTGTGAGTTAGGCACTTCCAATCCAATTATCGGCTTGCCTGGTACAGGCGCTTCGATTCGAATCTCCTTAGTAGCGAGAGCTAAGGCTAGATCATTCTGAAGGCTTGTCACGGCTTTCACTCGAACACGTGATCGAGATATTTCCTCATGATGAGTTGAGACTTCGCCATTTTCGTCCCTTTTAGTGATTACTTTTGTCTTTATATCCCATCCAGGAGTAATTCCGAACTGCGTTACGGCAGGTCCTTCATTAATTTCCGTAACAGTCACATCAACGCCATGTGAACTCAAGGTATTCTCGATTACTCGTGCTCTCTTATCGTTGTCTGAGTCTGAAGTAGCTTTTTTTTCACCTGGTCGTAGCAGAGCGAGTGGAGGAAGCTGCCATGTGTCCGATGAGTCGTTATCTATTTCAAGAATGTCATCTGCCGCACTATGTGTGGGTAAGAAAACCGCCTGCCGAGGCTCGGTGTCTTCGATATTTGGTAAAGCTGCCGGAATTACAAATTGCTCGACAGAAGATTCACGCTGAAGGGTGGCAAGCGACTCTGTTCGCGGGCCAGCAATTTCAGCCAAGTCGGAGTTGCTTTCTGAGAGATGTTCAATGGGGGAATCATTTTGTAATATGGGCTTTGCTGTCGTGAACACAGTTTGACGTTCTGACATATATGCGCCAAAGGATTTAGCCAAACGAAAGATGACTCGCGGGATTCGGACTTGTAGATTAAGATGCCAGAATCCGAGTACCGCACGCCAGATTAGTTTGATTAGAAGCTTACTCATGTGGAGACTTAATCGAGGTTTAAATATTGGAATGGCAGCTATGCCGGTGATGAGCCATAGAGTGTTGTAAACAAGATTTCCACGAATAGCTAGCCCTAGCTCGCCACCTACACTATATCCCTCGGTCGATGACGTAAGAAAATAGCCAGGTAGAGCCGCGGGTGACGCAAGGCCGTAGCAAAAAATAACCACTAAGAGCGCTGGAAGTATATTCTGTTTTGCAGTCCATACCCAGGCGATTTTATGAAAGCTAATTAGTAACCCCAACGCTATCAGACCTATTGCTAGTGGGAGGGCGAGCAACCCAATTTCGAGCAGCACTCGGACTTTAGCGTCTTCCACTAGCCTAAATTCAATAGGAATTTTATGGGTTGCTCCAGCCAAGAAAACAAGCAGTAGTGCACCAAAGAGCGCTAGGTATATACCGAGCGCATCAGGGCGCAGAAGGCGCTTTACTATTTTGATGATAGGTTCCGAAAAGTCGAAAAAACCTTCCGGCTTGGTGGTTTTACTGACTCGTCTAGTTGGACGACTCGGTTGATTCATAGGAAAGACCTTATTTCTAAATCTGCCCCCCCGCTTTGTTTAGCTTAATCGATTTTGCGCGTGATTGCCGTTAACTATCGTTTTGTAAAAAAGATATCAAGAAGTAGTTCAGGGCGCTGCGGTATCAGTGTTTTTAAGCTTCGGGCAAGTTCAGTTTCGATTAATGTCTCTAGCTTTTGTTGGCTAATCCCGTCTTGCTGTGATGAAATTAGGTCATTGATGACGCTTTCGATATGGGTCTCAAGATCTGAAATTGGATAATCAATACCCATGCTCCCGGCCCGAACTGCAATCTTTTTCGAGTGACTTGTTTCAATAATATGGACCCTAAGGGAAATTAATCCTTCGGATGATAATTCTTTTCGCTCGCTAATCGATGTTAGGTCACTGACTCGATTCCTGTGTGAATCGATGTAGACGTATTCGGAACTTATTTTTGACGAGGCGTCAAGAACTGCCTTCCCAGGATCGTCAGCATTTTTTTTATCTAGACGAAAGTCAAACACGTCGCCGTCACTACCGACTAGAATATTGTCTTGTTCCATCCCAATCTCGGCGGCTAAGGCTCGGTGATGAAACAGATGTCTGTGTTCACCTTGGGCTGGTAGGATAAATTCCGGGCGTACGATGCGTTGGATGAGCTTTAATTCCTCCGCGGCGGCATGGCCACGAACATGCACGTTGGCAATCTTGTTATGAATCACGTTGGCACCGAGTTCCACGAGTTTATTTATGTTCCGAAATACTGCCTTCTCATTCCCTGGGATTGGATTTGAGGATAGAACTACCGTGTCTCCCGGTCGAATTTCGACTTGTTGGTGGGTGCCATTTGCCATTCTGGTTAGCGCAGCATTTGTTTCACCCTGAGATCCAGTACACACAATAATTACGTTCTCGTTGGCATTTTTCTTGAATTGCTCAACATTCATGAAGAGATTATTGTCAGCTTTAAGATGCCCAAGTTCTTGGGCATATTTGGTCGCATTCAACATTGAGCGACCTGATAAAAAGAATTTTCGATGCGTACCCTGAGCTGCATCAACTATGAGTTGAATTCTAGAAATAAGAGAAGCAAAGGTAGCAAATATTATTCGACCAGGTGCTGCCTCGACAATTTGCTCGAAGGTCGCACGTAGACTCTCTTCAGGTGGAGTTATTCCTGGTACATCCGCATACGTGCTGTCGGAGCAAAGCAAGAAAGTGCCTGAATCTCCGACCTCACTTAGTCGAGCCAAGTCGGTAATTTGCCCGAGTATGGGTGTGTGATCGATTTTGAAATCGCCGGTATGGACAAGGGCTCCAAGCTCGGTGTGCACTATTATCCCAGCCGAGTCGGGGATCGAATGAGCCACCGAGAAGAATTCAACATCGACGTCGGTGAGCTCAATAAGTTCACCTGGCTGAATTGCATGAAGAACTACTGAACTCTTAAGTCCATGCTCACTGATTTTTCCGCTTAGTAAGCTTCTGGTAAGCCCAAGACCATAGGCCTGTATTGCTGTCATTCCATTATCGACTAAGTCTCTGAAGAGGTATGGTGCGGCACCTATATGATCCTCATGTCCATGAGTGAAGAAGATACCCTCCAATTTGTCGAGTCGTTCAAGAACGTACGTGTAATCTGAAATTATCAGATCCACGCCTGGAAGTTCTCCGTCGGTGAACATCACACCTACATCAATGATGATCATAGATTTTTCAGTTTCTACGATGGTCATGTTCCGTCCGATATCGCCGTAGCCGCTCAGGGCAATAACACGAACTCCTCCAGCGCTGAACGGCAACAGGGGAGTGTCAAGTTTGTGATTATTCATTGTTATCGATTCTCAATTTTAGTTATGTTTGATATTCCTGCTTCAACTCCGACGGTCCCAACAGAGGGAGGCGTTTGGAGTAAATTTTCTATCCGAGCAAAATCTGCCTGAATGAGGGGCAGATTGGTTAGCCGAGTCCTGAGCACATATGCTGGATGAAAAACTGGCATCACCCAACGGCCAGATTCATTAATAGCTTGTCCTCGTATCTTACTAATAGTCATGCCTGAGAACCATCGCGCCATAGCAAACTTTCCAAGAGTCACGATTACCCGAGGATTTACGAGTTCAATTTGCCGTGAAAGAAAGTCACCACAGGTCGCTACCTCAGTAGGTGTTGGGTCTCGATTTTCTGGTGGCCGACACTTAACGACGTTTGTGATGTAGACGTCGTTTCTCGTCAGTTTGATATCAGCTAGTAATTGATCTAGAAGTTTTCCACTTCGACCAACGAAAGGAAGACCTTGCTCATCTTCATTCTTACCGGGTGCTTCCCCAATTAGCATTAAATTACAAGGGACAGGTCCGCTCCCCGGAACCGTCTGACTTCTCTCTCGAGCTAACTCACAGTTAGGGCAGTCGGAGATTTCTTTGTATAAGTTCCGCGCACTTGGGGCGAGACTTTCTTTATTGAAATTGAAAGGATTTTCTACCATCACCATTGATCATATCTGACTTGTTCAAGTTTTTACCGAAAAATTGAGAATACTGCGGTACTTAAAGGATTAATCCTTGCTTCTTACTAGCCAGGCCAGTCCAACTCCGACAAAGTAAAGAACTATCACTGGAACGGCGACTAGAGATTGAGTTACAGGGTCAATTGTAGGGGTGACTATTGCTGATCCTAAAAATGCGCCTAAAATCGCCCAACGCCACCAGCCAAGTAATTTTCGGGAGGTTACTACTCCCAATTTAGCCATCCCCATAACTATCAAAGGGGTCTCGAAGGCTATCCCCAGTATTAACATCATCCGCGTAACAAAGTCTATGTACAGGCTGACTTGCCAATCATCTCGGGCCCAGCTGTCGCCGAAACTGAGTAGGAAAACTAGGGATAAGGGTAGAACAACAAAATATGCGAAGGCTAAGCCGCCCAGAAATGCGATCGATCCACCAATTACAATTGGGAGCACCCATCGTTTTTCCTTCTTGGTAAGAGCAGGACTGACAAAACGCATTGTTTGATATATCAAAACTGGCATTGCCAGCGCGATTCCACCCAATAGCGCGACTTTAAAAAGTGTAACGATCCTATCAAGTGGCCCCAGAGACTGAGGAGTCCATTGAGGATCATGAGCTCTGGCTGGCCCGAGCATGAGCTCGATAAATTCGAATCCGATGGTGGGTATTAAAAGTGCGCCCGTGCTAATCGTTATTGCAATAGCAGACCACATGACGCGAGTCCGTAATTCAACCAGATGTTCAATAAGGGTCATGTCCTGCTGAGGCATATCATCTTCTGGCGACTCAGCGTCATCAAGTTCGCGCGGCCTATCGTCTTCTGAGATAGATTTATCGGATGTCATTTGATACCAATTTAAGACTTCTCTTCATGGTCACTGCCCGTAATTAGGCGGAGTTCCCCAGACTCTTTACTTGGAGAAAGTGACTCAGTGTCGAGCGGTTCGATAATAGATGGTCGAGGCTCATCAAACTGCCCTAGTTCATGATTTGTTTCGTTGATGAGATTTTCGACCTGCTTCCCTTCAATGGCTAAATCTGATTGGAGGTCAGTGGCGAGGTCTCGGATTTCCTGTAGATCGTTTCCTTGAGCAATCACTTCCTCTTGAATTTCGTCGACAGCTTCTTTCACATCTTTCATTACTTCAGTACTAAAGGCACGGGCATACTTGAACCACTTGCCTGCTTGGCTCATCATCTCAGGAAACTTATTTGGCCCGACAATGATCAAACCAATTATTGCTACTAGTAGTGCCTCGAATAAGCCAACGCCGAAGAGATTCATATCTGAATGATACCTTGCCAGTAGATAAAAGGATAAGTGACGTTAGAGCTAACCAAACCCGACGCGAAAAAGAACTGAGTGTTCAAACTGTCGGACTATGAATTATGCCCTGATTATTCTTCTACACCAGCTCCTTTGAGATGATCTACTGCGTCTTGAACAGTCCGAATTTTTTCGGCATCATCGTCAGAAATCTCCAGTGTATTTTCGTCGGTTGAGAACTCTTCCTCGAATGACATGATGAGTTCAACAAGGTCTAAAGAATCTGCATTGAGGTCATCGATAAATGATGCGCCTATTACAACTTCATCTTCTTCAACTCCTAGTTGTTCCGTGACCAAATCTCGCACTCTCTCAAAGATTGACGCCATCGTAATTAGTCCCTTCCTATACTTCTATATTCCTATTTAAGAATCCTCGTCTCGAACGATACCACCCAGTACTCCATTTACGAAACGTCCAGACGATTCGGACCCAAATTTCTTAGCGATTTTTACCGCTTCATTAATCGCCACGCTTGCGGGGGTAGTATCGCTTTCAAGAGTATCGAACAGTAACTCGTAGACAGCAAGCCGTAATATTGCTCGATCGACAGGGGACATTGACTCAAGAGGGAATGCAGACGCAAACTGCACAATTTTCGAATCGATTGCTGGCTGATTTTTACTAATTCCTTCAATTAACCTTCGGGCAAACTTCGTGTTTTCTGCCACAACTCCTCGATCAGAGAAGAATCGAGTTAATGTATCACTTGAAGAAGAGCCTCCGGAATCGCTTGCATACATTGCTTGGAACACAAGTTCGCGGGCAGAACTTCGAGATAAACTTTTGTGACTCTTAGCTGAATTCTTGTCGGTCACCATTTATGCCGTAACCAATCCGCCGTCTACATTGATTACTTGGCCCGTGATATAGCTTGCGCTCTCGGAGGCCAAAAAACCAACAATTGGTGCGATTTCTCGTGGTTCAGCTGCGCGACCAATCGGAATTCGAGTGACTATTGCTTCGAGCTGTTGATCTGTGAGAGATGCTGTCATATCTGTTTTTACGTATCCAGGTGCGACAGCATTCACGGTTATATTTCGCGACGCAACTTCTTGGGCGAGGGAGCGTGTAAAACCGTGGATACCTGACTTCGCCGCAGCGTAATTTGATTGTCCGGCCTGACCGACAACACCAACCACGGACGAAATGTTGATTATACGACCCCACTTTTGCTTCACCATCGTTTTGACAGCCGCTTTTGAAGTTAGGAATTGGCCGCGCAAATTGGTTTCAATTACGCGATCCCACTGTTCCTCGGACATTCTCATAAGCAGTACGTCGTCTGTTACTCCCGCGTTGTTTACCAAAATATCAAGCCTGCCAAATTGTTTGCTAATCTCCTTAAAAGTATTTGCTACATTTGATGAATCTGTTATTTCTAGCGGGGTTGCCAAGCACTTTGTCCCATATGTTTGTTGGATCTGTTTGGAGAACTGTTCTGCCTCAGTTTTATTTGATCGATACGTAACTATGGTGTGAGCACCTTGTTGCGCAAGCTGCTCTGTTATCGCGGATCCTATTCCTTTAGTTCCAGCCGTAACAATGGCAACTTTACCCTTCAGACTGAAAGAAATCGGAGAATCGATTGAGGTCATGAGGAAATAAAATCTTCACTTTTTCCAATATTCCGCAGAATAAGGTCTCGGTTGGTTCTTTTTGCAGCGCCGGTTAAGACTCGTCCCGGTCCAAACTCGATGACGTTAGTTACTCCTTGTTCAACCATCTCTAAAACGCCATCTAACCAGCGCACTGGTTGAGTTATTTGGGCGTGTAATTCATGACTTATGAATTTTGCTTCAGGGATAATTACGCCAGTCACATTCGAAATTACGTCTATTTCTAATTCCCTGAATGAAGTTTCATTGAGAACAGTTTCCATACCCTCTGCTGCTGACTGCATTAGCGGTGTGTGGAATGCTCCGGCAACGGTTAACGGAACTACTTTTGATGCGCCTTGACTCGCAGCCAAGTCATTCGCTATTTTAACGCTCGAAGTGGTGCCACCTATTGTGATATTGCCGGGCGCATTCACATTACAAAGATGCGCGCCAGACTCACTGCAAATCTTTTCGACGTGTTCGACTTCTAGCCCAAGAATGGCTGCCATCGTACCCTGTGAATTGTCACAAGCCTCCTGCATTAGCTGTCCTCGTTTCCGGACTAACCTTATTCCGTCCGAAAATGAACAAGCTCCAGATACGATCAGAGCAGCATATTCACCTAAAGAATGGCCGGCGATTAATCCTGCTTTGTTTGTAACTATTCCTGATTTCCAGCTTGCTAGAAGAGCTGCGATTGAATGAACCACTAATGCCGGTTGCGTAAATTCAGTTTGCATTAATTTTTCAGGAGGGCCACTAAAGCACAGCTCAGAAAGATTGAAGCCGAGAATGTTATCAGCATATTCGAAGGTAGCTCGCGCAATTGGAAATTCCTCAAATAGGTCTGCACCCATTCCGACTGCTTGAGCGCCTTGGCCGGGGAAAAACCAAGCTGTAGAGCGGTCCGTGGGAAGGTCTCTCAATTCAGCTAGAGCATCGTCTACTCCGAGACTAAGAGCACTCATACTAGTTCGCGTTCAGTTGTAGGTCATTGTCTTCCCGCAGTGGACGACCCTTTCGATCTCGCTCACCACCAGCTGTGTGATTTAACTTCCATTCACCATTCGACCTGTCACGAACGACTTGTGGAAGCCCCACATGGTGGTGACTTCGCCGGTGTAGCTGCTTAGCCTTTGGCGTTCTTCTTTTTGGGACTGCCATGATCGGCTCCTACTCACTAATCTCCGGCGATACTTAATTCTATTTGAAATACTCTTTTAATGGACCAAATTGATTATCTAATTCACTACTATCACATGCGCAGGTACTTTGGTTCAAGTCCTTTCCGCAAAATATGCAGATACCGGCACAAATTTCACGGCATTTTGGCGCGAGAGGAATTGCCGTCTCGGTGTACTGTCGTACCGCTTCGGCAATGTCCAGGATCATTCGATTGTTGATTCTGAAGACATCTTCATCAGCCGGGATAGGCCGATTAGTATTTGGGTCAAATATAGGAAGATATTCCTCCTGAAATTCTATTTTAATTTCCTTGACGAATTCAGTGAGACAGCCAGAACATGCCATAGACACATTTAGGACTGTTAGTTTTGCTGAGACAAGCACTCCTCGCTGAACTTTCACTATTTCAGCTGTCCCGTGAAAAGTAAGATTACCTTCGGGTGAGTGAATAGTTGGCGTACCAGTCTCAAAGCATATTTCTCGACGCGAGCCGATAGATTCTTGAAGGAGGGTACCAACGTTAAATTGTGTTGTAGTCATTGAAATTCTTTTTTCGAAATAAGAAATACATCTAGGTTTAATCTACTCCAGCAATTGCTGGATTGGGCTACGTTAGGGAGGCTTGTAAGCCGAATTCTGTAAATTCAAAATGCCCAATTTTGAAAGTAACGACCATCCATCTGGGACGACGATTACTCGTCGCCTCAAGCAGCCTACCCGAGGATTAGACCGGACGTCTTTGGTCCTCCTATTTGGCCTTGCTCCAGGCGGGGTTTGCCCGGCCGCCATGTTGCCATGACGCCGGTGCGCTCTTACCGCACCATTTCACCCTTACCGTTTAGAACGGCGGTTTGTTTCTGTTGCACTTTCCGTCGGCTTTCACCGCCCGGCCGTTAGCCGGCGCCCTGTCCGGAGGAGTTCGGACTTTCCTCTGCCAGAACCGTAATGGTTACTGGCAGCGATCGTTCAGCCTCCCTAACAAGCCAAGTTTAGCATCATTTAATTAGAGTTTGTATGGGGGCATATTTTATGAATGTTCCACGGGCCTCATGAAGATATCTATTCTGGCGGGCCCGGTTGTTATGTGATGGACCACAGTCTGCAGAGCTCGCTTCAGCTCCGAACGAGACAAATCAGACCACGTGTTTTGTAAGACTTTTATTGTCTCCGATGAGTTTCGATCAAGTTGTGACAAAACCTCAGCTCTGGAAAAGATGCTTTCTAGGCTCAGCTCACCAGAACTAGCGACTGCCTGCTGAAATGTTGACCGGTTTTCAGCCCAGCGATTGATCGTGGTGGCTAGTGCACGATCATGACGCTCGACACGTGCTCTAGCAGTCGCTAGATCTTGTGCCTGCCTACGATCAACATCCACAAACATGAAATCATTGGTTATTATCTTAAGTTTAATCCGCTCTAAAAGGTCTATTTCTTCCTGTGATCTGTAATTACAACGCCCTTGATTTGTGGCGGCTGAGCATCTGTATAGCAGAGAGATAGGCCCTGATGGACTATCTCTTCGAGCAGCCCCGATCATTCTTGATCCACATTCTGAACAGCGAATTAGGCCAGATAAGAGATAGTTATGACGGGTTTGGCGGAGTGACCTTTGATTGTCAATTTCTTTGCGGCGACCGGTCATTTTTTCGTTTGCGGAACGAAATTGTTCGATAGAAATTATCGCAGCGTGTGAGCTTGGGACCACTGTTCCTGCACGATGATAGGTTCCTGTGTAAACCTCATTCTGAAGAATACTCCTGACGGACGAGACTGCCCAGTTATTTCCGCGACGTGTTGTTATTTCAGAGTCATTTAGTTGCCGGGTAATTTTTCTCAGACCGAGATTTCCCTCTAGGTAAAGACGAAAAATCATCTGCACAACTTCTGACTCATCGAGGTTGATAGATAAATTACGATTGCTTACTGAGTAACCAAAAGGAACGCGGCCAAGAACATATGTTTTTCTGGCGAGCTCTCGCATGGCTGCTTTTGATCGCTCTCTACTTAATTCTGTGGCGGCTCGATTATGCCAGCTAATCCTCAAGGCGTCTTGGATGGTAATTCCATTGGCAAGCAGTACTTCAGCACCTGAGTGAAGGATCGCAGTTATACATCTTGCTTGCTCTAGGGCTGTTTTGCCGAAAACCTCTATCGTTACAGCCAGAATGAGAACTAACTTTCTAGGCTCGCTTAGAATTGCCGCCAACAATTCGGTTTGAGCCTTGTATTCCTCTGATTCAGATGCGATAAAAAGTTTTTCCAGATTCAGATGCTCTTCTTGGCACGCGAGCTCGATAACCTCGGTTTGAACGCGGTTATCAGCATCCTTAAGTTCATTGACATAACCGACAACGAAAGTGTTATCTGTCATTACCAAAAAACCTCGGACTTTGCAAAGATTTCAGCTCTAACGCTCCATTAAAAGCTTCCCGTAGGAAGAAACTCTATCTACTTGCACACAGACGGCTTTACCGAGTCGTTCAGGGTCTCTTTCTTGTTCGCCGGGATGCGATTCTAGATATATTCTAGATTGATCTTCACTCGATTCAGCCATGTGAGCTCGACCCTGAAATAGCCAGATCTGTTTTTTTTTCGAATTTCTATACAGAAGTGTGACTTTGTTATGCAATTCGATTCGTTTTAGGAAACCTGCCTCAGGATTGCGAACCCAAATTCCAATAGTTTCTTGGTCATGGACATGGGCACTGCCATAGAACGACATGGTAGGGTAACCGTCATTTTCTACTGATGAGCAAATTACAGGGCATCCGTCATCAAGCGCGGCATCTAATGCGCTTTTCATCTCGGCTGTTAAGTTAACTGACACGACATTCCTCCCACTTATTTCGTTTAGGTTAGCATGTAGGATGAAAATAAATTAGTAGGGACTGGTAGCGGCCCATTTTCGTAATAGTTTGAGGACAAATCCGTGCGAGGCAATTTCGAAGCACCTTGGTGGCTGGGGTTAAATGATGAACCATCTGTACTAAACGTAAAACCTAACCCCGCACGTTCAATACAGTTTGATTCACGAAACGTTCAGAGCGGTGATATCTTCGTCGCAATTAAAGGGGCGATTTCAGACGGCCATGACTATCTGGACGAGGCAGTCACGAACGGCGCTATTGCGTTAGTAGTTGATCAAGGGTGTCGCCAAGATAACATTGTGATTCCTCAGTATGAGGTGATTAATACGAGGAGATCTCTGGCTAAAATTTCAGCCGCGTTTGAGAATTATCCGGGAGATTCTTTGTGTTTGATCGGAGTCACTGGTACTAACGGCAAATCAACGACCTCTTTTATACTTAACTCAATACTGGAAAAAGCTGGCCTTGTGACTGGGATAATGACAACAATCGAAACACGAATTGGGAGTGAAATACTTAATAATCCAACGAGACTTACCTCTCAAGAATCTCCAGAAATACAAAGCAACTTAGCACTGATGGCAAGCAGAGGTTGTTCTCACGTGATAATCGAAGCGACCTCTATCGGCTTACATGCGCACCGATTGGATGGCTGTAAATTCGATCTTGGTATTTTTACTAATTTGACACCAGATCATCTGGACTATCACGGTGACATGCCCTCATACGTGGAGGCAAAAACACTTCTATTTGCCAAATTAAAGCAAGGTGGTCATGCAATAATAAATAACTCTACCGAGTATTCAGAGGTATTTGAGACGGTAGCCGAGACTCGCGGAGCAACTGTCTCACGATATAATCTAGCTGATGCAACTAATATCGAAATGTCGGCCTCCGGTACAGTGTTTGAATACAATTTTCTTGGCGAGAGTGGATCGCAGCAAATTCAATCGAGGCTAATTGGTAATTATAATCTTGAGAATATGCTTGCGGCGATCCGAGCTTCAGAGGCCTTGGGTGTCGGTTCTGAGTTCATCAGGATGGGAATTCAGCAATTACCACAGATTCCTGGACGGATGGAAGTTGTGGGTCGAGAACCATTCACTGTAATAGTCGACTATGCACACACAGAAAATGGTGTCATGGAAGTTCTCAGCACTTTGAATCGCGTCAATTCAGAAGCCCGAAAAATCGTCGTTATTGGCTGCGCTGGGGAACGAGACAAAGATCGTCGCACGGGTATAGGAGGTGCGGTGGCTCAAGCTGCAGATTTCGTTCTCCTAACTGACGAGGATCCTAGGGGTGAGGACCCTTTGAAAATCTTGGATGAGATAGGTAATTCAATCACGCACGCTGGAAAAGCCGAGGGAGATTTCTTCGAAAAAATTCCAGACCGAAGATCAGCAATCCGTAGAGCCTTTGAGGTTGCTGGCGAGGGTGATATTGTCCTTATAGCGGGAAAAGGACACGAATCCTCTATCGAGTATAAAAGTGGTCCAATTTCTTGGAGTGACGTGGATGCCGCGAGAGAAATCCTTAATGAATTCAAGATTTGAATTTGGCTAATAATATAAAGCAATGAGAGGTGAAGAATGACAGTCATTGACGAGAGTGCTTATAGGAAACTAGCTGAAGCTGACTTAGAAAATTTAATCCACCCGCAGCATTACTCGCCAGATCATCAAGAACCAGTCATCTTTGATCATGGGAAAGGTGTCTGGCTGACTGACGTGAAGGGCAAGAGCTATATTGATGGTCTCTCGAGTCTATGGAATGTGGCAGTCGGGCATGGCCGTGAGGAATTGGCGGATGCTGCCGCGAATCAAATTCGAAAAGTAGCTTTTACGAATAATTACACCGGGTATAGTAATGTCCCTGCAATTGAACTTGCCTCCAAGGTTATTTCACTCACATACGAAAATATGGGTGGAGTTTTCTTTACGAATTCAGGCTCTGAGTCAAATGAAGGAGCATTTAAAACCGCCCGGTTTTATTGGAACTTAAAAGGCAAACCTGAGAAAACAAAATTGATTGCGCGTGAACGTGCCTATCATGGTGGGACACTTGCGACATCTACTATGACGGGACTTCCACCATTTTGGAAGTATTTTGGACCTTTGGTTCCGAACATAGTCCATACCCGAGCGCCTGAAAATCCTGAGGATAGCGTGGGAGAGCCGAACTCTGATGGTGAGTATGCTTCTTGGATTGAAGACTCAATTTTGCGGGAAGGGCCGGAAACCGTCGCCGCGGTAATTTGTGAGCCGATTAAGGGTGCTGGTGGTGTTTGGACACCGTCCGAATCTTATTTTCGCGAAGTTAGAGAAATTTGCGACAAATATGACGTTTTATTGATAGCTGACGAAGTAATAACAGGATTTGGTCGTACGGGTAAAATGTTTGCTTTGGAACGATGGGATGTGCAACCTGACATTCTGTCGATTGCGAAGGCCATTACGTCTGGTTATATACCGATGGGCGCATTCATTGTTTCTCGAGAGATTCGTGACGCACTGAAAACGGTGCCGGCTGACGCAAAGTTTATGCATGCATATACAAATTCTGCGCACCCTACGGCCTCAGCCGTAGGCTTAAGAAATCTTCAAATCATTGAAGACGAGAATCTAGTGGCCAATGCTCAGAGCATGGGCGACAGGTTCGGCGCAGGCCTCCACGCTATTTTTGATGACCATCCACATGTAACAAACATACGACATCTTGGTTTAATCGCTGGTTTCTCAACAGTAGCCGAACGAGACCCTGACCAGGGTTACGATGCTGGAAATGCTATCGGGGTGAAGATTCAAACACATATGCGGGAAGAGGGAAGTGTTATCACCAGAATAGTTGGTGATAACGTTCTTTTTGCTCCGCCGCTTTGTGTCAATGAGGATGAAATCGATCAAATGCTCAATGCGGTTAAGGCCGCAGTTGACTCAGTGACATTGACTTAATTTTTGTTCCTTGAATTGCTTGCCAGTATCTCTTATTCTTAATGCTATGAGAGGAGGTGGTGTCAATATGGGAAGTAGTAAACGTTACCAACGAGTTGAATTGAACGCGTCGGAGGTGACTACACGGTAATCCGCTGAGTCACCTTCGAGGTAGATATCTTCCTCGACTTGTTGAGTGACGTTCAAAAGCAAAGGGGCCCCTTAGGGCTCCTTTGTGTATATATATTTCTGGTAGAACGTAAATTGAAATGGTAATTGAAGTTAATTTATGAGTTTTGATTTCGCCGAATATCACAGCCTTAGAAACGAGATACAGCGACGAAAGAACGCTAATGCGGTGCCCGTTATAGGACGGGATGTAGTGTTTAGGGAAACTACGGAAACCACTATGGTCGACGCGAAGGAAGGCGTGGGACGAGGAGCTAATTCTGGTTCTGTCTTCGTAGCAGGACAACAACTTTCTGGCCGTGGGCGACGCGGCCGATCATTTGTTTCTGCACCAGGTGCGGGCCTCTGGTCAACTTTTTATTTCACAGTTGAAGAGCCGCAAGAAGCCTTACTTGTTTCCATCGTTGCGGCCTTAGCAATTAGCGACTCCTTTAAAGAATTATTTGAGTTGGTAGTGGATATTAAATGGCCGAATGATATCCAGGTTGCAGGAAAGAAAATATCAGGAATTTTGCCGGATCTCGTTTCAACTGGTTTAACCCTTGAAATGTACCTCGGCATAGGTATAAACATTAAGACTCCATCTGATCTTCCTGTGGAAGTATCGGCTATTGCCACCAGCATTGAAAAATTAGGCCTTGAGCCACCTTCGTGCGAGCGGTTACTTGCAAACTTGTCATTTTTTTTGGAAACACGGCTTATACAGGCAAAGATTGACTCGGTTGGTTTGATTCAGGATTGGAAATCGCAACTGGTGACTCTCGGTAAACGAATTCGTCTGGCAACTCCTGGTGAGGATGTAACAGGATTGGCTGTTGATATAACTGCCGTCGGAGAACTGGTGTTGGAACTGGAAGATGGATCTAGGAGTAGATATATGGCAGGTGACGTGCATACTCTCAGGATTGAGGATTGATTTCAAGGGTTACGATGCTTAGCCTGAATTGAGAACCTAGACTCAAGTTGAGTGTGTCACGAGAATTGTAAAGATTTTCGAGTGACGGAGGTTGTAGTGTTGTGGTGAAGCAATTCTTAGAAACATTATGAGTTTGTTACATTAGGAGAACCAATGTCTGGTCAAGGTGTGGAAAATAATACACAAGAACGAAACCAGGTTGACGTTAGGGAAGGCTCGCGAAGTTTGCGTAGCCCAGGAATGCGTGATAGAGATAGTGTGTACATGGCGCATTTTCGCGAGATCGAGAGGACGTTTCTTGAAGTATCGGAAACGGCTGGTTTCAAAGAAATTCGTACACCTACACTTGAACCCCTTCATCTATACACCACAGCCGAAGCGCTGACACCAAAAACACTTGAAGAGGCATACTCGTTTGTCGATTGGGATGGTTGGAGTGGAGAGCGCGTAGTTATGCGACCTGACGCCACGATTTCAGCTGCTCGTTGGTACGTTGAAAATGTGGAGAAAAATAGTGCTGTCCCTACGGACTGTATTTCCTATGTGCAGCCAGCATATCGTTTTGCACCGACTGGTGATCGTGAGATATGGCAGTGTGGTCTTGAATGTTTTGGTGAATCTGCCTCGGTGACTGACGCGTCTATGATTAAGTTAGCCATTCGATTTTTACGTAACTTGGGCGTCAACGATCTTGTAGTCACTCTTGCGGACTCAAGTTTACTCAGATTGATTCTTGGATCGTCTGTGTTTTCTTACGAAGAGTCACTAAAGTTATATGATCGACTGATTGAACTCGATGCCTCCGTACTGGATGAGATATCAAATCTTTCATCAGCTGCACGACAAGCCTTGGAATTACTGATAAATATTCCGGGAGACTCTGTGGAATTCACACGGAATATCAGAGCCACTATAGGGTCATTACTCCCGGCAACAATCGATTTTCTGGACAACATGATTATTATTACAGAAGAATTAACTGAAGCGAGTATTCCGTTCGTTATTCAGCCGGCCATTACTAGATCATTTGAATACTACACGGGCGTTACATTTAGCATCTCTGCCGTGCACGAAGAGGGTCAACCACCCTATATCTTAGGAGGCCGCTATGACTCCCTAATTCAAGCTCTGGGTGGGAAAGATGCTGCTGCAGTTGGCTGGGCCGCTAATATGGATGCTTTAACTTCCATGACTATTAGCGCGACAGATTGAGTCAGAGGTAACTAATGGTACGAATCGCACTGCCCCGTGGAGATCTTCGTTCGGTTCTTGCTCTTATGCTGGCGGATATTGATTTTCAAGTTCCAGATTACGATTCTGGATCTCGAGCATTACGATTCAATGTGAGTGGTCACGAGGATTCAGCAGTACGTGTGTTTTCTGATAGAGATATTCCTATACAAGTGGCATTGGGTAATTATGATTTGGCGATTTGTTCACGAACTTCAATAGACGAGCTACTAACTCGTTATCCCCAAGAATCGATAGTCCCGCTTAAACGCCTTAATGTTGAGATGAATAAAAACTTTTTCGAACAACCCCAACTTGTACTGGCGGGAAGTACAAGTTCTAGTATTGATTTACTTGCCACAGACACTATCTCGACCATAACCACTGAATTCCCAAATATCACTTTGAGATTCTTAACTGAAATGCGCGCGCGAAATTATCGAATACTTGATGTTTGGGCTAAACCTGAATCTTGGCCACCAGAGGACGCGATGTTTACTATTGCGGAGCGTGGTGCAGTATTGAAGGAAGAGTTGAAGATAATCACTCGTGTTCATGATGGAGGCGTTTGGTTAATCGCTAACAAGCAGTCCTTATCTCATAAAAACCTATCGAGACCCTTGGAGCAACTTCTTAGACTTCCCACACAGGACTCAGGAATTGGACTTGTGCCCCCGAAGAGACTCACTCGGGTAAAGGTTAATGCGCCTGAATTAAAGAAAGTTATTAATAATCGCAAGAATGTTTTACGACTCGCAGTACCGGATGGTCATGCTCAACGACATACTGTGGCAGCTTTAGAAGATGCTGGTTTAAATTTTGATGGTTATACAACCATTGAGACCGTTCGACGACCTACCTCTTCTAATCCAAACATAGAGATTAAAGTGTTCAGGCCACAAGATATGCCCAGGGCAGTTTCGCTTGGCTTATTTGATATCGCAATGACAGGTCGTGATTGGCTAATGAATTTTCTCGCCTCATACCCTGAGGCCCCGGTCGAAGAACTTGTGGATCTCAAACGATCAGAATATAAACTTGGCGCTGTCGTTTCAAAAGACCTAGGCGCAGACAGCATTGAGCATGCAATTAATATCTGGCGAACAGATAATCCAGATCGCGTAATTCGTGTTGCGTCGGAGTATGCGTCACTCGCGGATAAATATGCTCGGACAAATCAATTGGGTAGATATTCTGTCATCCCTATTTCAGGTGCATCAGAGGGATTCGTTCCAGAAGATGCTGAAATTTTAATTGAAGGGACTGAAACAGGAGCCTCGCTTGAGGCGAACAATCTGATGATGCTTGACGTGATGATTGAATCAACAAACTGTATCATTGGTCGTATTGGCGAATATTCGGAAGTGCAGGCAGAAACTCTGCGCGCACTTGTCGAAAAATTTGCTGTAGCGTAGGAAACGTGGGAACGGTTCGATAATGCCCCAACTTGGTAGTCATCTTTATTCAGCATATGTTGTAGCTGACAGATTGCAATCCTCAACCATCGAGGCGGATCGGGGGGCATTTTTTCTCGGATCAACCAGTCCAGATATCCGTGTAATCACTCGGGGCGATAGAGCTGATACACATTTTTTCGATCTCGATCACTACGAGGCACAGGATTCAATTAAGCAAATGTTTTCGAAACATCCGGATTTAAAATTTCGAGCCGATATGGACACTACTGCGGCTTCGTTCATGGCTGGATATATTACGCATCTGGTTCTTGATGAACTCTTCATCTCTCAGATATACAGGCCATATTTTGGTTTATACTCCACTAATCAAGGCACTCAGTATGCAAATCTCTTAGATCGAGCCCTTCAATATCAAATGGATTTAAGAGATCGCAGCCATGTTTCTCCGATGACTGAAGTTCTCACGGCATTATCATCTGGGTTGCAGCTACCAGTAGTTCCTTTCATAGAACAAAGAAACCTAGAAGAATGGTTGATTGTTTCTATCGATGTGGCTGCTCAGCCAGCTGATTACTCACGATTTGAGAAGATGATCCTGCGCCACATGCAGAACACGAACTTAACTGATGGTGAAATCTCAGATCTACTCGGAGATCCTCAACACTTAATTGAGGAAGCCTCGAGTCAAGTTGAGAGTGTAACTCTCGAACAATTTTGGTTCGATGCGCACGACACAATAGAAGCTAAGCTAATCGAATATTTTAAATAGGAGAATTAAAATTTCATGAGTTACGAGGGTTCGTATAGAATTTTGGAAGATCGCACCAGCGAAGCAGAAGGACTTATAAATAGAGACCTTGAGTTGAGCTCGCAAATTTCGCCAGAGGTGCAACTAGATATTAACAAGACCTGGAACGAAGAGGAACGTGATATTAGCCCCGAGGAGCACGTTGCGAGAATCATACGTGAGGTGCGAGATAAGGGAGATAAAGCAGTTCACACTTACACTGAGCTCTTTGATCATTCATCGTATACGGACACAGAAGTGTCGCAGGCAGAGTTTGACGAAGCCTTTTCAAGCATTTCGAAACAAGATTTGAGAGCAATTGAATTTACTGTGGAACGAGTACGTCGTTATCACCGTGAGCAATTGAGTCATGGTCCGACGTCCTTTCTCAAACGCGGAACCGGTTGGGTTGTCCGGCCTATTTCGAGAGTGGGAATTTATATGGCTGGTAATATAGCAGCTCTACCGTCATCAGTTATTCATAGTGCTGTTCCCGGAAACGTTGCAGGAGTTGAGGAAATCGTCGGTGTGAGCGCCCCGATGCCTGATGGACGTGTGAACCCTTATAAATTAGTTGCTGCAAAACTCTCTGGAGTAAACCAAGTATTTCGTGCGTCAGGTGCACAAGCTCTTGCAGCACTAGCCTACGGCACGGATACCATTCAGCCAGTTGATAAGATTTTCGGACCTGGGGGACTATTCGTAACTTTGGCTAAACAGCAATTGTTTGGACAAGTAGGAATCGACTCAATATACGGCCCAACGGAGACACTTGTTATTTCCGATGAAACAGCAGACCCGACTTTGGTGGCGTCTGACTTACTTGCCCAGGCGGAGCATGACATATTGGCAACTCCGGTCCTGTTAGTGACATCTGGCAATCAGGCACGGGAAATTTTAACGGCAATCGATGAGCAATTACCGCTGTTAGAGCGGGCCGATATCGCACGACAAGCTATGCTGCGTGGCGGTGCAATCATAGTTAAAGATATTGACCGAGCCATTGAACTTGCAAATCGATTCGCACCGGAGCACCTTTGCTTGCTAATTGACAACCCTAATTCAGTTTTGGAGAAAATCAAAAATGCGGGAGGAGTCTTTGTTGGTGAAAGCTCACCAGAAGTGCTTGGTGATTACACGGCAGGACCGAGCCATGTGATGCCAACTGGTGGTTCAGCTCGTTGGGCTTCGCCTCTTTCGACACTTGATTTTTTGCGGGTTATGTCTATAGTGGCACTTGAAACTGACGATCTTTTACGACTTGGCCCGGATGCGGCGACTCTGGCAAGAGCCGAGGGCCTGACGGCCCATGCACGTAGTATCGAACGAAGGCTGGAGTCCAGATAATGAGTGATGAACTACGTGACATAGACTTCAGCGAATACTCAGTTTCCGACTCGCTCAAGACTACACTACGAGAACTTCCTCCTTATGCTGCTCTCGAGGACGTTGAATTCCTTGCAACTGAGCTGGGCATAACACCTGGTTCAATTATTAAAGTGGATGGGAATGAAAACCCTTACGGCCCCTCAGATGCCACTTTACGGGCACTGGAGTCTCTAAGGAAAATTAGACTCCATCATTATGGTGATTCTGATCAGCGCCGCTTGCGATCAGCAATAGCCGATCATCTGTCTGTGGGATTTGATTCGGTTATTTGTGGTAACGGCTCGGATGAGCTAATAGATCTCATGTTCAGGCTTTTTATCAATGAAGGCGACAATATCGTGATCTCTAGCCCAACATTTGGAATGTATTCGTTTGATGCCAGCTTGCACGGCGCTAATGTGATTGACGTGCCATTAAGTGAGGAGTGGGAATTCGACGAAGAAGGCCTCGAGAAAGCAGCGCGTGATGCAAAATTGGTATTCATTCCATCTCCAAATAATCCGACCGGGAATACCATACCAATACGCCTTGTAAAAAAATTACTAAAGACTGGTGCGGTGGTGGTGATTGATGAAGCGTATATTGAATTTTCTAAAACTACCTCATTGGCAGCATGGGTTGAGAAAATTCCAAATTTGGTGGTACTACGCACGTTTTCAAAATGGGGTGGACTGGCTGGCCTGCGGATTGGTTATGGCGTAATGCATCCGGAATTAGTGAACATCTGCTTACAAGCTAAACAACCGTACAACATAAGTGTAATTGCAGAAGCCGCAGCTCTCGCGGCGTTGGCAGACAGTGCCACACTTGATGCGAGAGCTGAAATAATTTCTGCGGAGCGAGATAGGATGAGCGCTGAGATTGCAAAAACTGAATGGATGACCCCATGGCCATCTGACGCTTCATTTATTCTTTTCCATCTAGACGGAATTTCTGGCCTAGAATTAAGAGACAAGTTGCGATTACAAGGTATATTTAGTAGATATATTGCTCACCCACGACTGGAAAATCATTTAAGAATTTCAATCGCGACACCTGACCAAAATGATCGAATTATCTCGACGATTAAAGAAATAGAACCGGAGTAACGCATGTCGTCACCAAGAATCGCATCTAAACAACGTAAAACAGCAGAGACTGATATAAACGTCTCTATAAATCTGGATGGCACTGGAAAATCTAATATTTCAACTGGCCTTGGTTTTTATAATCATATGTTGGAGGCCTTCGCGCGGCACGGTCGATTTGATCTAGAGATTCGAGCAACTGGTGATCTTGAAGTGGACACTCATCACACGATTGAGGATGTGGCAATTGTACTGGGCCAAGCGATTGATTCAGCGCTGGGCGATCGAGATGGGATAGTGCGAATGGGGGATGCAACTGTACCTTTGGATGAAGCATTAATTCAGTCAGTTGTTGATATCTCAGGAAGATCACACGCCGAAGTGAACTTCTCATTTGGCCCAGATGCCATCGGGGAAGTCCCAGCTGAAATGATTCCACATGTCTTTCATTCACTGGCGAATGGAGCACGTCTGACTGTTCATATTCGACAATTATCAGGCGTGAACAACCATCACATTGCTGAAGCTGCAATGAAGGCACTCGGCCGTTCGTTGGATATGGCAACTACCGCAGATCCTAGGATTGCGGGAAGCGTGCCGAGCACGAAAGAAACACTAACGAATTAAAGACGAGGTCTTCGTGAGTAATACTGATCGACCAAGCAACGTAAGGATCGATAAAATTCTGCGAGAACTCGCGGATACGGCTGACGCAATATCGATTGATTTTTTTCACCGTCAAAATGAACTGACCGTCGAACAAAAAAGCGATGGGTCCTTTGTTACTACTGCTGATAAAGCAGTTGAAACGAAGCTGAGGGAAATACTAAAATCTGAATTTCCCCAACACTCAGTGCATGGGGAGGAAGAAGGTTTGGTATCAGGTGGCGATGGAAGATATTCCTGGATTATCGATCCAATTGACGGAACCCACGGCTTTATGCGAGGTATGCCGATATGGGCGACATTGATTGCTTTTGTCGATAGAGAAAAAGTAATTGGTAGTATGGTGTCAGCTCCAGCATTAGCAACCCGCTGGTGGGCCGGTGAGGGGACTGGCGCATATAAGAGCTTTTCAGGGGGAGACTCGGAGCTAATCAAAGTCTCTGCGATCGATACCATCGCTGAAACGCAGCTACTGTATACGGGATATTCCGCCTCTAAAAACCGATGGCAAGGATTTAGCAATTTGCTTGATTCTGCTTGGAGAGAACGCGGTGTTGGCGACTTTTGGGGACACTGTTTAGTTGCTGAGGGAGTTGCGGACGGAATGCTCGATCCGATTGTCAGTGTGTGGGATGTAGCAGCATTAGATCTATTAGTTAGAGAGGCGGGAGGCGCGATGACAAATAGCCAGGGCAGTCCCACCTATGCAGATGGTCATGTGATATCCAGCAATGGGATTGTTCATCAACGTATATTGACCGAATTATTGGCTGGCTAAATTATAGTAATCGAGTAATCTTCTATCACAAGGTTAGCCAAAAGCTCGGTCGCCATGCTATCTGCCTTAGAAATTGCTGATTCAGCGTTGCCCGCAGTGAGTTCAAGATCTATTCGTTTACCAGCACGTACTTTGGAGACCTCTCGGTAGCCCAGCTCGCGAAGGCCATTCGCAATCGCCAACCCTTGTGGGTCATTAATTTCCTGTCGAAGCATTACGTCGACTCGAACTAAGAAAGTTTCTTCCATTTGATTAGTCTACCTTACTCAAGTGCGGTCCCTGTGATCAGTTCGTAAGCGTGCACATATCTGCTTGTCGTAGCTTCGACGACATCCTGGGGCAGGATTGGTGGTGGTGGCTCCTTATCCCATTCAAGGGTCTCTAAAAAATCACGTAAAGGTTGTTTATCGTAAGATTTTTGTGGTTTTCCTGGGAAATATTCATCTACGGACCAAAAACGTGAGGAATCCGGAGTCATGACCTCATCGATCAGACATGGTTCGCCGTCGATTAACCCAAATTCAAATTTCGTGTCAGCAACGATTATTCCTTTTTTTCGACACTCTTGGCTTCCGAATCCGTATAAGGCTAGCGATCTAACTTTTACTGCGTTGGCGATTTCCCTTCCCACCAATTGCTCAACTTCCGAGTATGTCATCGGGCGATCATGGTTGGGTGGCTTAGCTTTGCTGGATGGTGTGAACGTCGGGCTCGATAGCTGACTTGATTCTAAAAACCCTTCATCTAGTAACACATCGGCGATGGCTCGGTGTGATTGATAATCCTTCCATCCGGACCCACTCAAATATCCCCTAACGACGCATTCAACCGGTAATGGATCGGCCGTTTTCATTATTATAGACCTATCGAAGTATTTAGGATTGATACCTTTAAGACCGAATTGGCCCGCGTTATCGGAGCCTAGAACCCCAAGGAATGCGTTAGGAATAACGTCTGCAGTTCGGTTGAACCAAAAGGCAGATAGCTTGGATAATACTTTTCCTTTTTGAGGAATTCCTTGGTTCATAACCACGTCGAACGCGGAGATACGATCAGTCGCCACGAGTAAAAGTTGATCAGTCGAAATTTCGTAAACGTCGCGGACTTTACCTCGACTAATCAGTGGTAAATCAAGGTCGGTATCGATAAGTACTGCGGGGCTGGGCATTAAATTAACCCAATTCTTCGGAAGGTTTCATCGATGTGAATTAAGTACGAACGCGGATCGAATATCTCGTCGATAACTTCAGGACTTAGTTGCGTGCGAAACGTCTCATCCTGCTCCATTAATGTTCTAAAATCAACTCTTTCATGATGAGATTTCATAGCCGCAGTCTGCACGATTTTGTAAGCTTCCTGCCTTGCTAACCCGGACTCGATAAGGTGATTTAATGCTTTTGACGAAAAGACGAGACCATTTGTCAGATTCAAGTTTTCAAGCATTCGATCAGGCTTTACTTTCAGGCCATCTATCACTCCAGTCAAGATATCGAGCGCGTAGTCTAGCAGGCCGAACGCATCAGGTAAGATTATCCGCTCGGATCCAGAGTGAGAGATATCTCGCTCATGCCACAGTGGCACATTTTCTAGTGCAGTCACCGAATAGCCGCGAAGAGTTCTAGCGATTCCACAAACTCGTTCGGAGAGTTCAGGATTTCGTTTGTGAGGCATTGAGGAAGACCCAGTTTGAGCATTTTCGGTAAAGGGCTCTTCAACTTCAGAAAATTCTGTGCGTTGTAGATTACGCAATTCAGTAGCAAATTTCTCGAGTGAACCGCCTAGTCCGGCAATGCAGCTAATCAAGAACGCGTGACGGTCACGTTGAAGAATCTGTGTGGTTGCAGCTGCCACTTCAAGTCCTAAGAATCGACAGGCTGTTTCTTCAACTTCAGGTGGAATAGATGCGTGAGTTCCGACAGGACCGGATAATTGCCCTACGGAAATTTGCTTTCGTGCAAGTTGCAAACGTTCTTGATGTCTTTCCAACTCAGTGAGCCAAACAGTTAACTTCATTCCAAATGTTGTCGGTTCCGCGTGAATACCATGTGTCCGACCGATGCAAATTGTGTCTTTGTGTTGGAGCGCTTTTTGTTTGATTCCTTCCTTGAGCCGACTCACGGCAGCGTCAATTAAATCAAGGGCGCCAATACATTGAAGTGATGTTGCTGTATCCCAGACGTCACTGCTCGTTAAACCGTAGTGTATCCACCTGCCTTCGTCGCCTAGCGACTCATTCACAGATCGTATAAATGCAGTCACATCGTGGTGAGTTTCTTCGATATAAGTAATAACGTCGTCCGAATTTACTCTGGCATTGTCGCTTATTAGCCGCGCATCTTTTTTGGGAATGGTGCCCTCATTTGCCCATCCTTGAGTCGCTGCGATTTCTACTTGTAACCACGTGTCAAATTTGTTTTTATCAGACCACACAGCGGTCATTTCAGCTCTTGCATAACGAGGTATCATAAATTCTCCTAGCAATTTAATGCGTATATGAGTTTATTTTATAGGCTGTTGGATAGGTTGTCCTGCTAGTTCGAATCTATTCTGGCTTTGCAACAAAACTCCCAATATCCTTGCGGAAGTGTGCTCCCTCGAAGGTAATTCTTTCGATATTTTCATACACCAGAGATCGGGCGTCTTCAAGAGTATCAGCGGATGCTGTTACACAGAGTACGCGACCTCCAGTGGTAATCATGTGTCCATTATTGTCTCTATTCGCACCTGATAGGAAGACATCAATATTTGAATCGATATCGTCTAATCCATATATTTGATGACCTACCTCGTAGTATCCCGGATACCCACTGGATGTGAGCATGACACCAACGGTTGCCTGATTCGACCATTCGATTTCTACATCCTTTAACGTACTCGTTGCGACGCCAACCGCAATATCGATTAAATCTGTTTTCAAGCGAGGGAGCAACACCTCGGTCTCAGGGTCTCCAAATCTTGCATTAACCTCAACAACTCGTGGCCCAGAGGCTGTAAGCATGATTCCTGGATAGATGACGCCTTGATAGAGACGATTTTCTGTACCTAATGCCTTAACAAGTGTCTCAGTGATTTGGGTTTCTATGACACCTTGTATTTCTGGCTCTAGTCGCGGAGGAGGTGAATAAACACCCATTCCTCCGGTATTTGGACCGACGTTGTTATCAAACACGGGTTTGTGGTCACAAGAGAAAGGCATATGCCTCACGGTGATTCCATCTGTGAACGCGTGCGCAGATGTTTCCCAGCCGTACATACGCTCTTCAATGACTATTTTGTCACCCGCTGCACCAAAGTTGCGCAGCTGCATGGACTCGTCGATTGCCTTTAACGCTTGAGCTGAAGAGTCACAAACTGTAACACCTTTTCCTGCAGCTAACCCATCTGCCTTAACCACGCACGGTCCGGCTAAATCTGTGACGTAGGCCTTGGCTTCTTTGTACGAATCAAATGTTTTTGAATCCGCAGTGTCGATTCCATACTTACTCATGAGCTCATTCGCGAAGGCTTTTGATGTTTCAATTTCAGCCGCTCTGGCATTGGGGCCAAATACTGAGAATCCTTCATCTCGTAACCGATCTGCAACACCTACACTTAGAGGTCCTTCTGGCCCGATAATTACAAGATCGATTGCTAACTGGCTTGCTGTCTGAACGACTGCATCAGGATCTTCGATGACTAAGTCACTGAGGTTTTCGCCGAACACATCGGTACCAGCATTGCCGGGAGCAATCCAAAGCTTTGTGAGCCGTTGTGAGTCAGCTATCTTCCCAGCTATTGCATGCTCGCGTGCACCATTCCCAATAAGTAAGATATTCATATTTTGATTGCCGTTGCTTCCGTTGGTTGGTCGATATTGACTTATCAAGTCATTTTCGACCTAATCATCCCACTATTTCAACAAGATCCTCATTGTAGTTTATAGAATTCGCGTGCATTGGTTTCGAGAAGTTTCCGAATGGTTTTTGCGTCAAATGCCTCGAGTAGTAATGAGAGATCAAGGTCTGAGTAAGGGACGGGGGCTCTCGTAGAGGGCAGATCCGTTCCAAACATCACTGCATCAGGATTGATGTCATTCAGATCTTTGATAGCCCGGACAGGATCGAAATCAAGTCGACTAAATCCAGTTGCTTTGACATAGATGCCATTCTCTACCAACTTTTTCAGAACGGGCAACCCGACTTTACTTAATCCAAGATGATCAATACTTACAGCCGGCAACTCACACAGTAACTCTGATAAATTATCGAGCTCGTGTGCGTCGACGTATAACTCGATATGCCAGTTTGCAATTGCATAAACTCTATAGGCGACTGACCGAATCTGATCGATAGTTTCAGAACCGCCTCGCCTTAAATTAAACCTAATAGCCCGAACTCCCTGTTCTTTTAAGTCACTGATTTGCTGGTCGGTTGCTGAAGCTGGTAATTGAGTCACTCCCACATAATTTGGCCCCAAATCTCTTAGAGTCTCGAGTAGATAACTTTGATCAAATCCTTGGAAAGAGCCTGAAATCACTGCTCCACCGGTAAGCTTATATTCAGAGAGACAACTCATATAGTCACGTGTTGTAAATTGTGACGGGAGATACCCTGCATTTTCTATCAACGGAAATCTGGGATCCATTATATGAAAGTGACTATCGAACACTGGAAAGTCGGAGATATTTAAGGGATGAGTCATGCGATGTTGCTCCTCATCACTTGGGTATCATGATAGAGCCCATCATGTATCGGACAGTAGCCCCTCCAATTAATCGTTTGCAACTTCTTTGTAACCACTGTTTATTGAAGTTAGCAAACTATTGCTATCTAAGATATGTTTTCATTAATTTTTATTTCCCAAGCATTTCTTCTAAATAATACAAATTTATATTTTTCTCCCGTTTTAGAATTAATTGCTAGTGAATTTGGCATTAGGGGTATTAAGTTCAAAACTTTGGTCCAGCATTTTTCGGTAGAATCAATGTTTGACAGATCAATAATAGTATTTCCACCTTGAAAGTTAACTGCATGTGCTTCAAATATTAATCGCTGACTTGTGAGGTATAAATAACCTCCAACTGTTTCAATTCCCTTTTTTAAATTGGCAGCACCTTTTTTAATTAAGGTTTCATTTTTATTTAACTCTGTTTTCACTTTATTCCCACTCAATAGTTCCAGGTGGCTTTGACGTGATGTCATACACAACTCTGTTCACCTCTTGGACTTCATTCGTGATACGTGAGCTGACCGTCGCGAGAACTTCATACGGCAATTTCGCCCAATCGGCAGTCATCGCGTCTTCAGCTGTGATGCATCGTATAGCTACTACTTCACCATATGTCCGATAGTCTCCTTGTACACCGACTGTTTTAGTGTTGGTGAGGACTGCAAATGCCTGCCAAAGGTTATTGATTTCACCAGTACGCAGCAGTTCTTCCTGTAAAATCCAATCTGCCCGTCGCAAAATATCTAACCTGCTTTCATTTACCTCACCAATTATTCGAATCGCGAGACCAGGGCCGGGAAACGGTTGCCGGTCGATGATTTCGGAGGAAATCCCAAGGGTGCGTCCTACATTACGAGCTTCGTCCTTAAATAAATTTCGTAGTGGTTCAATTAGAGTGAGTGTCATGTCTTTCGGTAATCCACCAACATTGTGATGTGTCTTAATTTTTGCGGCGGCGGAATTGCCACTAGCGGCAGATTCAATAACATCGGGATATAGAGTGCCTTGAACTAGGAAATCAACTTTTCCCAAATTTTCGGTTTCTTTTTCGAAGATTCGGATGAATTTTTCTCCGATACGGATACGCTTAGTTTCAGGATCAGTGATGCCCTCAAGGTCCGCTAAAAACTCTGAACGCGCATTTACGTGGATGAGTTTCATTCCCATATGCTCGCGAAATGTATCGACTACTTGTTGCGCCTCAGCGTGCCGCAGCAGACCGTTGTCAACGAAAATGCACGTTAGTTGCTCACCGACAGCCTCATGCACAAGTCCGGCCGCGACCGCCGAATCAACGCCACCCGAGAGGCCACAGATCACCAAGCCTTGTCCGACTTGAGCTCGAATTGCAGTCACTGTTTCGTTAATGAAGGAGCTTGAATCCCAGTTCCCATCACATTGGGCGATCCTGAAGAGGAAATTCTCGATTAGTTGCGTACCCGCTGGCGTGTGAACAACCTCAGGATGGAATTGGATACCTACATGATCGTGTGCGTTAGCGATTGCCACGATAGGTGCATTTTCTGATTCCGCTAGAAGCGTGAAACCATCAGGTAATTGCTGGACATTGTCGCCATGTGAAGCCCAGACCTCCATCGCTGTTGGGAGGTTGAAGAAAAGTGGGTGTGTTTTACCCGTTTGCTGAATAAGCGCTGGTCCGTATTCACGTGCCGAGGCTGAGGCAACTTCAGCACCATAGTGTTTTGCCAAGAGTTGCATTCCATAACAGATGCCTAGAACCGGTAAGCCAGAGTCAATCACGAAGGACGGCAGAGTAGGGGCGTTACTTCCATAAACAGAGGCTGGACCGCCCGATAAAATAAATCCCTTGATATTGAGATTGGATAATGCGGCAGGCGACGTATCCCAAGGAACCAGTTCAGAATAAACTCCAGCCTCGCGGACTCTCCGTGCGATTAGCATTGAGAATTGTGAACCGTAATCCAATATTACGACGGTCTCTTTTTCCTGCTGATTTGGACTCATTAACCACTTTACTCCTGTTAGATTGATCCGCATCTTGAGTCTAGCTGCATAATGCTTAGGTTGGTCAGGAGTATTATAAAGCTATGGTTGAACCGAAATTCAATACAGAAGATGAAATCATCGCAGCACTGAAGTCAGGGCAAATCGTTGGAATTCCAACGGATACCGTTTATGGTCTGGCCGCTGACCCGTTGAACGCCAATGCCCTTGAGAACCTGTCTCAAGTCAAAGGCCGAGACACTAATCAACCGATTGCTGTTCTCTTTTCAGAGTTATCAGATCTTGACTCGTATATAGAGAATATTGATCAGCTTAGAGGAATTGAATCATTTTGGCCTGGCGCTCTGACCGCGATAGTTCAAGCGAAGAGAGGTAAGCTGATTGCGCCTCTTGTCACCGATCAACTAACAATAGGAATTAGGAAACCTGCGAACGAGACTACCCTTCGAATTTTAGAAAGAGCGGGAGGTTTCCTCGCGGTTACCAGTGCTAATAGACACGATCAAACACCAGCTAGTACCGCCCAAGAAGTCACTGATATATTTGGGGACGAGATGCCGGTACTTGATGGTGGAGTATCCTTTCATGGAGTAGCCTCCACCGTGGTAGATTTCACTGGCAACACTCCGAGATTGCTTCGGCAAGGGGTGATTGAATTCAAGGAAGTGGTGACTACATGGACGGCGAATTAAGTGTAGCAAGTCAGACAAATCCTTTGAATCATTTTAACGAATGGTACGAAATAGTTCGAAACTCAGACCCACAACCAGAAGCTGTAGCGCTTGGTACAGCGTCAACTGATGGAGTTCCGTCAGTTCGACTAGTATTAGTTAAAACATGGTCTGAGATTGGATTCGATTTTTTCACCAATCATGAATCACAAAAAGGCCAAGAACTTTTGGTCAATAAAAACGCCGCTTTGACGTGGCATTGGAAGGGATTTGGCGCTCAGGTAAGAATCCGTGGTGCTGTATCGATTATTGACAGCAATGCCGTCGAGGCCTATTGGAATAGTCGTAGCTACGGAAGCAAAATTTCAGCATTGGCCTCAGCACAATCAGTCTCAATTAGTGATCGCCAAGCTCTTGTAGAAAAAGTCGATCAACTTAAGCGTGTGTATGATGAAAGTTCAGATATCCCTGTGCCTGACAATTGGGGCGGCTTTTGCGTACACCCCTCAAACTACGAATTTTGGTTACATGATCCCGAGAGACTGCATCATAGAATCGAATATGCTAACGTCGATGGCAAGTGGGTTTCGATGGTTCTGCAGCCTTAATATCAAAACTGCAGCACAACGGGACAAATGACAGAAACAGGAGAATGTGGTGCAAATAGCTATTGGCTCTGATCACGCAGGATTTGAACTAAAAGAATTACTTAAAAGTCAGCTTGAATTGGTTGGGGATGAAGTTATTGATTTCGGTACCGATAGCACTGAATCCTGTGATTACCCCGACATTGCCTTACCGTTGGCCTCAGCCATTGCTGAAGGTAAACCAGAACTAGGTGTGCTTATCTGCTCCAATGGTGTGGGCCCGTCAATTGCAGCTAATAAAGTCAATGGCGTTCGTGCTGCCGTATGTCATGATGTATTTTCAGTCAAGAGAGCCCGGCAGCACACCAATATCAATGTACTCTGCCTAGGGGCATGGGCGATTGGGCAAGGACATGCGTTAGAAATTTTACTAGCATTCCGTGATGCAAAATACGAAGGTGGCAGGCATGACCGTCGACTTTCAAAGATTAGTAAATATGAAGAATCGCAGTCTGCTCCAGAATAACAAATGACCAATAGCTCGCGACTGTGAAGTGTCTGGGTTACTCTCTGATCTAATGACGATTCTAAGGCTGACATGGTTTTATTTAAGGTTCTTATACAGATTTTGTAAGGCCTATGTCGTTGGCCGATTTCGCTTAGCTAATCCTCGTAAAGACTATTCAAATAAATATCACGATATACGAGATGAAATAGAAATTATACGAGATCAATATGGCGTTGCACATGTACTCGCTAACAATGACCGAGACGCGTTTTGGGGATCAGGATTCATCCAATCTCAGGACCGATTGTGGCAGATGGAGTCAGCACGGCGATTTGCTAACGGCCGGCTCAGTGAAATAGCGGGTGACACTACTCTTTCGACGGATAGGCTCATGCGGCAAATTGGTCTATATCGAGTAGCCCAAGCTGATTGTGATTTGCTCGAGGGTGAAGAACTCGAGCTTTTTGAAGCATACGTGTCGGGTGTAGCTGCAGGTGTTGAATCATTACGCACTCTTCCACCAGAGTTTCATCTACTGGGACTTACGTTTGAACCATGGACTGTTACAGACATTTTTCTAATAGCACGTTTACTGCTGTTCAACTTTACTGGCAACTGGAAAACTGAGCTAATTCGGGAGGAATTGCTTAAGAATGTGGACTCTACATTATGGCCATTTTTGGAGCCAATCTATCCTGACGAATTGACCACGACCGGGAAAATATATCAACCAGGGGAATCTCCCTCGAATGCCCGCTTATTGGCGGCCTATGAAAACTTGGAGCAGTGGGCACCGACGACTTCTGGTGCGTCCAACGCTTGGGCCGTGCGTGGCGAACTCTCGGGAAGCCAAGTGCCGTTGCTCGCCGGAGATCCGCATGTGGATCTTCGTCTTCCGGGCTTATTTTACGTGTCCCACATGAAAGGGGGTGATTTCGATGCTATTGGCGGCGGTATTGCCGGCGTGCCCGGAATATTAATTGGGCATAATGAGTACGTGGGCTGGGGTGTTACTGCGGGTATGGTGGATATTGCAGATTGCGTCATCGAGACAATTACCAATGAAACTATTGGAGAGAGATTATCAGATCTCAGTTACGTGACTCCTAGCGGACCGGAGAAACTAGAGGTATTTGAGGAAGAAATTCTCGTCCGTAACCCAAACGGAACAAGAGTGGTAGTGGAAGAAATTGGGAGTTCAAGGCACGGCCCGATTATAAGCGTGCCACTTGAGTCTGAGACTCGAATGATTTCGCTAAGCTCGACAGTATTCGATCCTTCACCAATCGGAAAAACGTTCATACACATGATGAAATCGGAGTCGATAGGGGCATTATCCACGGCTTTATCTGATTGGCCAGGCGCACCTTTTAATTTCGTAATGGCAGATACCAACGGCGACATTGGTTATCAATTAGCTGGCAAAGTGATGCAACATGGAGTGGGTGAAGGATTATTGCCACGGAATGGAGCCGCCTCCATGGGCAAACTACCAACTTATTCGTCGGAAGAGCTCCCATCAATAGTGAATCCACTGAGCCAATCTATTGTTTCAGCCAATCAGGCTATTGGCGGAGAACTCGAACTTGGAGAAGAATGGGCTGAACCTAGGCGAGCTGCGCGAATCACTGAGATGCTGGCAGAGTCGAGTGAGCATGACATTGAGTCATTCACTCGGATACAAACAGACACCTATTCGGCTAATCTTGTCATTCTTCGTGACTTACTTCTGCCTGTTGTGGATGATGTTATTCGACACCAATCTTTGTCTGAGTGGGATGGACAACTCGATTCTCGCAGCGACGCGGCCTCATTCATTTCATACGCGAGCAATGAGTTATCACAACTGATTACCGAGTCGATCGCCGGAGCCTCGGCACCGCTTTTGCAGGGAAAACGCGACATGTTCGGTGAAGAATACAACTCATTTACTACTCGCCATCAAGGGTGGTTAGTTAATGCTGTGGGAGATTTTGAGAAACCATGGTTCCGTGATGCCGATCACCGAAAAAAAATACTCAGGCTAGCAATAACTCGCGCCGAACGTCGTATTAAAAAAATAGATAAAAAAACGACTTCTCATGAATTCTCAACACTCAAGCCAAAACATTCTCTGGCGGCCGTTCCATTGCTGGGTAAGATCTGGTCGTCAAAAGGCACTGGGTTTGGTGGGGATATTAATACAGTGTCTCAGGGGGCCTATCATCGAACTTCCGATGGTCGTGAGGTCTCGGTCACTGCAGGGTATCGACAGATTTTTAAGATTGGCTACTGGGACGAGGCTATTTTCGCCATACCGACTGGGATATCGGGTATACCAGGCCATCCAAATTATCTAGATTTCACTCATGAATTTGCGAGAGGCAGTTATCGACCATTGCTTTGGAGTCCAGATGTGATTAGAGCCCATCAAAATGATAAGATTTCGCTGTATCCGGTGTAGGTTAGAACGATAATGAGACGGACAACATGAGTACAACCGATTCTGATTCAACGTTCGCAAATTACAGGCAACTTGTTAATAAAGAACTGAAGCTGGTTATGAATCAGACTGGACAGTTATACGACTGGATGCGGTATCACCTCGGCTGGCAGGATCAGACAGGCCAACTAGTAGATTCCTCGCCTGGTAAACAAATTCGATCCTGTGCCTTATTTACCGCGGCCCGATCAATTGGAATGAATGATTCTGATTTGGCGAGATGTGCGCCTGCGGCAGCAGCAATTGAATTAATTCATAACTTTTCTCTGCTGCATGACGATGTAGAGGACAGAAGTACAAGCCGACGAGGTCGTCCCACACTGTGGACGTTCGCGGGTGAAGCTCAAGCGATCAATACGGGCGATGGAATGTTTTCAGTCGCCCGATTAGCTCAACATCGACTTTCAGAGGTCGATTTCGCATCTGACCTAGTTTTAGCAGTCATCCGGGAACTTGATATAACGTGCTTGCGACTCGTTGAAGGTCAACAACTCGATATTGCATTTGAAGACAGAGGTGACGTGAGCCGAGATGAATATATCCGTATGGCAGAAGGCAAGACCGCAGCGATGTTTAGTGCCCCGTTTGCAATTGGAGGGATGCTAGGTGGTGCGACTAGAGAAGACGTCACGATATTTAGTTTATTTGGAAAATCTTTGGGGCTTGCTTTTCAGATGATTGATGATGTGCTCGGTATTTGGGGTGATACGAGGCTCACCGGCAAACCAGTCGGGGACGACTTATGGACACTCAAGATGACCTTCCCAGTGATTTATGCTCGTGATCACGATTCAGATGCCGGAAGGCAATTTCGTGCGGCCTACAAAGAAATTCCAAAGACACAGGCGCAAGTGGAGTACTTGACTGAATTACTCACGGAAACTGGCGCGAGAGAAGAGACCGAGCGGGAGGCGCAACGTCAAATTAATATTGGTGATGACTTATTACAATCATTGTCCTTTCAGCCAAACCCTGAGAGCTACATAGAGCAATTTAGTAGTCTACTAATTGGGAGAACTGTCTAAACAAAATGAAATAGTCGATGAATTGAGATTTAGAAGCAGTTGTGTAAGGAGTCACATTACTATGCAGAAACAAACAATCGCCGATGTCAGCCTGACAAATAAGCGGGTACTGCTCCGAGTTGACTATAACGTCCAGTTTGACGATTCAGGAAAAATTCTTGACGATCATCGACTGAAAGAATCGATACCCACAATACATGCGTTAAAAGAGCAAGGCGCTCGAATTATAATTTGCTCCCATAGAGGGAGACCGAACGGTGAAGTCGTCGAAGAATTGCGCAACGCGCCAGTAGCAAGGCATTTATCGACTCTACTTGGCGAGGAAATTTTGTCCCTGAGTGATGCGATAGGCCCATCGGTAAGTGCTGTGATAGATGAAATGCAAGCGGGTGACATCGTGCTCCTTGAGAATGTACGGTTCTATCCAGGTGAGGAAACAAATGATCCTAGTTTCGCGAGATCACTGTCTGAACTAGCAGATGTGTTCGTTTCAGATGCCTTTGGCACGGCACATCGAGCGCATGCATCCGTTGTAGGTGTCGGATTTTATTTGCCGGCGGTCTCTGGATTATTGATGCAAAAAGAGCTTGATTATCTGAATCAAGTTACGGCCTCAATTGAACGCCCGTTCGGAATTATTTTGGGGGGCGGCAAGATAGCTGAGAAACTTAGAATATTAGGCCATCTTGCTGACAAAGCTGATGTGATCTGCGTCGGAGGAGGAATTGCTAATACTTTTCTTCAGGGGCAGGGAATTGACGTTGGCGACTCACTAGTCGAAGAATCAAGAATTGATGATGCTTTGTCTCTTATGCGTATTGCTTCTGGCAGAAAGGATCTGAAACTAGTCCTTCCGACGGATGTTGTAATTTCAGATTCAAGTGGTTCGGTGGTGAGTACCGTTTCCGTAAATCGTATCCCGCCTGGTTTTCGAATACTGGATCTCGGTCGGCAAACTTTGGAAGATATCCGAGAAGCATTACGCCCGATGCGAACAATTGTCTGGAACGGGCCTGTCGGATTATTTGAACGCAGTCCCTTCGATACTGGAAGCATTGAATTAGCAAAAATTCTTGCTGACTCAGTCGGGGCGACCACTGTTGTAGGAGGAGGAGAGACCGCAGCAGCGGTGGCTAAGGCAGGTGTCGTGGATCGGTTATCACATGTGTCTACTGGTGGCGGAGCCTCTTTAAAGATGCTGGAAGGTGCACTCCTTCCCGGAGTGGAAGTTCTGCTCGACAAAGAATAGTGACTGGTTAGTGTTGGCCGAGTCAAGCGTGTAGACTGTATAACATGAAAATCGAACTGATTGAGAGACTTTCTCAAGAGTCCAATCAAAAAACTCTTCTTTGTGTATTAGACGGACTTGGCGGTCTTCCTGGACCCAACGGATTGACTGCACTTGAGGCGGCAACTACTAAGAATCTTGACGAGCTAGCAAGCACGGGGAGCCAAGGGCGTACACTTCCAGTGGGCTTTGGAATCACGCCAGGATCTGGGCCAGGGCATCTAGCACTGTTCGGTTATGACCCCCTTGAATACGAGATCGGAAGAGGGGCACTTGAGGCGACGGGGATAGATTTTGCTCTCGGACCAGATGACGTTGTGGCAAGAGGAAATTTCTGCGATGTTGACATAAATGGAGTAATAACCGATCGTCGGGCCGGTAGGCAACCCACTGAAGTAACCGCTGATTTATGCGAATTACTGTCGCAAATTAAGTTAAACGACATTGAGACATTCGTACTTCCCGTGCGTGAGCAGCGATTTGTTTTGATCTTGCGTGGCACGGAGTTATCATCATTAGTTAGTGAAACTGATCCTCAAATCGAAGGAGTTCGGCCTTCAATTTGTGAACCATTGAATGGTTCTGTCGCGGCTGAACGAACGGCTTCTCTAATTCGGAGATGGGTCAACGCTGCACACGCTCTTCTTAAGGACAGGAACCAAGGTAACGGAGTTCTCCTGCGGGGTTGGTCCGTCAGGCCAAACTTGCCTTCATTCCCGACAATTTGGAAAACTCGCGCCGCGGCCTGTGCGGTCTATCCAATGTACAGAGGTGTAGCGGCGCTTGCAGGTATGGACGTGATCAACGCTGGAACTGGCTTATCTGACCAAATACAAGAAATGGCAGAGCAGTGGAATAACTTTGATTTTTTCTTTCTTCACTATAAATACGCTGATAGTGCTGGTGAAGATGGCAATTTTGCCGGCAAAGTCGAGGCTATTGAAACTTTTGATAGATATGTTCCCGAATTAATGGAACTTAATCCTGACGTGATTGCGGTAACTGGCGACCACTCTACTCCAGCTGTGATGTCAGCGCACTCTTGGCACTCGGTGCCGACGCTAATCGCTGGTCGGCAAGTTCGACCTGACGAGCAAGTCACTTTTGGGGAACGAGCGGCTATTTTTGGGGAACTGGGTCAATTTCCAGCTAATGAACTACTGCCCATAGCTTTTGCCCATGCAGGCAAACTTGCTAAATTTGGAGCCTAGCAATGTTTGAGCGCAGGCCAATTGTAGGTGGCAACTGGAAGATGAATATGACCAGAGATGGTGCGAAGCAATTATGCCATTCACTTTTGCTCGGGGCCGCCGAATCACAAATTGACACTGAAATCATCCTCTACCCACCTTATGTATGGCTGACTGATGCTGCAGATATTTTGAGTGAAAGCTTGATTAGACTCGGCGCTCAGGATGGTTTAGCCCACTCAAACGGGGCGATCACTGGTGGAGTTAATTTGACAATGCTATCTGAGCTCGTTGATGGCTTGCTCGTGGGTCACTCTGAGCGAAGAAATATTTTTGATGAGACGGCAGACAAGTTTTCTCAACAATTGATTGCGGCCCTAGATATAGGACTACTGACTACATACTGTGTCGGTGAGAATCAAAAGGAGCAAGAAGCTGGCTTGACCTATCAAGTACTTGAGAAACAGATATCAAGTGTGTTTGAAGGAGCGACTGGACCACAGCTTAGCCAGTTAGTGAACACTAACCCAGCAGCATTGGTGATTGCATACGAACCTGTTTGGGCCATTGGAACTGGACTTGTTGCCCATGTGGCGGATGTTCAGGAGCGAGCCGGATTTATTAGAAATGAAATCTCGAAGTATTGTGATGTGTCGCAACTCGTTCGAATCCAATATGGCGGTTCTGTTAATCAGAAGAATGCGGGTGAACTCGCTGCTCTAGAAGATGTAGACGGGGCTTTGGTTGGAGGTGCTTCACTCGATTCTGAAGAGTTTTTGGGTATTTGCATGGCATTCTCTATAGGAAGTCGTTAGCGATATATCCGGATGGCAGACTTTCCTATTATTTCTATAATTGGTGCAACTGCATCGGGTAAAACTAGTTTATCGATCGAGTTAGCTCAAAAATTTTCAGGTGAAATTATTTCAGCCGATTCGGCTCAAGTTCGAAGAGGAATGAGCATCGGTACGGCTGCTCCGACTTTGGAGGAAATGCTAACGATTCCTCACCATCTTGTAGGTGTGACTGATCCAAACTCTGAATGGACTCTGGTGGATTGGCTTAAGTCTGTGAATTCAACGATTCGTGCGATACGCCAGAGATCAAATATCCCTTTTTTAGTTGGAGGGACGGGTCAATACATTTGGAGTTTTTTGGAAGGTCGTGAAACGCCGAAAGTACCACCTAATCAAGCATTTCGTCGGAAAATGGAGGAAAAATCAAGGGATCCGATTGTTGATTTACATGAAAGCTTGCGACTGAAAGATCCGGCATCTGCGGCCCGAATTCATCGGAACAATCTACCTAGAATCATCCGAGCACTGGAAATTATCACTGAGACAGGACAAGTGGTTCCATTGCTTGTGAATCGACCGCCTGACGAGCACGCGACCATCATAGGTTTGGAATGGAGCAGGGAAAGCCTTTTTGATCGAGCGGACCGACGAGTGGAACGGATGTTTCGGGCGGGTTTGGTTGAGGAAGCGGTGCGTCTTGCTGTGATTTATGGGCACGATAGTGAAGGCTTTCGAGCGATAGGATATCGGGAAGCTCTATCAGTGGACAAGGGAGAACTTACGATCGAGGCTGCAATCGAACTCACGAAAATCTCCACTCACAAACTGATACGTTCTCAGAGTGGTTGGTTCCGATTAGACGATTCAAGAATCAACTGGCTTTCCTGCGAAAACATGACTCCTAAGCAGCTCTTTGCCAAGGCAGTCGAGATAGTAGACCGGACACTGTGTGAGTAATTGTCTCGCGTTGAAACGCGGTACGAGTTAATATTTTGTTATGACAAAAGTACAAAAAAGCTCAGACAGGCGTGTCGCGCAATTTTTCCCTCTAAATTTTTGGAAAATGCACGGTTGTGGTAATGATTTTGTGGTCTTTCATATTGAATCGGATATCACAGATGACCAATTAAGTTCTTTAGCCCAATACCTGTGTGATCGGAATTTCGGAATCGGTGCAGACGGAATTATCGTCAGTGTTCCGTCTGCGGTCGCAGATTTCGGTATGCGCATATTTAACTCGGATGGATCAGATGGAGAAATGTGTATAAACGGTATTCGTTGTTTTGCCAAATATCAGTTCGATCAAAATCGAGTATCTGAGGCTAGTCAAGACAGCGGAGAAATATCGGTTGAAACTACCGTAAGTGTGGTTAAAGTTACGGTAAAACGGGATGAGTTGGGCTTAGTTACATCAGCAAGTATTACTCTCCCGGCTCCCAGTTTCAATCCTTTGGACTGTGGCGTGACGACTGCTAATGACTCAGATAATATTTCTTTACGTATTGACGAATGTGCAATTGATGTTCAATTAATTTCAATGGGGAATCCGCATGCAGTCCACTGGTTAGCTGAGGACCATGAAACCACCGACTATGAGCTCATTCGAATTGGACCTAGAGTAGAGACTGACGCTACATTTCACGAGAAAACTAATTTTGAAATAGCGGAGCTGGTAGAACCAAACTATATACGCGCCAGAGTGTGGGAGCGTGGTGTAGGGGAGACGTTAGCATGTGGATCGGGAGCTTGTGCCGTGATGGCTTCAGCACACAGTCGTGGACTGATAAACGATCATGCTGTGGTTGCGATGCCCGGTGGAGAATTATCGATTGAATGGTCAGGCCATGGGCCAATCACACTCGAAGGCTTGGTTACGAAGGTATTTGAAGCAACAATTGAATCTTGAATTGAGAGAGTAATGACAACAGAACGACGTGCAATTGGTCAAAATAAAGAGTTTACGGTTAGAAATGAACCACTCAATAGCAGGAAACGTGCGAATTTACTTGAGCAAGATGAGACTGTGCATCTCAATTCTCCAAATGGTGAATTGATTCTTGCGCATGAGAATGGTCAGCAATGCCTGTATTGGGGTTTTGATTCGATTGATTCGATGCGAAAAGAATTTGCTGCTATGTGGGAAGAAGCTCTAGTCAGCGTGGAGCGTGAGGATATCGATTACATCTCGATGAATTTATCGCAGGTATCGGCTCGCGATATGGTTCTTCCAATTCTTGAGACGGCTTCCTTCAAGCAATTTGCTGAATGGATTGAGATGCTACATCCAGATCTTCCTGAGTCGCCGCCTGTTTTTTCTTCTGGAATAGACATGCGTCGTGCCGGAGAGGATGATCTAGATATTTTTGAGAGCATTTGGTCTGAAGCACTTGGTGATTTGACCGATGGGCTTGCGACGTTCGATGATTTTGCTTCTCGAGCTGATTGGGCTGGCGCATTAACCCTCGATAATGAAGTAGTTGGATTTGCGTTTAATGGCACCTCAAATAGTGGTGATGGTGAAGTATTGACGGCAGCGATTGCACCAAAGTATTGGGGCAAAGGGTATGGACGAGAATTATTGGAAGCAGCTTTGTACCAAATGGGAACAAGCGATCACCGGCGTGCTGTTATTCGAGTACGTCCCGATGTTCGCCAGGCACTAAAAATTTGTAGTGCGTTAGGCATGCGACATTTTGCTGGGGGAGTAGAATGGCGAAGAAGTATTGATGAAGCGGAAATTAATCTAGAACTTGAAGCCAGACGCAAAGCTGGAGTAAAAGCCCGATTTGGCGGCTGGCGTTAGCGAGGAGTTGATTATGAGAGAAATTGAACTGGCAGACAGGGTTAAGCAACTCCCGCCGTACCTTTTCGCGAGAATCTCTGAACTTATTACGGAAAAACGTAATGCAGGTGTCGACGTCATCTCGCTGGGAATTGGCGACCCAGATCTTCCTACTCCGAGTCATGTTTTAGATTCTTTGACCACGGCCGCGCAAAAGAATGAGAACCATAGATACCCTGAATCAGATGGTCTACCAGCGTTACGAGAAGCAATTGCTAGATGGTACCAAACACGCCACGGCGTAAGTTTGGATCCAGATTCAGAGATTGTGCCGTTGATAGGCTCGAAGGAGGGAATTGCTCATCTACCGCTTTGTTTAATAAATACGGGTGATGTATCGTTAGTTACGGATCCTGGATACCCGGTTTATGAAATAGGAACCATGTTTGCCGGTGGCGAAAACGTACGTTTGCCATTGTTGGAACAAAATGGATATCTTCCTGATCTCAGTACAATTAGGCCAACAGATGCCGCCCGAGCGAAGATACTTTGGCTTAATTACCCTAATAACCCGACTGGCGCGACGGCAGACCTAACATTTTTTGAAGGTGCTATTGAATGGGCGAAGGCAAACGACGTCGTGATCGCACATGATTTGGCGTACGCGGATGTGTCTTTTGATGGGTACAGACCACCTTCAATTTTAGAGATACCTGGGGCGAGTGAGGTTGCAATTGAGTTTAATTCACTTTCAAAGACATTTAATATGACGGGCTGGCGAGTTGCAATGGCTGTCGGGAATGCACAGGTGATTGATGCATTAACAAGAGTAAAGACAAACATTGATTCCGGAATTCCACAGGCGATTCAGGAGATGGCTATTACGGCATTGGACGATCCTCGTGATTCTATCGAATCTCACAATCGTATATATCAAAAACGTCGAGACCGAGCATTGTTGGTTCTTAGAGAACTTGGACTGACCGTCACTGATCCTAAGGCGTCTTTATATATTTGGGCTCGATTACCTGAAGGCGTCGAATCTAGTGCCGAATATGCGGCACAGCTGATAGATTCAGTAGGTGTTGTTGTGACGCCTGGATCGTCGTATGGAGCGAACGGTGAGGGATATATAAGAATCTCACTTACGACTCCTGACGACCGTCTAGATGAAGCGCTAGTAAGACTTCAGGAGTTCGATTCAAAGAGGTGATTTGTATCAATTTTGAATATACGGGAATCAGGCAATTATCAGATTTGAGTCCTAATTCTTGACTCAACGAAAAAAGACAAAACCGCGTAAATTTGCCGAAGCGGAAAAAAAAGAGAACGCTTATCTTGTAGCTGTAGAAAGTCGTTCTGGACCCAATCCCCCGATGCCGGTCGAGTATTCATTGCGTGAGCTTGCGCGATTGGTTCGAACAGCTGGCGGGACAGTGTCTGGAAGTACCAGCCAACGTCGTGTGCATCCGCATCCAACTCTTTATATTGGGCGTGGAAAGATTGACGAGATAAAAGCACGTAAAGAAGAATTAAAATATTCAATGGTAGTGTTTGATGACCAGCTATCTCCCAGCCAACAGTTAAATTTGGAGAAGGCATTTGGTGTCAAAGTATTAGATCGATCCGCCTTAATACTAGATATATTCGCACAACGAGCCCGTACTCGTGAGGCAACGCTTCAAGTTGAACTGGCACAGCATCAATACCTTAAGCCAAGACTTCGGGGGCAATGGCAACACTTATCAAGAACTGTTGGTGGTCCAGGTGCTGGAAGTGGATCGATCGGAACACGTGGGCCCGGTGAGACACAACTTGAAACAGACAGAAGATTAATTGATCGCCGCATTTCAAAATTGAAACGAGACATTCAAGGTGTTCGAAATCATCGTGAACGACAGCGTGACCGTAGACTTCGGGAGGGAATGCCGATTGTTGCACTTGTTGGATACACAAATACAGGTAAATCTAGCCTACTAAAAGCTTTGGTGGGATCGGATGTATTTGTGGCTGACGCACCATTCGCAACATTAGACCCATTGACTCGTCGACTTGGAGGTAACGGAGATAACGCAGTTTTAATGACGGACACAGTTGGTTTTATGCAGAAACTTCCCACCGAACTAGTCTCAGCGTTTCAAACTACACTTGAAGAATTGTCTAATGCATCACTACTTATTCATGTATTAGATGCAAACTCTCCAGTGCTGGAATCGCAAGAAAGAGTAGTTCGTGAAACATTAGATAATCTAGGTCTAAAAGGCATCCCGACCTTAACGGTGATTAACAAGGTGGATACGTTGTTTCCAAAAAATACTATCGATGAAGTAATGGACATCAATGAGCTTATGAATGGTGCATACCGCGGCAATTTTAATCGCAGTGATGATTCTTCCGATGAATACCTGTTTGCTTCCGCCACGGAGCGCTGGGGCATACATGAGTTACGCACAAGAATACTTTACGAATTTTTCGGACCAGCTGAAACGGGCGAGTGTTAACTACTCTCCAGTCTGTGCTCTCGTTCGATAAGGAAATGCAGCTGGTGAATTCAGCCAGTGTTTCGTTCTGTAACTGATTGCAAGAATAGTTTTAATTTCTTTCAACGTGGCTTCGGTACTTCTCTGGGCCTGGGATCGTTCAACAGGATCACCTGATAATAGAAGTGGAATCCATGATCCTATTCTCCGGCCAACATGAGTTGTTTCGAGCGCTTGTAAAAGATATGGCGGCGTTGGGTAAGCCGTTTCTTCAAGTACAAAAGACAGTCGAAGGAGTTGAGCCGCTAGTTCTCCAGCCGTCAGACTAAAGCTATCAGACTCTACATCACGGTTCAGGTGGAGTCCGCGGGCCGAGGCGTGTACTGAAACCCATAGCGTTCGGATCACTCGTTCAAGTTCGCCCTCATCGACGGAATGTGGCATTTTGTTGAGTTGATCAAGTCGACGAAGTGGATCATGAATCGCGGTGGCTCGTTGAATGTGCCAACGGGCCTCGAGTGCTTGGCGATGATCCGAAGCGATGCTATTCAATATTTTGTCTGCCGCGTCATCTCGCAAAATTGTTACATGAGCTTCTGGTGCATTTGGATAAGCGGCAGATGGTCCATATTGCTGAACGACCGCATGCCCGTTTTTTAGTTCTTTAGCAACTTCAGCGGGCGCCCAAGTCAGTGTGTTTCTATCAAGAATCAACCAGTACGTTGCGACATCCAATATGGTTGGGTCAAACTCAGATAATTTACCCGTTGAAAAGGGCGATATAAGAACGAGAGACATTCGATCAGCGACATCATTCCATTCAGCTGCCTGTGCAAATTCTTTTCCCCAAGCTAAAGCAACATCCAAGAATGCTGGAATAGTTTCGGTATTGGTGGTAGTTTGCATACTGTTAACTAATCGCCTCGTTAGTCAGAGATCTGGCCGAGATCAGCGAGTGCAGCTTTTACTTCATCCGCGTTGGTAAATTGAACTCCCTCACGAAGAGCGTCAAACCCGTCGACCACATCATCATCAATGTCATTGGCATAACAGATATCAAGAAAGTCTGACCTCATGGGAGTCGCTTCTGGTGCGACATTGAAGATGTGATCAACTATCTCGGCGTAGCCATTCCACGGTGCGGGCATAAAACTTCCTTCCAATCGGTTCTGGTTTGTGTTGCGTTAAAAAAAATCAGATATATCAATGGTAAGTGATCACGGTCTAAGTGGTTATTAATAAAGCTGAGCGCCTTAAGTCACATGGCCTCTGAGGGCGGGGGGCTTTACAATCCGATAGTGAATGATCTAATTGTCGGTTGGCGTTATGCATGGAGCCACTTCCTCTCAAATTGGCGTTTTTTGGCCGTTGTCTTCGCTGGCGTGATGAGTGCGGCAGTGCTTCTAGCCCTAGCTCCAATCTATGCGGCCTCGATGACTGATCTAGGCTTGAGTTATCGACTTGAAAAGGATCTCTCTACTACTCGCGAACAGATCGCTCGAGTAGATACCTTCCTGCTACAAATTAATGATCCGATCGACATTGAGCGTCGCGCCGCCGTTGACCTAGTTACTCAAGAACGGGTGGGGTGGCTAGGTAACGATGAAGAAGTAATCGTTACTGAACGGAGCGTGAGGCTATTTGCATCATTTGAGAATTACCCACTGTTGATTGATCCTTTTGAGAGCTCCAAAAAGGCTCGACAGGACAAATTTTATGGCAAACGCGGAATAGATGGGATCGCTGTTGATGAAAATGGGATAGTTAATCGACTTGGCCCTTTTACGGTAGTTGACCGTCTGGATGGGGAGCCAATACGGCAGCCCTGGGGTGCATTTGTGCATACGGTTAGTAACCTTCGCGAAGACACGAGATTGATTGAGGGTAGGTGGCCAGATCCAGAAAATACAGAGAATTTTGAATTTGTCTTACCTGCTGGTTGGAGTCCTCATGCCGCGATTGGAGACTTGATCAGACTTGATGTGGATGGCATTCTAACTGATTGTGCTCCTGTTCCGTTATCTGAAGATGCTGCTACCGCTCGTGATGAAGCGCGTTGTATACCCCAAACATTTGGTCGTTCAACTTTAGTTGGAACACTAGTTGGTTTCGTTGAAATTCTTGATGAAGACTCGCTGAGATGGAAGCTATTCCAGGGTGTATTGGCAGTTCCGGACACTCCGTTAATACCACTGCCAGGTGACCGTGACCTGCAGGAGCCTGAGATGGATCCACGACTAGGCCGAGCGATGACGGGCGAAGGACAAATGCCCTTGCTCACTACGATTGACCATTTCTTCGGACCATTTGCGAGAGCTGTTCCGGAAACACGTACTGTTCATAGAGCAGGTATCGTTATTGATCCCGATCGAATTACTATCGAAGACGTTCAACCTGCAATAAATGCGATGAGTGCTTGGACAGCGGACATCGATGAAACGTTAGGGCTAGTTGCTGTCACGCACACGAGAGCAGCACTGGTTTTAAAAGACTTTGTCAATCAACAATCTTTTTCTGCAGTGCCCCTGCTTTTAATATTGCTACAGGTAGTCGGAATCGTAATTTACTACATTACCATGACTGCAACGAACCTCCTGGAGAAGCAGACGGGTGAATTTGGAGTCTTTCGAAGTCGCGGTGCAACCACCACTCAACTCGTAGGATTTGGATTATTCGAAGCTCTTTTGCTCGCTTTACCTGCTGCGATTTTTGCACCTTGGATCGCCATCGGGGCAGTCGCGCTCCTAGGTCTGACTCCGCCATTCGAGGCAGTAACAAGCGGTGAATTGTTACCAGCTAAATTATCAAAAGATGGTTACTTGTTAGGGGTTTTGGGGGCGGGAATTGGTTTGATTGGAATTCTGATTCCCACATTCATACAAGCTCGGAAAGGTATTCTAGAGGTCCGACGCGATGATGCGCGACCGGACAGAAAATCAGTAATTCAACGCTACTATCTAGATTTTTTATTACTAGGATTTGCCGCAATACTGCTTTGGCAAGTGAATCAACGTGGAACTCTTTTTGATCCTGACTCAGTAGGCGGCTGGTCGAGTGACCCCGTATTGCTGCTAACGCCCTTTGTTCTGATCCTAGCCGTAGCTGCGATGCTGCTTAGATTTTACCCACCAATTCTAAAAATCCTAACCGCTTTACTTCTAACCACTAGATCACTTGCTACCGCGATAGGACTCAGGAGAGCTGGCCGTGCTCCTGCGGGCTATGCGAGATTGATGTTGCTACTCTTAATGTCGCTTTCAGTAGGAACATTCGCAGCGTCGTATGGAGCTACCGTGGAGAAATCACTGGAGGAGCGTCAACGATATCTTGCTGCTGTCGATTTTCGAGGTGATTTAACCGAACTAGAAGTATTAGCAGAGCGGCAGGATGTGCAAGGTCGACTAGATGAAAAAGAGATATCTGCAGCTGCCTTTGTCATGCGGAAAAAAATCAGTACACTCTCTGGTATTCCGATTCCAATTCTCGGAATCGACCCAAAATTCGCAAATCAAAGTATTTGGACCCGAGACGATTTTGCGTTGGAACCATTCCCCGGCTTGCTTGACAAACTGAGTCCGTCTCGTGATGTGAAGGAGGGAATAGAGTTACCAAGCGGGTCTGTTGGGCTGCAGGTTGCAATATTTCCTAGAGTTTCAGAAGAAACAGTGGATGGTGTCCAAGGGGCTATGCGTACAATTAACCCAATAAAACGAGCGAGTTTTACGGCAAAATTTACCGATGCAAATGGCCGACCGTTTACTAGCGTGGTAAAGATAGATCCGGACAGCACGGGCTGGGTACTTGCCAATTCTGAGATTCCTGAAATGATGATTCAGCCCGTTTCATTACTAGGCTTTCGTGCAATTGATCGTGTAGGACAAAGCTTGCGAAGCCAAGGAATTATTCTTATTGACTCTATTTCTGCTGTGGATATAGATGGAAAAAATACCTTAATCGAGGGCTTCGAAGAGGCCTCAGATTGGCTGTTATATTCATCGCCAGGCGTAGAAAATCAATTTTCAGTAATTGAGGATGAGCAGGCTTTTGAAGGAAATCGTGTCGCTGAATTGTCATTTCCGCCGGCAGTGTCGCCGTCTGCCCGAATAATTGCCCCCTTGAAAGGCAACTCACTTCCTTTACCAGTACTGATGAATCCTCTAGCAATGTCCTATTTCGGAATCGGTTACGAGGGTGAGATCGCGTTCGCAAAATTAAATGATTTAATAGTTCCCATAGTACTTGTTGGTACGATTGACTATTTTCCTAGCATGGATCCGGCAGCAGGAATTATAGTTACTAATCCCACATATTTATATGCATTATCGGCGCTTTTTGAAGTTAAGGACTATAAACACCCAAGTGAGCTCTGGATTGATTTTGATGACGAAATTAGCTCAACCGAGGCAGATGCTCTAATCGAAAATTTGACCGAATTTAAGGCTGAAATCCCTATTCAAAACGAAATTATACTCCGTGACTTACTCGAGCGTACCTCTGAGGACCCTACGCTTAGGGTTAGTGGAACTGGAATTCTAACGGTTGCTTTTGTTGCTGTGCTAACACTTACGACTCTGGGCTTCATCGTTTCACTAACGCTTACCACATGGCAAAGAACGTTGGAGTTTGCTGTGTTACGTGCCTTGGGCACTTCTCGACTGACTATCTTACGGTCTTTAATTCTTGAGTGGAGCGCGGTGTTAGTTCTAGGAGTTGGACTCGGACTTGTACTTGGGAGAGTAATATCTGAACTAATGCTTTCGTTTCTCGAAGTGACTGAGCAAGGGACGCCAGTCCTTCCTCCATTTAGGTTAATTACAGACTGGTATGCGGTGGGTGCGGCTGTCGTATTCTTATTCGTTGTAGTACTTGTCACCATAGTCACCACATGGTTGGTCGCTATGAAACGAGCGAGTGGAAAGCAATTGCGAATCACCCAATAGCGAGATGGAAGACCTGCACAAAAGAATTTATTCTAAGTGAGTGGTGGAGACGGGGGAGAATCGAACTCCCCGTCCAGACTATGCCGCGAGGCGGCGTCTACGAGTGTAGTCATCAGTTATTTCATGTTAACGCTCTCTGATGGCACAGCTTACATTAACCGATCCTAATTAATCTTAACCCCAAGATCTGTAGGATACAGATCTTGGAGAGCACTCCGACTATATGTCGCAGCATTCTAGACCGTCAGAGAGAGTCCAGAGGCTACGTCACCGCGGTTAGGCGGCGAGGGCGACTTTTCGTTCGCCAGTTAATATTTTTTTTGACACCTTATTAACGAGGTAGATGTCGCCTCGACTCGCGACCGAAACACTAACATAACTGTCGATTCCTGTCGTCCCCATATCTAGGTCGATACACACTCATCAATCTCTTGAGGTGTGTCGAAGAGCTCTGCGCATTTCTCGATCCGCATCGCGTTTCTTTATCGTTTGTCGCTTATCGTACTTTCTCTTTCCAATAGCAACACCGACCTCTATCTTTATAAATCCTCTTTTAAGGTACAGTCGCAGTGGGACTACAGTCGCACGAGGTGCCTCGTTCAGTGCCCGCTGCATTCGAATTAATTCTTTTCGATGCAGCAGTAACTTTCGAGAACGCATCGGATCATGATTCTCACCTGCGGGGGCGTATGGCCCTATGTTTGAATTGTATAGCCATAACTCCCCATTTAGGAAGCGTGCGTAGGCTTCTCCAATGTTTACATGACCACCACGGATAGATTTAACTTCAGTACCGACTAATGCAAGCCCCGCCTCAAACGTTTCTTTTATCTCGAAGTCAAACCGAGCTCGCCGATTTGTAGCTAATTGATTTGGACTATTGGCAGATCGACGGGTAACTGATTTAGCCATGAATACCTATAATACGAAATCACTCTGACGCTATTTGTTTGCGCAGAAGATCGATTCCCGCCCATAGGACCTTGTAGCGCTCAATTCCAGCTTCGAAGTCCTCAAGAGTGAGGCTAACCTCTACGTCAGGATCTATTCCTTCCTTTTCTATAAGATTTCCGTCGGGTGTAAACCAGCGTGCGATCGTTGTATAGAGGGCGCCTCCATTTGAGAGTGGAAAGGCGTTATTCACCGATCCTTTTCCGTAAGACGTTTCTCCGATAATTATCGCTCGATCATTCTCTTTTAAGCCAGCCGCGAAGAGCTCCGCTCCTGATGCTGAGTATGAATCCTGCAGAACAATGATAGGCAGATTTGTTATAACTCCATCAGATGCTTCTTTAACAACATTGGTTCCATCTCTGTATAGAGCCGAATAAATAATCCCTTTGTCTATAAACATGTCTGTAATCTCTACGGTTTCGTTCAGCAACCCGCCTGGATTACTGCGCACATCAAAAATGATACCCTTTACCGCTTGTTCTTCGGCAGCCGAGACTGCATCGCGCACTTCTTGGGGAGTATTTGGGTTTATGCGCGCTATTCGAATATATGCGAGATCCGTCACCAAGTTACCTGATCTATCTTTGAATGCGATACCACTCGGGGCGCGACTTACGGTTAACAAAGGGATTTCACCACGAACAATAGAGATATCTTCAACTGAGCCATCGGGATGCTGTACGGTTAGAATAACTGTTGTGCCAGCTGGCCCACGAATCAAATCTACTCCCTCTTGTACGGTCCAGCCAAGGGCATCAATACCATCAACCTTAAGTATTTTGTCTCCGGCTTGAATCCCGGCAGCGAGGGCTGGAGACCCATCAAATGGAGCAATAATGATGACGTATTCACCATCCGAATCGACTGAAGCGCCAATTCCTTCATAATTTCCGTCTGAGTTGTCGGCGCTATATTTCATGTCTTCGGGGGTTAGGTAAGACGTATTTCTATCGTCTAACGAGCGAATTAGCCCCTGAATTGCTGCATTTTGAACCTCTTCGGGCGTCACCTCTGGATCTAATCCGATGACGAAGTTGATGATTTTGCTTATTCTATCCAGATCGAACGAGTCGCTCCCGGTGAGCGCAATAATTTCAGAGAGAATACCGGTTTCTAATCTTAAGTTCGTGGTGGTATTGGGGTCAAAAAATTCTTCCTGAAGGACTATACGCATTTCATCAAGTAACAAAAAATCCTGAGGATTGGTCGCGGCGATTGATGACATCTGAGTCGACACGGGTGTGGCCAAAACAGTTTTGTCTTCTAAGTTTGGTGTCATGTCGGCTGTCTCGGTTGCGACTCGGCCCAAGAAACCTAGTGTGACGAGAAGTCCTGCGATTAGGAACAGCGATACTCCGACAATGAATCTTTGCAACATAAACTGATCCTCTTGATAACTCGAAGGTGCTTTACGTTTGTTAAGTATAGATCAGAAGTCAGATAGCAGGTTTTGGCTTTACTTAATTCATGTCGGAAATGACATAACTATAATAGTGCGACAATCAAGACCCAGTCTCTTTAGTTAACGATTCCGGCAGCGACGAGCTCTGCGTATTCGATGTCACTATAGCCAAGTAAATCGGTGTACACCTCATAATTATGTTCGCCAAACAGTGGCGCCCTGCCCATTGGAGCTGTTTGGTCATTAATTCGGACGGGTTGGCGATGTGTGGTGTAAGTAACTCGACCGGCAAGATCTGTGAGATTCTCAAAATGTTGAGTTCGCATACCCGGATCACGGTCCAGGACATCGGAAAGGTCCTGAGTGACACCCGCGGTTATACCCTCGTCCTGTAATCGCCCGGCAAGTACCCATACGTCGTGATTCGAGGTGTAGTTAGCGATTGCATCATTTAAGAGCTTTTCATGGGTTTTGCGTAGGTTGTTAGTAGCGAATTTAGATTTATCGGACAGTACGGGATCGGCGATTAGTTCGGTAAATCGCTCCCAAGCTAAGTCATTCTCAATACTTAAAGCAAGCCAGCGGTCAGAATTGTGAGTCGCGGGTGCACAAGGATAAACACCATGAGGAGCAAAATCAGGATGAGCATTACCGGGGCGTTCGGGTACGGTCTTGTTCGCACTGTAATCTAATAATGCAGGCCCGAGGAGGCTAGCAGTCGCTTGAAATTGGGCTAAGTCGATAAATTGACCCTCCCCTGTTTTATCACGGTGATATAAGGCGGCTAGTATGGCACTGGCAGCAAAATAAGGAGCAGCAAAGTCAGAGTACAAAGGTCCCATGCCAGTGGGCGGAGTACCAGGAAATCCCATTGCGTAATTTATTCCGCCGAGGGCGATAACATTGTTGCCTATTGCACCAAAATTCCTTTGTGGACCCGTCGTCCCCATGACCGGCATAGTCAGCATGATGAGTTCTGGGTTAATCTTCTTTAGATCTTCATATCCGAGACCCCAACGATCCATCCGTTCACCAGTAAAATTGTTTGTGACGATGTCTGACTTGGCGATTAGTCTCTTGATTACCTCGATGCCCTTCTCCGTATTGAGGTCAACTTGGATCGCCTTTTTAGACGTATTGCAATCATTGAAGACCCCATTATGTGAGTCATCAGATCGCACGGAGTCAGGAGGCCATGAACCAGTTTGTCGAATTTCATCGAGGCGATTCGATGATTCAACCTTGATCACCTCCGCTCCCCAATCTGCGAACACTCTTGAGCAGGCCGGCCCAGCTATAAGCCAGAAGAAATCACAAATCCTGAGTCCTTCGAGAGGCTTTGGGTTATTTAATTCTATGCTCATACAATGTTCTCAATCGCTAGTCTGTCGTACCGATCTCTGGCAATATTTAGAATGTCGCTATACATATAATGGTTGTGCTCTCCGATGAGTGGCGCACGAGTGTACGCGGGTGGCTTTGTGAGTGAAAATTGATAGGCTGGTCCAGGATGTTCTAACTTCAAATCTGCAAAATTGTCATACGTCACCTCTTTAAAGAAATCACGTTCTCGAAGTTGGGTGTGTTGACTCAGGTCATCGATTTTGTTTACCGGAACAATAAGCATGCGACGACTTTGCCCTACCCTAACAAGTTCGTCTCGATTGAATTTCTTCGACAAATTCGCATGCGCTTCTTCGATTTCATCCTGATGATCGCGTCTGTAAAAAGGGTCGCTCCATTCTTCTGAGGTAAGATCTGGCTTCACACCTTCCTCATTTAACCACTGAACAAAATCATGCCAACGGACTGGTCTGATAGAAATAGAAGCCCATTTCTCATCCCGACAGAGATATAGATGTCGAGACCCGAAATGCCGCATACCGCCTCGCATTGGAAGTTCCCCATGCCACGTATAAAAATTGGCGTTAGCCGTCTGTACGGTTGCCATGGCAGCCGCTTCCTGAACTGAGATATCCACTCGCGATCCGGTAGCTTTGGTTGAGCGTGCCCTGATAGCGATTAGAGTACTCCATGTTGCTACGAGCGATGCCATGTGGTAAGCCTGTTCGGCAGCTGGCTGGTTGGGCGGCTCTGATATATCGCCGTTCAAATAAAGTAGGCCTGACATCGCTGCACCTGTTAGTGCATTACCCGACCATTGACTCAAAGGGCCGTTTTGTCCGAACGGTGTGATTGTTGTATAGATGAGTTGAGGATTTACTTCTTGGAGCGATTCAAAGCCGATTCCTAGAGAATTCATTTCACCGGGTGTCATAGTTTCTAAGACAACATCCGATGAAGCGACCATCTGTTTAAAAAGAGCTTGTCCTTCTGGCTTCAGTAAATTGATGGTGACGCTCTTTTTGTTCACGTTGTAGTGAAGGTGATAAAGGCTTGCTTCAGGATTGTTTTCTTCCTCCGCCAACCACGGCCCACGAGATCTGAATGCGTCTCCACCGGGAGGCTCAAGTTTTATCACCTCGGCACCTAATTCAGCAAACATGCGTCCGCAAAAGAGACCGGACTCACCTGCTAAGTCTAAGATTCTTAAATCTGCCAGTGGCCCTGAATTATTTTGAGTCATCGTGAGATTGTAAGCGCTATGCAATTCTCTCGCTAATATACTTTCGAGCTAAATCAAAGCATTTTTTTGACAAACCTTTGTTCAGCTATCTTAGAAATAAATAGAAAGGATTTTAATGAAGTTCGAAGTTTATCAACGACAGAGACTGTCTGCTTTATCAGGCCTATTCTGACGTCTGTGGCGTGAAGTGTATCCGAAAAATTGAGCTCTGATCATCAGGAATTACCCTACATCTAATCTGCTTGGTTACAGCATTAGGCAAGGCATAAGTCGCGACGATTCGCTCGCGTGTTGCGATGGTTGTGGAAATTCCTAAGGCTGCTTGCTCTATAGCCTCGTCAATAAACTGAAATTGATTTTTTGCGACTTCATTGGTTAAATCTATCTCGTGGGGTTCAACAGGCATAATTAAGAAAATTTCTTTAGCCACTGAACGCTGATGTAGGCCCCTATTGTTAAACCGACCGCGTAAACCCATCCATTTAGTGCGAGCGAGGGAATTGCTGAAAAGAAGGCTCCTAAAGTACAACCTAGGCCCAGGCCAGCTCCATAACCCATCACTATTCCCCCAACCATAGATTGGACATACCTAATGGGAGACTTTGGTATTCGGAGCTTGAATTCTCGCGCGAACACGGCAGAGCAAAATGCTCCAGCCACAATGCCAGTATTCAGAAAAAATCCCTCCGTGAACCAAGATGCTCCTTCAGCTAAAATAGGTGCGCACGCTCCCAATAAATCCATGCCCTCTAAATGCGGAGTCGGAATCCCTAAGCTATTCGACAGCGACGTACTCCACCTGGATATTTCGCCAACGACTCCCAATGGATGAAAGCGTATAAAGAGTAGAATGTTTAGGAGTCCCAGGATTATTCCGCCTGTAATAGGATTCCATTCTTTACTAAACGCTCTCTTAACGTACGAGAATATTTCGGAAATGGAATTCGTGGGTTGCGAATCTGACGTGAGCTTCTTTATTTGTGGCATCGTAAAGCCGGCGGAAACTTTTCTTTCTTTCCAGACCGATACGTACAAAATTGCGAGTAAGCCTATTGTGGTGATTATCAGAGCTCCCGTATATGTAAACTCAGCTGGTAACCAAACTGGTGTTTCTCGCGAAATCAAGTTATCCCACCACCAATTCCAAGTCTGATTAAGAAAAAATAAACCAGTTATGACGCCTAAGATTGCTACCCAAGAGGCGACATATCCCTCACCCATACGGTAAAGAGAGCCTGATACACATCCGCCGGCCAGTACCATACCAATCCCGAAAAGCGTTCCCGCAATTAGCGTAGATAGCCCGACGGGCAAGATGTTAGCATCAGACGGAGGGCTGCCAAAAGCAGGATTCGGAGAGCTCATACTCATGATTACAACGAAACCAATTGTCGACACAGCTAGGCCGGCGAGTATCCCTTTGAGCACCCGCACTTGACCCAATAAAAAGAAGTCACGAAATGCTGAGGTGAAGCAAAATCTACTTCGTTGAACTGTGACACCAAACGCCAGACCAACCAACCAAAATACAGCCACTGAAGCTTCGGCGAAGAGGGACAATAGCGCGCACAAGGAAGCTATACCCAACGTAACGACAATTACCCAGAATCGGTAGCTGGGCCGACTGATGGTTAGGCTGTTCGAGTTAAAAGACATATCTAGATCACCACAATCTCTTAGCACGCAGTAATAGCGTGAACGTTAAAACTACTTGCTAAGAAACTCTTAGCAAGTAGTAATAGCGTGAACGTTAAACTACTGATCTATCTGAGTGTCTTCTCTGTTGCCCCACTCCGACCAGGAGCCATCATAAACCGCAACATTCTCGTATCCTAGCAGGTCCGAGAGAACGAACCAGCTGTGAGTTGCTCGCACAGCAGTTTGACATAAAGCGTAAACCTCCTGATCCGAGTTAACTGAGGATCCTACGTACAGAGCCTTTAAGTCTTCAGCCGGTAAAAACGTTCCGTCTTCGGCTACGTTATTTACCCATTCCACATGAATTGCACCAGGGATGTGTCCGCCCCGCTCGGCTCTAACATCACGACCCGTGTATTCGTCGGCACTTCGAGTATCGAGTACAACCTTTTCCGGGTCAGTAATGGAATCAGTGACCTGCTCCAAGTTAACGATAAGTGCCGAATTTACATCGGAGCTGAAAGTGTATTCAACCGCTTCGTATGAAATTACATCCGTAGAAATTTCTTTTCCTTGAGCTTCCCACAGGCCAAACGATCCATCCATCATGCGGGCATCTTCATGCCCGTAGACAGCTAAAGTCCATAGAAATCGCGTTGACCATAGGTTCTTGACGTGGTCGTAAATTATGATTGTGTCCGACTCGGTGATTCCTAATGCGCCGAGCTTCTCTGCAACTAGACTGCCCTCAGGAATCATTCCTTTGACACCATCGACCTCAACTTGAAGTTCTTTGTAGCTATAGTTAATTGCTCCAGGCAAATGCCCCGTGGCATAGTCTTCATTTTTGCGAATGTCGATAATTTTAACATTTTTATTTTCGAGATTAGCGAGAACCCAGTCGGTGGATACAAGTCGAGCAGTAGATGTATATCCTCTAGTCTCTAAAGACTCGTCAGACGCTTCTACGGCTCCGGATGAGCAGGCACTTAGTAAAGAGATCAATAGGATTATTGGAAAAATTAATTTAGTCATTGTTGTTAGTTCTTTCTTTCTATGAATTTATTACTTGAAGAGCTGGATTCGCCATTCGCCGGACGCGATTTCTTCGATTTCGCACCCATAGCCACGCTTCATTGCTTCAGGTGGGATTGTTGACAGTGCCGGTGGATGATCTGTCAAAATCGCTAAGGTAAGCGGTGCTGGATCTCGCTCATCTAACTCTTTGTTCGTTCGAATCATCGGGTAAGGACATATTTCACCTCTCACGTCTAATATTTCGACTTCTTGGTTATCTGACATTTATTTCCCCCTGGCTCTCAGCTATCGCTGAATTGTTTTGCTAATACTCTCGGTTGACCGAAAGCATTAATATTTCGTTTTATTGCTAGTGATAATAGGCAGATACTGGACTTGAGTTGTGCTTGATTGGGGCTTGGTGTTTGAGTAAAGGAATGAGCTCTTTTCCATAATCAATGGCATCTTGGTAAGGATCCCAGCCCCGAATGAGTACTGTCTCAATACCGAGTTCATAATATTTCATGATAGAGTCCGCGACTTGTTCTGCTGTTCCGACCAGTGCTGAGGTGTTTCCGGCAGCGCCTGTTGCTGCTGCCAGAGCAAACCACAATCGCTCGTCGTGAATCTCATTTTCCGCGGCAATGTCCAAGAGTCGTTTGGAACCTGTCGAGCCAGGTCGAACGGATCCCTTTTTAGATTCCTTGCCCTTCTGAATGTTATTAAGTAATTCGTGAGCTCTTTCCCAAGCCAATTTTTCAGTAGATTCAATAATCGGTCTGAAGGATATGCTGTATCCTAACTTGCGATTATGCGTGCTAGCGAGGTCGTCGAGCCTTTGAATATGATTTTGTATCAAGGCCCGCGGCTCACCCCAGAACATATATATATCCGCTTGTTGAGCTCCGATCTGAAACGCCAACTCTGACATTCCACCGAAATAGATTGGTAGCCCTTCTACTTGAGCCGAACCGACGTCACTAGACGCGTTCTCGATATCATAGTATTCACCTTTGAAGTCAAAAACATCGCCGTCCAACGCTTTCCGGAAGACGTTCATATATTCGCTCGTTCGGTGGTATCGGTCGTCGTGCAGCAAATGATCTCCGTCTCGGCGCTGCTCGGCATCATTGCCGCCTGTTATAAAATGCACACCGATTCGTCCACCAGTAAAAATATCGACACTAGCTGCACGCCTGGCCGCTAGCGTCGGACTGACAAAGCCCGGGCGATGAGCGACCAAAAAGCGAAGATCACTAGTAGCTCCTGCGGCTGCTTGGGCCACAGCAAAACTATCTGCAGAGCCCGAGCTGTATCCTACCAAGGCCGCATCGAAGCCGCTCTCTTCATGAACTCTCGAGAATCGCTCAAGATAATCAAGATCGATTCCTCCTCCAATAATGGAGACTGAAGGATCTCCCTCATTAGGTTTAACCCCTACCATTCCTACTATGTCGAGCGTCATCGCATTTCCTAACGTACCCGCTAATACACAAGTAAAGCAATCAACTTAATCTAGTTCAAGTGATGTGACTAAGATTATCGTGTCAGATACAATGCTGCAACCACTCCAGAAAGTCGAAAACTTTTTTAGGTGAGCTGGAGTTTGTGCACAAATTTAAGTGATGGAGTTACTTAGATGCCCACGAGGTCCGAGTTGAGCCCTGCTCAACGGAAATTATTGAGCAGTCAACCAATCGCCCGACTCGCGACATCAACGGCTAGCGGAGAGCCTTCCTTAGTCCCAATAACGTTTATTTTAAGTGATGACCGAATTCTAATCGTCATCGATGACAAGCCAAAGTCAGGCAAAACTTTGCGACGGGTGCAAAATATCCGCGAGAATAGTTCCGTAGCCGTATTGATTGATCACTATGAAGATGAATGGACCGCGTTGTGGTGGCTACTAATTCGTGGAGCCGGAGAAATTCTTGAATTCGAAGACTTTTCTGAGCAACAACAGTTGAAGATTCCTAGCACCTTCAGAAAGAAATACCGACAGTACAAAGAGCTTAATTTCACTGATAGAACATTTATTTCTATCACTATAGAGGTGGTTTCCTCGTGGCGTTTTGATAGCGCATAGGTAATTTATAGGCCGGTGTAGTGGAGATTCTATCCCGCCTCCAGAGCACTTAGTATGTCTGTCCCAGCTTCATCTGGCGTGACTTTCTTCCATACCTTAAGCAAGTTGGCATCCGGCCCAATTAAAAAGGTTGACCGAAATATACCCATAAATGTTTTGCCGTACATGCTTCGTTCTCCCCACGCACCATACGCTTCGGCGGCTACATGCTCGGTGTCAGCTAGGAGGTCGAAGGGTAAATCATACTCTTCACGAAACGCTTTGTGCTTTTCTGAAGTGTCAGGTGAAACACCAACTATCGTTGCACCTGCTGCCTGGATTTTGGCGTACTCATCACGGAGCGCGCAAGCTTCGGTAGTTCAGCCAGGAGTGAAATCTTTGGGATAGAAGTAAAGGACTAGATTTTGCCCCGTATAATCGCCCAGTGAACGAATTGTTCCGTCTTGGTCAGGTAACTCGAAGTCTGGTGCTGCATCGCCTGCTTCTAGTGTAATTACCATGCAGTGCTCCTAAACATGTATTGGTTGTTATTTGTAATTGATTCAGCATAACGTATTGAAGCTCGAAGAGATCCGAGTTTGGTACAGACACGCCCACTAGAAACGATTTTAATTTAAGTTGAGCGACGCACTTATCAAGATTGGCAGTGTGTTGCGGTAGCTGACGTTGTCAGTGTTTCCTGTGTCTGTGGATCAAGTCATACGGGTGGAACTGGGTCTGATAAGACCAATTCTCCTCGTGGCACGGGCACTCGCAAGTTGAGTTTGCACTCCTATCTGCAGGCTACTAGTAACACTCCAAGCTATAGTTACCGAGGAACTTTAAGGAAAAAATATTACTGATATTTCATCTGAGGACAGCGCCACTACATCTTCAATGGCATTGTCATATCCAGCTTACAGGCTATATTACGCGGGCCTGATTGGTCGTGTATTTGCCTTAACACTAAGGTTTTCAGTTATTGGCTGGTTCGCCGCGAGTTTTCTGGAACTTTCTCCCGCCTGGGTCGCAGCCCTTCCGATGGCGTCATCAATTCCGACGATACTGCTCAGCCTTCCTTCAGGTGTCATAGCCGATCGGTACGACACTCAAAAAATCCTACTTTGGACTGCCGCTTTAACCGCTGTGATTTCTTGGATCCTCTGGATCGCCGTAACTACTAATCAAGCTGGAGTTACGGAATTATTAATCTGGGCTGTATTAGCTGGCGTCTTTGCGGCAATCGCAAGCCCTGCGCAAAATGCGATTCTTCCAAGACTTATTGATATGAGAGCTATGACGAGTGCGGTCGCATTGACATCAATGGTTTGGAATTCGATGCGAGTTGCCGGACCTGCGATTGGCGCAGCGGTTATCACCGTATTTGGATTTGGCGCTGGATTTATCTTGATGCCGATTGGTTTTACTATTTCGGCAATTCTTCTGATCATCTTGAAACCTAAGCCAGAGGGAGAACGAGCTGATTCACGCTTGAGCGCTTCTGGGCAAATGATGGAAGGACTTAGGTTTATCGTACGCAATCGTTTGTTTTTTAATGTTATTGGTTTGACATTTAGTTTCTCATTGTTTGGGATGTCATATGTCATTCTACTCCCTTCATTTGCTAATGATATTCTGCACGCGTCAACGCTCGAATTTGGGTTACTTGAAGCCGCAGCAGGTGCAGGTGCAGTCCTCGGCACTCTGGTAATAATGCGACTCGACGCACAGAGTAAGGGATCTTGGTTGATGTTGATTACAGCAGTAATCTTCGGAATCTCTATTGGACTCTTCGCATTTTGCCGGCTAATTCCTCTGAGTATGTTGATTCTCTTTGTAGCTGGATTTTCTTCATCAATATTCCTGAACATCGGAATGGTCACGATGCAATTGAACGTTCCGGATCAAATGCGCGGTCGTGTTATGGGAATTTGGTCGCTAACTTGGTTTTTACCTCCGGTTGGGGGCTTCTTGACCGCTAGTGCTGCCGAATTTGTGGGCTTGGCAACGGCCTTGACCATCGCTGCTAGTACTGTTTCACTATTTGCAATTCTGATCTGGTTAACATCCCCAGAGTTACGCCAACAGAAAGTTAAAGAGACAGGCTAGGTGGAAGCCACTAATGATGTGGTTGAGTGAATCCCGTCCAGCGTGCGAATCTGTGTGGCTAGAAAATCGGGTATCGCTGAGAGTTCCTCGGCTTCAATTTCGGCAACGATGTCGTATGGCCCCATAACCTCGTGAGCAGCGACCACTAGCTCCATCGCCAAGAGCGCATCAACAATTTCACGCGTCACCCCGGGATTAGTAACGATTAAGACGTACGTTTTTACCATTTAAGAGTCCCCCCTGCGCTAAAGTTACTGTAAAGCCTGAAATTAACTACGTAAATGTACAAAAAGATTAGCGCCTAACTTCAATGCCAAATAAAATTTCCCCGAGGCGCTATCAATTCGCTACAAAGCAAAAGATGCGGAAGCGTGATAGAACGGAATGGTTTACTATTCTAGCCGTAGGTGTCAGGGTTAACGAGGGCAATTATTAATTAAATTCGGTAAACAAGTCAGTACAATCCGACCATCTTCGTGGCCGGATTTGTGGCGTGAAGCGGGATAAAAATGAGTAAGAATTTAGTCGTGCGTTTTGCTGGTGAAGGTGGACAAGGTGTGGTTGGAGGCTCGGAGTTAATGGCTTCAGCTGCAGCTGAAAGCGGATACCACGTTTTGACTTTTGCTACGTATCCATCACAGATTAAAGGTGGTCCTGCATGGGGCCAAGCTCGAATTTCATCAGAGCCGATTTTAACACCTGGCGATTCTCTTGACGTGCTCGTTTGTCAGAACCAATACGCATATGATGCGAACCTTCCCGAACTCTCCGATGAAGGAATAATTGTCTACAACAGCCAAGAATTTCAAATTGAACATCCCCGTGCACTGGCGCTCCCAACCGATGATATGGCGCGGGAAGCCGGCAACGCACGTGCTGGAACTATCGTAATGATCGGCGCGGTTGCGAAAGCTGTCGGATTCTCTCTTGAGGCATTGGAAAGCTTTATTACAGTGAGATGGGATCGCGGACGGCCAGGAGATGCGGCAATCATTGAAGGCAACATCAAGGCATTACATCTTGGCGCCACGGCCGCAGATGAATCTGGATTTGAGATCGCGCAAGTCGATCCACCAGTTGAAGAACCAGAGAGTCGTGAGCGAATTTTGATTAGGGGCTACGAGGCGGCGTGCCTAGGAGCAATGGCAGCAGGACTTGATGTATTTATTGGATATCCAATTTCACCCGCAACAACAATGCTCACTTATATGGAAACCAACTTAAACGGTGACGACAAATTTGTTGGACAAGCATCATCCGAGATTGAATCAATTGCAGCCTTGATTGGCTCTGGATTTGCAGGTAAGAAAACGATGACGTCCACCGCTGGTCCGGGATTGAGCCTAATGGGTGAAGGATTAGGACTAGCATGGATGTCGGAAATTCCTTTGGTTGTCGCAGATGTTCAAAGAGGTGGGCCAGCCACAGGTTTACCTACTAAAACGGAACAATCTGATTTTATTATGGCGATGAACCCCGGACATGGTGATATGTCACTACCTGTGATAGCCCCAGGTAACGTTGAAGAGGCTTTCTGGGCGACTGCTAAGGCTGTGAACTGGGCAGAGCGATATCAAGGGCCAGTGATTCTCTTAACTGAAATGGCGGTCGCTGAGCGAGCCCAGGACATTGAAAGACCGGATACATCATTAGTCTCGCAAGAATCACGAGTTATATCCGATGGTTCAGTAGAGAACCGACGGTATGAAGGAGAAGGTGTATCTCCGTTCCCTGTGCCTGGCGGACCTGGTGCGTATGTCGCCAATGGCTCGGAGCATGACGAGCAGGGGGACACTACGCATTTAGCGGACGTTCACATCCAAATGACTGAAAGACGATTTGCAAAACTAAAAACTCTTAACGACGGGACATTTGAGGCAGAAAATCAATCCGCCTCAGTCGTAATTATGCCATGGGGTGGGTCAAAAGGCTCTGGCCGAGGCGCGTGGCTAGAGCTCACGTCTGAGGGAATCGATATTGGGTGGTATTACACGATGTACTTGAATCCTCTACCAGAGGAGCTTTTAGCTGAACTCAGGACTAAGGAGAAAGTGCTAGTTCCAGAACTAAATTACATGGGCCAGTTTGCCGGACATCTAAGACAATTGGGTATCAAAGCTGAAACGATAAACCAATACACGGGTCTTCCATGGAGAGTTTCAGATCTCAAAGAAGAGATTAAAGGACGTTTAAGTTAGAGATATGGGATAGTAATAAAAGGATTTAATTCTTGTAACAGAAGGAGCTAACTGATGGCTAAGAGAAATCCGTCATATGACTTTAAGTGGTGTCCAGGGTGTGGTGACTTTGGAGTGAAACGTGCTATTGAGATGGCACTCACAGCTAGAGCCTCAGAGAAACAAGAACCAATTGAAAATAGTGTCATCGTGGCCGGGATTGGTTGTTCCGGTAACCTAGTGCACCTTCAAGAAGGACCACAACCTTTTGGAATTCATGGGATTCATGGCCGCACTCTACCAATCGCATATGGCACGAAATCCGCAAACCCTGATCTCAATGTGCTAGTTGTGACTGGTGACGGAGATTTTCTTTCAATCGGTGGTGAGCACATTGGGCCACAAGCCAGACGGAATCTTGATATCACTGTGGTCGTAATGGATAATGGTATATACGGCTTAACAAAAGGTCAGGCTTCTCCAACAACCGACCTAGACGAGGTAACCCCCACGACTAAATATGGAAAACTCGACGACCGCATGAATCCATTAATGGTTTATTTAGGTGGTGGTGCGCGCTTCGTTATCTCGGAACTTTCGACTAGAATTCGTCCTCTTCAGCAAGCCATAGAGGATGCAATGAATTATCCGGGTTTTTCCATTGTGCATGTCCAATCACCTTGTACAACTTATAACGATACATATGCGGCTTTAAAAGGAGATGAAGAGAATGGAATTAAGCCTTTGGCACAGCCTATTCCAGACAACCATGATGCCAGTGATTACTTTCAGGCGCTCGCACTAGCCGCTCAACCTGGGGTGCCCGTGGGAGTCTTATACAGAGCTGACGATACTGTCCCCGCCCATGATCGGTTAACTGAGGCAAAGCAGGAAGCTGGGATCGCCGATACTGACATTGAAAAACTTTTCGATGGCATGGTGATATAGCTAGCTTGTTATATTGCGTGGCTTTCCGACCTGATTTCCCAAGACTCACAAAGATTGCTAGATGATTCTTCCTGATAATACTGAACCAATACGAGAAGTATCTGTATCCGGTATCCGGTTACGTTTTGCAGCGTCACATATGGCAACACTGGGTTCTGTATTAGAACCCTTGCACGGGCATAACTATGTAGTTTCTTGTCGTGTAGAGGGAGATTTAACGGAAGATAACTGGGTGATGGACTTTTCTGTATTAAAGCAGCTTTTAAGATCTCAGTGTGAGCTACTGGATCACAAGTTTCTGCTACAGATGAACTCAAACCAGCTTTCGATAGTACTTCAGAACGAATCACGTTCTTACGTCATCACACATGGCGACAAGACCTACCACATTCCATCTTCAGATGTAGTTGCTCTGCCGATTGAAAATTCAACTGCTGAACTCATAGCAGAGTATATCGCTGAAGCTCTGATTAGTGATATCTCCTCCGCTAACGTTACGAATCTAAGAAAAATCACTCTGGAAGTTGAAGAAATGCCTGGGCAGTCTGGAATTTATACTCGAGTACTTCCTAGCGACACGAAGGATCGCTAAACTGAAACGTGTTCATCGAGAAGATAGCTGCGAAGGTGATATGAATGTTTAGCCTACTAAAAAGTATCCTCGCTTGGGCTGTAGTGTGCGGAGTTTTCTTTGGAGTGAGCACCATTGGTGGTTATGTGTACGGATATTCTCCTTCCGTGGAGCAAATAGCTTTTTTAATTGATGAGACTGCTCGAGAAAGGACACCTTTGACATTCGGTGGCCCCATTCTCGAAATAGAAAAATCAACAGGTCAAGAAGTGATTGTCAAGATAGCTAAGAATTTGACAGGAACTGAATCCGGAAGTTCTACTCAAAACCTAACTCTTACCGAATTCAATCTGAGCTCTGACGTCCTCATTGAAAAACTCACTCTTGTGGAGTCAAACGCCCAACTTGCGATCCTAGCTAATGGTGAAAATGTGAATCTAGGAATTGGTCGCACTGAGATGGGTCTTTATATCTCTGGAATCGTAGTTTTCCGAGAGAAAGTTGAGCAATAAATTAATATTATGAACCGATCATTCAACTTACTTTTCGGATTTCTTCTGATAATTGGGGCGATTTGCTCAGGAGGATATTTTGGATATGGCATGGCTCAAGACGATGGTGAGCCAATTAATCGTCTGATAGAAATTCGTGATCCGAGAACAGCTCCACCTAATTTTCAACCTTTTTTATCAAAGGGTGGCTATACAGGTTTTGAGGGTTTGCCAGCACTAACTGGAAAAATTTATCGAAGTGGTGTCATCGCTGACTCGAGCACTGACTCATTTTCGGTAATGTCAGGCGGAAGCAAGTTTGATGTGTCATTTCGGGAGTCACCCCGAATTTTTGAAATTAGGCCCAGTGCTCAAGAACTCAATATAGGTGATTTGGTTATGCTTCGATTCTCATCGGAGAAGGAATTGATTTCGATCTTAATCTTACCTAATGATTTACAATCGATTGGTCAGAAGTCATTAACACTAAATGAGCGCGCAGCAAATGCCGACTGATTGAGGAATGAAGGAGACTTATGCCTACTACTCTTGAGTGGTTTGGATGCTCAACATATCGACTAATAATTGGTGATTTAACACTGTTCCTTGACGCATACCTCGATCGGCCTGATTCGGCGCCAAATGTAGGTTTGCGAGCGTCCGAAGTGAGCAAGTGTGACTTTATTTTAGTTGGCCACTCCCATTGGGATCACCTCTGGGGCGCGGAGACGATTTCACGAAATACAAATGCCACGATAATTGGATCCTATGAAACGGCACGGGTGATGATCGAAGAAGAAGGAATCCCCGAGGATCGGGTGCTTCCAGTTGCTGGAGGAGAAGAAATTAGATTAAGTGATGAGGTGTCGGTCCAAGTTTTCCCTTCCCTGCACTCGTGTATCTGGGCTCCAACTACAGGTGGATTAGGAAAAATATCAGATAACTGTGTCGGAGATTTGGGTGTATTTCATCAAGATAGATTGGAATTGTTATCTCAGCGACTAGGGAGACGAGAACTCGGTGATGTGAGCAGCTCTGTAATGCCTTGGAGCCACCAAACTCCTCGTGGAGATGGTGGGGCGCTCTGCTATTTAATCAAAACACCCAATGGCAATATCTTTTATAAGGATACTATGGGCCACTATAGCTCAATTCTCGAGTCAATTTCACCTGACGTAGCTTTATTAGCAGCGGCTGGCCGGGGAAATATTGATGGTGATCCAGTGCAAGGGTCGGGAATCGATTTCCTCATGAAGGAACTAGTAGCGTTAAATCCGAAAGAGCTTGTCTTGGGACATTATGATGACTTTTCTGGAAACGGACTACCGGCCATGCAAGATTTGTCGGATATCTATGGTGCACTAGAGCAATCTGACTCACGTGTTAATTTACATGAAATAGAGTTCAATAGTAAGCTAACTTTCTTTCCTGCCGAGGACTAACCTGAACCTAATCACCATTGAACATACATAGGCATGACGACATGTATGAGTCGGTCGTCACCAAGCGCTTTGATGACACCAGGATTTCCAGAAGACGTAACCTCGATGTTAATGGTGTCGACGTTGATCACACCTAGGATATCTCTGATATAAGCGATATTAAAGGCTATATTGGAATCGCCACCCGTGACTGTGGCATCAATCTCATCATCATACGTCCCTGATTCGTCTGCCTGTGCCCGAATCGCAAGTTTTCCACCTTCACCGGCGCTACCTGCCGTGGCCGTGAAGCGTACAATATTTGATGAGTCACGGGCGAATCCATCCGCTCGTCGAATAGTTTCCATTAGTCCGGCCACCGACACATTAATGCTGACCTCATGATCGCTCGGAATTAATTGTTCATATGACGGGAACGATCCTTGCACCAAACTTGCAGTGATTTGTGCAGGTCCAACAGTAAATCCAACCCGAGTTCCTCCGTCCGGAGCATCCTCAAGTTGCATCTCTACTGTCGCATCTCCACTGTTCTCCGCGCTCATTGGTAATTCATCAATAAGTCGAATCACCTCTCTAACGATATTTCTAGGGACAATCACTGATGTCACGGTATCGCTGCCTGGTAGGTCTAATGTATGAACTGAAAGTCTAAACCCATCTGCTGCCCCGAGTCGGAGTTGATTTGTTGAAAATTCAAATTGCACGCCGGTAAGAACCGGTCTCGAGTCATCTTGCGCTGCTGCAACTACAGTTCGGTTCAAAGCTAGCTTAAATTCTTGGGCCGGTAGTACGATGTTTGTGTCTCCGGTAAACTCTGTAACCAAAAACTCATCCGGATTAAATCCAGCGATCTCAGCCTTGGTACGAAGGCATTTCACTACTGCTTGATTGCCGGACTCGGACGATTCCAAAGTAACTTCGTCGTTCGGTAAGTTACTTATCAAATTGCTTATTCGCGCCTTCTCCATTGTTATTTGGCCCGCTGTGGCTATTGCTGCTTTCAACTTATATGTTATTGCTACGGTCTCGCCATCAGTACCTACGAGTACTAGTGAGTCATTCTCGGTACGCGCTAAAAGTTGGCTTGCCAGAGGATTTTGGCTTCTCGGAATCGCTCGTACGACAGCTGCCACTCCGGAGTTCAAGTCCTTTTGCATGCAGCTCAGGTTCATCTTTCGGCTCCTCGGTGACTAGTAAAACGTTAAAGCGCATATCCATTTATGCTTTATATGTAATCCAATGTACCAGTTATCAAGTTAAATAGTCTACTTGCGTCGTAGAATTAGCTATTCCGCAGGAGAGCCAGCACAATTGAAAAGATTATTGATCGCCGGAGAGAATGTTAGTGATATTTGTGTTTGCCGAGACTTTGGTATTTTTTTTCGAACTGCGTGCTTTCGTCTTCCTTTTGGGTTTTTGAGAGACTCCCCCATTTGCGACAATTTTTGCCTCCCGAATTACAAGTAAATCGACCGCATCGTCTAAGGTAATGGTATTGGGGTCGCGATCCTTGGGTACAGAAGCATTAAATTCACCATCCGTCACATACGGCCCAAATCGGCCAGTCAGGTGGAGAATGACCTGTTTAGCTTGAGTGTCGGGCCTACTGCCCAATTCTTTCTTTGGTGAGGCACTTTGTTGATTTCGTCCACGAGTTTTTGGCTTAGCCAGCAGTTCGAGCGCACCCACTAACGTGAGGCTACTAACGGCTTGGAATCGATCTTCAGCTTCAATACTTCTGAAGTCTGTGTCACACTTAACGTATGGTCCATAAGGGCCCTGTGCAACGGCAAAGACAGGCGAACCATTATCTGGATGAAGCCCTAATTCTTTAGGAAAAGACAATGCTAGTTGTGCATCTTCCTCCGTGACTGTTTCAATCTCCATGTGTGGCCAGAGTCCCGCGCGGCGGGGTTTAAACGCAGAATCCTCTAGCTCTAATTCTGATGCAACAATTTCGAAATACGGTCCATGTGGCCCCGCTTTAACTACTATTGCTCTTCCGCTGTCGGTATCCAAGCCCACCTGCTTGTCTCCTGCCAGCTTTTCGTTAATACGCTTTATGGCCCACTCCATAGTCACTTCATCTGGAATTGTGTCATCCGGAATCCCGACGGTAATCTCATTTTCTCCGCTGGACTGATACAAATATGGTCCGTAATTTTTACCCACCCGGACTCCGACATCGCTACCATCGTCGCTTGTTCCAATCGATATAGTTGCCAGATCTCGACCAGAGATCTCTTCGATCGCAGTTTCGAAGGTCGATCGAAAACCTTCAGAGCTATTCACTCCTTCGCTATCTCCACTATTTCCAAAATATAGTGCACGTAGCCACTCAGATTTAGTCGCCGAGCCGGTGGCTATAGCATCTAATTGCCTTTCCATGTTTGCCGAAAACGCTAAATCGACCAACTGAGGAAAGTGTTTTTCAAGCATATTGACCACTGCAAAGCCAGTGAACGTTGGGATTAGTGTATTATTTCGCCGTATGCAATTACCTCGACGTTGAATAGCTTCAAGAATGCTCGTATATGTGGATGGCCGACCAATTCCTTCGCTTTCTAACTTCTCAATAATACTGGCTTCAGTCCAACGCCTCGGTGGTGTAGTTTGATGAAGTTGCACCTTCAGAGTGGTGACGTCAACCAGCTCACCTTCTTTAAGTAAAGGCAGAAGGTTTGTGTCTGCATCGGATTCGTCTACGTGATTCTCGTTCGACTTAGCTGATGTTTCCGTGTACACCGAGGTAAATCCCGGCTGAGTAATCACCCTCCCTGAGGCAGCTAGCCTAAGTTCGGTTGAGTTATGACTCGCAATCAAAGAAATTCTTGTATCAATGTATTCCTGATTAATCATCTGTGATGCGAGCGTTCTTTGCCATATTAGGTTATAGACCTCGAAGTCGTCACGACTAAGTGACGTTTGTAACTTTTCTGGTGATCTAAACTCGCCAGCTGGGCGAATAGCTTCGTGTGCCTCTTGGGCTCCCGAAGTACTTGTTCCGTATCGGCGAACGTCGCTCGATAGTAGTGTTTTTCCATATTCTTGTTCAATTATTGAACGAGTCTGCGTGAGCGCTTCCGTTGACAGCGTAACGCTATCAGTTCGCATATAGGTTATATGGCCGTTCTGAAATAATCGCTGTGCCGCATCCATTGTGCGACGAGAAGAGAGTCGTAGTTTTCGGCCCGCCGCTTGTTGTAGTGTTGAAGTGATAAAAGGAGGCTTAGGTCGTGCCGATCCTTTTTTCTCGACCGTATTCGTGACTAAAAGCGGTTGAGATTTAATGACCTGTTCTAATTCTTTTGCTTCCGCTTCCTTAAGCCAACGTATCCCTTTAGTTTTAATCAGAGATCCTTTGGTGTTGAAGTCTCTTGCAACCGCCACTTGGTCATCTCCAATACCAACCAATCGAATCTTAAAATCTAACTCTCCGTCCTTCTTTATTGCACGTCCATCAATACCTAGATATTCAGCAGGCACGTACTCCATTCGTTCAATTTCTCGATCGACAATAAGCTTCGTTGTAGGTGATTGGACTCGACCGGCTGATACCCCAAGGCGTATTCGACGTTGAGCGAGCAAGCTAGTGGGAAAGCCATAAATACGATCCATAACTCGCCGTGCTCGTTGAGCTTCAACGAGATTTTTATCAATTTCACCAGGATTCTCAAGAGCTCGAGTGATTGCGTCCTTCGTGATTTCATGAAAAACCAGTCGATGAACCGTGACACTCTTGCCAGGTTTTAACTCATCAAGAAGATCAGCCGCAATGGCTTCCCCTTCCCGATCCTCATCAGTCGCTAGATATAACTCACTGACATTCTTTAATTTCTTCTTTAACTCACGTATGGTACTTTTCTTATTGTCATAGACTACTAATGCCGGCTCGAAATCGTTCTCTACGTCCACTCCAAGAAAGCCCAGTAATCCGTCGGAGTAGCGATTTTTTCTACCAGTGTCATTCGCTTTAATTTCCGATTTTTTATTAGCAAGATCTCGAATATGTCCCACCGAGGCCTCGATCTCATAACTATCATCGAGGAACTTTCGGATGGTTGCCGCCTTGGTTGGCGATTCTACTATGACTAATTTTGATGGCGTGTCTGGCATGTAATTCCAATTAAATGATATTGTAGTTTTTTTGCCCTAGCCTGAATTATTATGTGAATACGTCCGTATCAGCAAGTCTACACGCCTCACGGGTTGGCAAACGTTCATGATTAACTATCGTTAACTGAGACATAATGCGCTCTGGATTGCTAGCTCTCTGAAGCTGACTCCTCGGTTGACATTACCACGCTAGCATTCACCAGCTCAATATTCTTTACCTGTACCCGTCGCACCCGTTGGCCTTCAATCTCACTAACGGTCATCAAGAGTAGTCCATTGGTTGAATCTTGATCCTGATTATCTCCCCATGCTATCTCAATTGAATCACCTACTTCACCCAAGCGTCCCTGGGTGGTGACGACTAAGCCACCCACAGTATCTACATCATCAACACGGACTTCAGTTCCCAAGTGGTCGTTGAGTTCATCAATTGTCACGGTCGCATCAATCGAGAAAGAGTTCTGATCAGTCTGCTCAAATTGAGGTAACGCCGGGGCTGCATCAAACTCATCTACAATTTCTCCCGTGATCTCCTCGATAACGTCCTCAATTGTAATCACGCCCGCGGTGCCTCCGTATTCATCAACGGCAATCGCGAGATGTGCACTTTCACCAGTTCGTAGCGTAGTTAAAAGTTTGTCGGCTTCCATAGTTTCCGGAATAAAGACGGCCTTCCTAGAAATGTCTTGGAGATCTGGCTTATTGAATCGACCTATGTACTGTATTAAATCTTTGATATAGAGGACGCCTACGATCTCGTCGAGTGAGTTTTGATACAGAGGAATCCTACTGAATCCGGACTCGACTGCTATCTGTAAAGCTGAGTCAAAATCATCATCAGCATTTATCGCGGTTACATCGGTCCGCGGAGTCATAAGCTCACGTGCCGTTTGACCTTGCAGTTCCAAAACTGAATGAATCATTCGTCTTTGTTCATTGAGATCTTCGTCGTCCGCAAATTCCAAAATTTGAACAAGTTCCTCCGCAGGGTTCAAATGCTCTGCACTGCCTAACAATCCGGCAGCTCGTAAAGGTATGCTTACTGGGGCCGATAACGTCCACGCAATTGGGCGAAAAATTGACTGAAATCCTGCTGTGATGACTAGTGCATAGCTGTCCCAAAAACCGGGTATAGACTGAGCGAATATTCTTGAAGCAGTTCGACTTATACTTATGATCAGGGCGCTTAAACCAATTGCAATAACCACAAACCACACTATTGCTGAATCCGACGAGATATCTGCCAAATTAATCAGTTCTACAACAGACACAGTGATTGCGACACTTGCAATGGTGACAGCAGCACGTAGGGCTCGGAGTGTTCTCTGCCTCTCCCGAACATAGGATCTTAAGACTCCCTTAAGTCCTACCTCATTAGCAGATGGCAAGCTACGGCGAGCTAAAGCAATAGCCCCAGCTTCTGCTGCTGTGCTCAGGAGGAGCATGGCTATTCCAAATATGAGCAATAAACACAGTATTACCGAGCGGGTGGTATCCAAAATTTCCTAGACTTGTCAAATTCAATCGACTCAGTCAAGTAACTCCTTATCAAGATGCAAACTATTTTTTCCGAGCAGGTACTCCCATAACCAAAGTACCTTCTTCTACATCTCTAGTAACGATAGCACCTGCAGCGGTTGCTGCGTCACGCCCAACCGACACTGGTGATATGAGAACTGAATTGCTTCCAATAAAAGCTCTGTCCCCTATTGAAGATTGATGCTTAATAGCTCCATCGTAGTTTGCGATTACGGTTCCTGCTCCAATATTTACATCTACACCAATCGTCACGTCGCCCAAGTAGGCAAAATGGCCGATCTTGGAATTTTCGCCAATTTTAGATCTCTTAATCTCGACGTTTGTACCGATTGACACACCTCTGCCGAGATAACAATCAGTCCGTAAGTGGCTGAATGGACCAATTGAGCAGTTAGCTTCGATCTTCGCGCCCGTTAGCACTGAGCTAAGAATTGTGACTGAATCGTCTATCCGGCAGTCTTCGATAATCGTATTACTTTCAATGCTACAAAATGAGCCTATCCTCGATCCTGAACGAATCGTTACGTTTGGGTGAATGATCGTATCGGAACCGATGAGGACATCATCGTCTATGTAAATAGAATTGGGATCTCGCAACGTAACACCATTCGCCATGTGCTCTTGTCGGATTCGAACGCGAAGACGGTGTTCCAAGGTCGCTAAGATTTCTCTGTTATCGATAGTGTCTGTCTCGCCGGCTTCGGTAACTTGATATGCGTCGATACGTATCTGTGATCGTTCGCAGGATTCGGCTAAATTATAAATAAATTCAGTAATCCTGATTTGGTTGTTGGTTTCCAAATTCAAGCCCGAAAGTATGTCCGATCGCACCGCAAATACTCCGCTAGCAATTTCCTTAAGGCCTCTCGATCCGATCGAATGATTTGGAGTCACTAGGGAGTTAATGATGCCGTTTCTCCGTGAGATCTCAATTTGAGACTCACGAGATTGGCCAAAGACCGTTAAAAGTGTCAACGCACTGCTCATAAGCTGATGTTGACCAGCCAGTTTCAATATTGTGTCCTTCGTTATCAGTGGCATATCTCCACGAATCACCATAACTTGCTCATCAGGCATATGACTCGGAATTAGATTGTTAATGAACTCACTAGATTGCTCTATCCCTTGGGCCGAAAGTAATTCTTTGTACTGGGGTTGGAATCCTGCTGGCACCAAACAGGTCACACTTGCACAGTTCAGCTCGCTCACAATTCTGGCAATTTTGCTAACCGACGGTAGTCCCCCCACAGAATGAAAGGAGTTTGGGATTTCCGAATTAATCTCGCCCGTGTAAGCGGACGCGTCGATGATAACTTTCCAGCCAGACAAGCTTTTTGCGGGGCTAAGGGGAGCAATCAGGCTCTCGACACTCATTGAAAACCAAATCCTTCTACCGGAGCAGCGTTGACCCCGTACTAGATCGAATTCTACTATAGAGGGTGTCGGTAAGCCACTGCGCAAATACTCATTCGTTATTGCGCTAAACATCTGGAGGGAGTCTTAATGAAAGTCAATGATTTACGAGATGCCTTCTCAAAGTTTTTTCAAACCCGAGATCACCAACGAATTCCTTCTGCATCGTTGATACCACACGGCGATCCTACTTTGCTATTTACAACTGCCGGCATGGTTCAATTCAAACCATATTTCTTGGGACTAGAGTCCCCACCATCGTCCCGTTTGACCTCAATACAACGGTGTTTTCGAACGACGGATGTTGAGGAGGTCGGTGACGATGACCACCTAACTCTATTTGAAATGTTGGGTAATTTTTCAGTCGGAGACTATTTTAAACCCGAAGCAATTGCATGGTCATGGGAATTTTTAACCGAAGTTCTTGAAATACCTGCGGATTCCTTATGGGCGACGGTCTACACGACTGATGATGACGCATACAAGTTGTGGCTTGGTCAGGGCGTCCCGGAGAGCCGGTTATTGCGATATTCGGCTGAGCAAGGCAACTGGTGGGGACCGCCAGGAGAGACTGGTCCCATGGGCCCTTGCTCAGAGCTGCACTATGATTGGGGAGTCAATGCTACCTGTGGCCATTGCCAATCTGGCACCTGCCATCCCGACATAGGTTGCGGGCGCTTTCTTGAAATTTGGAATTTGGTGTTCATGCAATATGAGCTTCTAGAAGACGGATCTCAAATTGACCTCCCTGCCGCAAACATTGACACTGGTGCAGGACTTGAGCGACTGGCATCTGTCCTTCAAGGCCATAAATCTGTTTACGACACTGATGAATTACGAATGATCGTGGCCGCCGCAGAATCTATCACCAGTACAGCGTACGAGCCCGAAAAAAATCCAGCTGCTGCTTTTGCGCTACGAGCTATAAGTGAGCACGCGAGAGCATTTTCATTCCTAGTTACGGATGGTGTACTGCCGTCAAATGATGGCAGAGGGTACGTACTTCGCCGTTTGATTCGGAGAGCTATCTATTTTGGAAACCAACTAGGAATTCGAAAACCTTTCTTCGCAGATGTGGTTGACTCAGCCGTGGAGCATTCACGAATTTCGAACCCAGAGTTAGAGGAGCGACTCGATTTTATGCTAGAGCTTGCTCAAAAAGAAGAAGCTCGATTTCGACTGACACTCGACCGTGGACTGAGCCTACTTAATTCAATTATTAAAGAACACGGTGAAGAGCAAATTATTGGTGGTCATGAAATCTTTACGCTTTACGATACCCACGGCTTACCTCCCGAGCTAACCCAGGAAGTAGCAAAAACTCATAACTTCCAGGTAGATATGATTGGATTCGAACAAGAAATGGCCGATCAACGCCAAAGATCAAAAATTACAGATACATCAAGCCACCAACAAGACAACGCTAAGTTTTATGCAGATTTAGACTTCCAGTCAGCTTTTCTTGGATATGAGGAAGAAAATTGTAGCGCTGAGGTACTTTACGTTGCCTCAACTGAGAACACCGATAATTCATCAGAGGTAGCGATTATTCTCAGCCAGACGACTTTTTACCCGGAAGGTGGTGGCCAAATTGGCGATTCCGGAACTATCACGAATATGAATGCTGAAATGAATGTTTCAGATAGTCAACGGTTTGGTGACGTAATCGTACACACTGGTAATCAAGTTAGTGGAAACTTTGAGACTGGCGATATCGTGAACGTATCGATAGACACAAACCGAAGGCTCGATATCTCAAGAAATCATACAGCGACCCACCTTCTGCACTCTGCGTTGCGAGAAGTATTGGGTACGCATGTTCGGCAGGCAGGCTCATACGTCGGTCCAGAATACTTTCGATTTGACTACACACATACCGAAGCATTGTCAGACCAACAAATCGACGAACTTACGGCGGTGGTGAATTCCCGAGTTAGATCGAATATCAGATCACTTATTGAAGAATTGCCATATGACGACGCTATTTCCAAGGGAGCCATTGCTTTCTTTGAGGATCGTTATACCGAAAATGTTCGAATGGTTGAGTATTGTGATTCGCGAGGTCATGCCCCTGTCCATGAACACGCGGATTCATGCTACTCGCGAGAGCTTTGTGGAGGAACTCACGTTCCCGCCACGGGACTAGTAGGTCACTTTATTATTACGTCAGATTCAAGTATTGGTGCCGGGATGCGGCGAATTGAGGCAAGCACGGGTCGCGCGGCAGAATCTGAATTAGGCGAACGTATGAGAATACTTAAAGAGCTTAGTCTCCGGTTACAAACTAATTTTCGTGATATACCTGAGCGAATCAACCAGCTCGAAGAATCTATAGTCGAGCTAAGGAAGCGATTAAAGGATTCCGAAGATAAAAGTCGGCTTGGAGGAATCGAAGAGTTAATTAACCAGGCAGAGGAATTCAATGGCCACTACCTTTTGGTCTTGCAGACTAATTTTTCCTCAAAAGAATTGCGCGAGATCTCCGACATATTACGAAATCATTACAAAAGTTGCGTTTTGATTCTTACTGCAATAGAGAATGGAAAAATAGGAGCTCTCGTTGCAGTGACACCTGATTTAGTCGAATTGGGTTTGAGCGCACGGACATTAACATCCGCCTTGACCACACTAGCGGGTGGGAAAGGCGGCGGGCGGGCGGAGCTGGCTCAGGCCGGTGGTTGCGACTCCACAAAGTTAGGCGATGCACTGATCGATCTCCAGACTGATATAAAGGACCAGCTGAAAAGTCTGGCAAAATAGCTCTTGAAAATGAAATTGTATCGCCTCAATGGACTAGTCAAGAAATTCTTATTGGAACGTACCAGGGGATTGATTGCTGCCTTCGTAGAGAAACGAAAACCAGTCTTTAAAACAAATCGTCAGATTCTGGACAAAGTTAGATACAGAAATATATCGGAATCGTTCCCCGAAAGGCTTACGGGAAACGGCTTATATTTTGAAGTGCCGACGTCAGATACGCTACCGGATTTGATCGGAAAACTCAGAAGAATTGAATCACTGGAGATTATTTTAAAAATCCCTGAGAATGCGAACAACTTTCGCGAACTAGCAACATGGTTAAGGCTCTCGGCCTATATGAAACAGTCAGGGCAAATGCTAGCCGTGGCCAGTACCGATCCATTAATTAAACAGTTGGCAAAGACAGTGGGCATGCCAATCGCTTCTTCTGAATGGTATTTTGGACCGAGTATTCGAATGCGTCGACTGGGGCAAATCTATTCCAAATATCTTGTACGCCTCGGATCTGTGCTGGTTGCAGTGGTTTTTATTTGGTTTGGTGGAGGACTGATATTAGACCGAATAACTCATGCTGAAATAGACGTGACCCCCACGGGCTACGAGAGGTCCGTGGATGTAATTTTCTCGGTGAGTGACTTGATAGAAGACAGCGATTTACTGAGGCGTGTTGTGAAGGCACGATCGGTGCGTGAAGAAACAGAAGCCACCGTTATAGTGGCCGTTACGGGTATGGACAGACTTGGTTCAGAGCGCGCAATTGTAGATATTGAATTCGTTAATTCAAGCTCAAAAAACTATTCAGTCGCCAGCGGTTTTCTTGTGGGTACTAAGGAAGGGATCAACTTCAGAACCACGGTTTCAATAACTTTAGCGCCGAACGAATCAAAGCAAGTAGCGGCGGTATGTGATTTACCCGGCACATTAGGGAATGTCGCTGCTTCCACAATAACAGAATCAACTCTTCCAATTGAGGTAACGGCCATGAATTCAAAGGCTGCCATTGGTGGAATTGATAAAACCTGGGCAATTGTTGATGCAAGTGACATTCTAACTGCTCATAGGTACTCCCAGAATGTATTAGCCATTCGCGGAGTTAAAGCACTGAGCACTCCTGGTAACGGAGAGCTCGTCACGGCAACGGTTTCGACTCCGATCTTGTCGCAACATGCGCGCCAGGCTATTGGTGACCGGAGTGAAGTATTCGTAATCGATTATGTAATTGTCGCGTCTGGCTTGGTTGTCGACTTCAGCGAAGCAGAACATTTAGTTAGAATGATGCTCGTCAGCACCCTTACATTTACCGAAGAGCTGGTCGGGCTTACCCAGATTGACATAATCGATGCACCAGAACTCGGCAATGATAAAGTACGCATCCGTGGAACAGGTCGTGTAGTTGATACAAAAAACTGGGCTGAAGACCTTTCAGTTCTCTTGAGGGCCACGAGCCTGCAGGAAGCGACTACCAACCTAGAAGAATATTTATCGCTGACTGAGCCACCGATAATCACGTTGAGCCCCTCGCTTCTTTCTGTAGACTCACTACCCCGATTAGCCCGCAATATTCGAATTCGGCTTTTGTTACCAGAGTACAATCTACGTGATGAGAAAAATAATGAATAGAGTTTTAGGAATTGATTTTGGTGAGAAATTTGTAGGGTTAGCAATTAGTGACCCAACTCGAAAATATTCTCTACCTCTCGAGGTAATTTCTACTTCAGCGACATTTCCACATGTCAGACATTTGATTTCTTTCGAGAAAATCTCTACGGTAGTGATCGGTCTAGCACTAACTCCTAGTGGGCATGAAACTAAGGTAACGAAAGGCGCTCGGCGACTAGCAGAACGACTAACGAAACTCGGAGTCAAGATAATATTTGAAAACGAGGAGCTTAGTACTTTCGCCGCGAAACAATCGCAACAAGGAATCGCCAGTGCCAAGTTGGATGATCACCTGGCCGCGAGTATCATCTTACAACAATATTTAAATCAAAATATTGAATAACACGCTCTGGAACCGGCTCAATGAAATGTCAAAAATATTAAAGTCTGGTCTTATATTTATTGCGCCACTTGCCGGTATTTTATTATGGTTAATCACCTATATCGACGGGACTGGTGAACGCATAGTACCGCGTCTGCCTTTGTCAGATAATCTGCCTGTCAATTCATCTGACGAATTCACCGTCGAAATTGGTCTATCAGTCGGTGAAATTATTGACGACTTGGTTTTAGCCGGAATACATGTCGATCGAGCGGGTCTTTTGACTCTCCTCGAATTTACAGGAACGGCAACAAATATTCGATCGGGTACCTACGCATCCAATCCGAATCTGAGCACCGGAGCACTATTTTACCATTTGGGCAAAGGCCCCATTAGTAGATATAATCTGGAATTCGTACCAGGTTATCGAAATGAAGAAATTTTCGACATTTTAGAAAGTTTTGACAAGTTTACATCAGAGGACTGGGACCAATCGATCGATTCTTTACTTGCTATTGAAAGTGAAAATATTCTAATTCGAAATCTTTTGAAACAGTACAATTTGGACGATGAGTTTGATCGGAGTGAAGTGTTTCGGCTGTTACAGGGATATTTGTCTCCAGGAGTTTATTTAATCGAAGAAGAAACCACACTCCTCGATATACTTACCGCAATGCTCCAAGCATTTTTAAATGAGGTTACAAACGACCTTGTGCTTGATGCTGCGCAGCAGGGATTGACGATTCACCAGGCAATTACACTCGCGTCTATAGTCGAACGTGAGGCTTTTCTACTGCGTGAAATGCCACTGATTGCATCCGTTTTCCTCAATCGCTTAGAGCAAGGCATGCCACTTCAATCGGACGCAACGGTCCAATATGCAGTCGCGTCTGATCCTGCGTCAGTTCAGGAGCATGGCTGGTGGAAAACTCGATTGCAGCAGAATGAGCTAACTACTCTATCTCCCTACAACACATTTAATATAAACGGTCTTCCCCCAGGCCCCATCGCCAATCCAAGTTTTGGAGCATTGCTTGCTGTGATACATCCAGCACAAACCAAGCATCTCTTTTTCCTTACATCCCCTGCTTGTGACGGAACACACAGTTTCGCCGATACCTACACTGAACATCTCCAAAATGCTAGCATTTTTGATAACTCGCCATGTTCTAGTAGTATCGAATAGGTTTGAAATCGAGGGACTAGTTTACTGATGCAAAAAGTTTTACTACTTGGTAATCCAACCGAACACTCACTGTCGCCAGCATTTCAGCAAGCTGCTTTCGATCACGTACATTTACCATGGCAATACCGCACCGCAACGGTTGAAACATCCGAACTGCCGTCAGTAGTCGCGTTAATGAGGAGTGGTGAAATAGCTGGCGCTAACGTCACCATTCCCCATAAAACCGCAATCATGCCTTTTCTCGATGAGTTAGCCTCTTCGGCTAAAGAGATTGGAGCCGTGAACACGATTCAAATTATTACAGGTAAGAGACGGACTCAACTGATAGGCCACAATACCGATATAGACGGAGTTAAAAGCTCAATAACCACACAAGATGTGACTATGGAGTCATCTATCGCATCTGTCATAGGCAACGGCGGTGCAAGTTTAGCCGTTATTACAGGACTCCAGAGTCTCGGAGTAAAAAAAATTCATCTTCTCGGACGAAATATTGCAAATGTGCAGGAAGTAATTGATCGTGGTTGGGTTACAGAAATTATTCCACACGATCTAACATCCATCTCCACTTCTGAACTGACCGGGCTTTTGATCGAATCAACTGTGATAGTACAGGCTACCTCGGTTGGAATGACGGGCGGCTCAGCACCCAACCAGAGCCCGATTCCGAACGCAGTATTAGAATCGGCTCTCAACAAATCGACTTTGCAACAGTTATTATTCGACCTCGTTTATTCTCCCATCAACACGCCATTTCTCAATACGATTCACAATATGAATGTCGTTGGAATCAACGGGCTCGAAATGTTACTAAGACAAGGGGCTGCTGCCTTTGAGATTTGGACAACGCAAACCGCACCCATTGAGATCATGCGTGCTTCGTTAAAAGAAGCTGCGATATGATAAAAGCGTAGTAGTCCTTATAGCAGAGGGGATCACGATGGGCTTAGGTTTAGTCTTATGTCTTGTAACATTCATCGTTGTCGGAATAGTAATATTTCAGGCGCAATTTGCGGCACGTAAATGGCGACAGGTTATAAAAGAAGGTGATAATGGTGCTCTCAGCGAGTTGATTGATGACACATTTGATGAATGGCGCCGGAGACGACCTGCGCGTGATAGCTTACTGGCCGAATGGAATGCACTGCAGTCGGTTGGCCTGGTTGCCGCGAATCACTCTGCCATCCGGGTCTCTTTGCTTGCTGAGCCAGCTATGACCGTAACTAACGGCAAACCATCTCAGTCGTTAGAGGTGAAAACGATCGGCCTTCGAGCTCTAATAGGTACCGTTGAGCGTCTCATGTACGAAATACCACATGTTTCGTTCGCGCGCGTTCAAGTGGATGTTTATACTGAATATAGATCAATCGTGTCAGGAAATGATTTAATTTGTTTAATGAGCTGCAAGATCGATCGCGAACAGGTGGCTCATTCCGATTGGGATTCTAATACTATTGAAGAAATAGCAATAGACTGGCCGATCGAATTTAGTAAGAACGGACGAGCACTCGATCCGGAGTTGGGAGCGTTATGTTGCAGTTGAGATTATTTTTACTGACCGGTATGGATCGATCATGAATCAATTTCGCTGGTTAACAGCTGGAGAATCCCATGGAAAAGGGTTAGTAACGATTGTTGACGGAATGCCCGCAGGAGTCGCGATTACTGAAGAATTGATAACAAAAGATCTACTCCGGCGACAGGGTGGTTACGGACGAGGGAAGAGACAACAGATCGAAACAGACAACGCTTCGATTTTGTCAGGAATAAGACATGGATTCTCTATCGGCTCACCTGTTTCAATACAGCTGCAAAATAAGGATCATGGAAATGCTGGATGGGAAACTCGAATGGCTACGGAAGCTATTGCTGAACCAGTGGACCGCGTGGTCACTTTGCGGCCTGGACACGCGGATCTAGCGGGGACACAAAAGTACGGATTTGATGATGTTCGACCCATATTAGAGCGATCCTCGGCCCGAGAGACGGCGGCTCGAGTGGCAGCTGGAGCGCTCGCACGAGCTTTATTGGGAGCAGTCGGGATTAGTGTCTACTCGCAGACTATATCCATCGGAACTATTAAGTTAAGCGCTGAACTTGCAAATACACCTGACTGGATACAAGTTGAACAATCACCCGTGCGGGTTACCAATAAAGCAATCGAAGAGGAAATGATTGAGGAAATCGATCGAGCCAAGGCTGATCTTGACACTCTCGGCGGCATATTTGAAGTACGGGCGCAGGGTGTTCCTTTCGGTTTAGGTTCACACGTCCAGTGGGACCGGAAACTTGATGGCCGTATCGGGCAAGCATTCTTATCGATCAATGCCGTAAAAGCCGTTGAGATCGGTGACGGTGTTGCCAATGCAGGCAGGCCGGGCTCACTCGCACAAGATTTAATTACACCATGGAACCAGGAGAATCCAAAACTTTGGGATCGAGCTTCAAATAAGGCGGGTGGCCTTGAAGCTGGAATGACCAATGGTCAAGACGTCGTAGTTCGTGGATTTATCAAGCCCATCTCTACCGTTCCTCGAACATTACCAAGCGCAAATCTTGATACGGGCGAGTCAGAAAATTCCTTTTATGAACGCTCAGATGTTGCAGTAGTTCCAGCGGCTGGAGTTGTTGGTGAAGCAATGCTGGCTCTCGTTCTTGCTGACGCGCTGTTAGAAAAATTTGGTGGTGATAATCTTGCTGAAATTACCTCTAATATGTCGGCTTTCCTGCAGACAGTTAAACCACGCGCCACCAACTAATTATTACTTACATGAAATATAACCTCACCCAAATATCATTAATAGGTCTTTCATACTCTGGCAAAAGCACGCTTGGGCAAATTGTTGCCGAGCGATTAGGTTGGAAGTTTGTGGACACCGATACCGTCTATACGGAGAAATTTGGAAAAACTCCGGCACAGGCGATTAAAGATGATGGCGAGGCAATGTTCCGTGATAACGAATCTGTAATTTTAGCTGAGGTGCTAGCTGAAGACTGGTTGGTCGTTGCAACAGGTGGTGGAATATTCGAGCGCAGCTTAAATCGACGCGCACTAGGCAATACGTCACTGATTGTTTACCTTGATGTGCCTGTCGACACTTTGTACCAAAGATATCTAAATGATGAAGGATCAGAAATTAGGCCGTTACTCGAGACAGAACAGGGAGTGCTTCACTCACTTAGAGAACTAGATCGTGACCGTAGACCTCACTATCAGCTCGCTGATCTTTGGTTATCCACAATGACTCTTCATGACATTGATCACACGGAGGCTGTGGCTCAAACCGCAACGCGTTTATTAAATTATTGGGTTCAAGAAAATTCTATAGCTGAGACCTCGGTGGAGCGCTTGGCTCGACTAGAGGCTGAAGTTGCACCGTCGCACCCCGCAGCGATCGTGAGAACCCAAGATAGCGTCTATCCAGTGTGGGTGGGGGTCAATCAGATCGAACGACTTCCAGATCGGTTAATCCAACTTAATCTCACGGGCAGGAAACTATTCATTATCGCGGATGAATCAGTGATGGAACCACACGGCAGACTTCTAGCCGAAAAATTACAGGCCGCGCAAATATCAGGTGCCACATACCTTATTCCTTCAGGTGAAAGCTCCAAATCATCCGCAATGTTAGAAGAGGTATACGCCTGGCTTGCGACTCATAAAGCCGAGCGAACTAGTGTCATAATTGCATTAGGCGGCGGTGTAGTTTGTGATATCGCAGGATATATCGCTGCGACTTATTTACGTGGTTTGCCGATAATTATGATTCCTACATCGGTATTGGCCATGAATGATGCATCAATAGGTGGAAAAACTGGGATAGACCTTCCTACAGGAAAAAATCTTGTGGGAGCCTTTAAACAACCACGCGCAGTTATTGCGGATATCAACACTTTAAGCACATTGCCTAAAAGATCATACATTGAGGGATTTGCTGAAATTATCAAACATGGCCTTATTTTGGATTCAGAATTACTCGAGTGGCTTGAACTACATCGAGCCAAACTGATAGATGAAGTGCCTGAAACCGCCTTGCTGAGACAAATCACAGCCCGCTCTACCTACTTGAAATCACTAGTTGTTTCCGCGGATCCTCATGAACAAGGATTGCGTGCGATTCTCAATTATGGTCATACCATTGGCCATGCAATAGAAACAGTGACTGGATATCAGCAATGGATGCACGGGGAGGCAGTTTCTATAGGGATGACTGCCGCTGGGCGAATAGCCCGTGAACTCGGAATCATGGAACTGAGCATCTTCGAGCGACAAACTGATCTTTTACGTGATTTTGGTTTACCAATTAGTGCACCTGGACTTAACCCAGATGCCATAATTGAAGCAATGTCACGCGACAAAAAGGTAATTGACGGCAAGGCTCGGTTTGTTTTCGTCTCGGAGGTTGGTAAGGCGATAATTCACACTGATGTACCCGATTCACTGATTAAGGATGCTGTTCAACGAGTAACGAGGTGACATGGTAGAGAAATGCTTGGTAGCCGTAATATCAGGACGCGTACAGGGTGTCGGCTATCGCGCTTTTGCAGCCGATGTGGCGATGCGAGCATCGCTTCAAGGCACGGCACGAAACATGGTTGACGGACGTGTGGAGGTAATTGCTGAGGGATCTGAGAATCAGCTCCGATCCTTTCTCGAGGAGCTCCGTATCGGTCCGACGCTCTCCCGAGTAGATAATATTGAGTCGCGCTGGGACGATCCAATTAGAGATTTTACTGGGCTCGGTTTTGAAATTTTATACTAATTCAGCTTCCAAGTACCTCCCGAATTAGTTGATCTAGTGTTAGGTCAATTGATGTCTCATTAAGTACAGCATCAACCTTGGTTGTTGCTTCCCTCACATTAAATTGCAAGGCTAAAAGTGCCTCGATTGCGTCAGAGCGAAGCCCGTCGTTCGGTGAATATTCTCCAGAAAGAGCTCCCTCCATCTCCGAAGACAGTAAAAAGCCTAACTTCCCCTGGAGTTGTGCAATGATTGTCTGGCTTAGTCGCGTACCTATTCCAGGAAGAGTTGTCAAAGCTTTTTCATCTCCGCTTTCAATATATTTCGCAATTTCGACGGCAGGTTTTTCAAGCGCCTGAGCCGCGCGACTCGGGCCAACCTTGGGCACCTCCACAAATTTTCGGAAGAAGTCTCTTTCGTGCACAGATGGGAAACCCACAAGTTGGCTTGTGATGTCATGCTGTGTGGCATATTCATAGACGTGCACAAGTACTGTCTCACCAATAGATTCCATTTCTTCTGCCCAAACCGAGGCAAATGCTGGAATCCGAACTTCATGGTGTACGCCACCCACAACCACTGACGCTGTGAGCGTGTCGCGCTGGAAGTCTCGGATAATACCCTCAAGTGCACGAATCATCGATTAGTCTCCTGATTAAATATTGTTTCGTAGCGTCGCAATGTATACGCAGTTAATCCTATAGCAACAGCGTCAGATGCATCCAGAGAACTCGGAATTTCCCCAGAGTTAATTTGTGCGGTGAGCATTAACTGCACTTGCTCCTTCGGTGCATTTCCCCAGCCAGTAATTGCTTCTTTCACCTCGCGTGGAGTTATTTCCCAAACTGGAATTTCATTATTACTTGCCGCGATCAGCGCTGCCGCTCGCACCTCAGACACCGACATCGCTGCTTTCACATTTTTCGCGATGAATTGTGTTTCAACCGCTAGTTCATCTGGCTTATACCGCTTAATAAGATCTACTAATTCTCTAAAAATTACTCCTAGGCGGGCTGATTTAGTCCATTTGGGATTTGTGCGAATTATCCCACTAGTGATTAATGCTGCACTACTCTCGCCACTGCGTTGATCCAACAGCGCATAGCCAGTGGTAGCCAAACCGGGATCGATTCCTATCATTCTTATGGGGTTCTCAGTCACTAGGCTCGGCCTTCATTCGACAAACGTCGGAAATTGATCTAGTCGAGCTCATCGAACAACGAGTCTGAAAAATCTGCATTAGAATGCACTCGAGCAACGTCATCCAAATCGTCCAACAGTTCAAAAAGACGTAAAACTGTTCTTCCGTCAGAGTCACTAAGCTCCACGCGCTGCTTCGCTACCTGTAATGAATCCGCGTTCGCAACGCTAAATCCTTTATCCTCAAGTTCATCTTTTATATCGATCAGGTCCGTTGGCTCAGTAATAACATCGATCATCAAACCTGCATCTTCAATATCAAGTGCACCAGCATCAATTGCAGTTAACGATAAATCTTCCTCATCGATCACACTCTTATCCAAGCTAATCACTCCACGGCGCTCAAATTGCCATGCTACCGAGCCCGACTCAGCCATACTTCCACCACTTCTAGAGAAGGCGTGGCGCACTTCAGCCACAGTTCGATTCCGATTCGTGGTCACCGCATCAACCAGTACCGCACATCCCCCTGGTCCGTAGCCCTCATATGTCACCTCTACAAGCGATTCACCATCCCCAGGGCCGAAGGCTCTCTTGATTGCCCGATCGACATTGTCATTGGGCATATTCGCCGATTTTGCTTTCTGCATAGCCAGTCGCAGTGGAGGATTCGTTTCCGGATTAGGATCTTGCCCATTCCGCGCGGCCATAGTGATATCTCGCGCAATCTTGGTAAATAATTGACCACGCTTCGCATCCGTAGCGGCTTTCTTGTGTTTAATTGATGACCATTTAGAATGACCAGACATTGTTGCACCTCACACTCAAATTATTGGCTCTAGACGACTAAGAGCACGTTATCAATCAATCGCGTGGAGCCCACCATCGCAGCAATTGACAATAGTGCATCATTCTTAACGTCACCGGTTATCTCAGCAAGCGTAGTCGAATCAGCGAGCGATAGATAATCTACTGCGATTATATCCTGATCCCGTATTGCTGATCTGGCCAATGCTCTTAGTCTTCCAGATGACCTTTCACCAGCTGCAAATGCGTCCGAAGCGTTAAATAACCCTGCTGAAAGTGTCAGAGCTTGACGTCGTTGATTCGAATCAAGGAAAATATTTCGAGAGGATAGCGCAAGACCATCAGGCGCCCGTACTGTTGGACACTCAATTACTTCCGTCGCTAGATGAAGATCTTGCACCAGTCTTCTAATCACCCGAATCTGTTGTGCATCCTTTGCTCCAAAGTAGGTCTTTTCAGGCCGCACCATATTCAGCAGGCGTAGCACCACACCTGCAACTCCTGCAAAGTGACCTGGTCGACTTGCGCCTTCTAAAATTTCCCCAACGTAAGGAAGTCTAATGAGAGTTTCGTCGTTGGTTGTGTAGACCTCCGTCTTGTCGGGTGCAAAAACCAGGTCCACACCAAGCTCTCCACAAATCTCGAGGTCTCGATCCAAATCTCGGGGATAAATATCGAGGTCTCCCGATTTTGTAAATTGCGTGGGATTTACAAAAATTGAGACCGTGACATGATCGCAGTCAGATCTAGCGCGCTTGAGTAGTGAGATATGGCCCTCATGCAAGGCTCCCATCGTTGGAACAAAGCCCATTACGCCAAGATATTCATCTCTAATCGTTCGTAAAACTGAGCTAGTGGCAATGACCTTCATTTTCGCTAATTATCGCCTCGTTCAGTTTCCAAAAGAACCTGTTCAGCGTGTTTCATACTCTGTTCGCTTCCTGGAAGGTTATCCTTCACCCATTTAGTGACTTCCTTACTAAGCATGAATGATTCTCGTGAATTTGGAAATTCGCCGGTCTCAACCGCAGTTATATACTGCTTGATTGCAGACAACATTTCCTCGCCAATGGAGGAAAATACCCGAGAATGGCGAGGTTTCAAGTCTTCATATAATCCAAAAATATCGTGCCATACCTGAACTTGCCCATTCGTATAGGGACCAGCTCCTATTCCTATCGTTGGGATATTCAAAACCTCAGTAATTTTGGCGGCCAAGGCCGTTGGAATGCACTCCAGAACCAGGGCATATGCGCCTGCGTCTTCGAGTTTCTGAGCCTCCGTGAGTAACCGAATGGCGTCGCGTGGAGTGCGACCTTGTAATTTGAATCCGCCAAGTGCGTTTATGGATTGCGGAGTCAAACCGATATGACCCATTACGGGAATCCCCGCAGTACTGAGTTTTTGAATAGCGTCTAATACTTGATCACTTGCTCCTTCAAGCTTTACCGAGTCGCATTCAGTTTCTTTCATGATGCGAACGGCAGAGTCCATAGCTTTGAGAGAGTCTGACTGATAGCTACCGAATGGGAGATCTACAACTACATGCGCTTTCAGAGCGCCACGGCGCACCGCTTTTCCGTGGTGAATCATATCCTCTAACGTAACGGGCAAAGTTGAATCGTAGCCAAGCACAACCATACCAAGCGTGTCGCCAACCAATATTATCGGGATTTTGGCTCTTTCAGCCAAACGTGCACTGGGATAGTCATAGCACGTCAACATCACAATACGTTGATTCGAATCACTCATTGATTGTAAATCTAAAATACTGACTCGTTCTTTTCGATTAGTCACTAAATTAACTCCTAAGTCATTTGATTATGATTACACCAGTATCGCTGAATTGAGTTTATTGCGTGGCGATAGATAGTGTACGTAGCGTTAGCTATTAATTCAACCATTCGTTCGAACTGGGTATTTCCAGTAGGCCACTAGTCATTAAAACAGCATTTTTAACCGCGGATGCCACCACTAATGGTGCTTGAGCGTTCAGGCCTAATAATGCTTGTGAATCTAAATCCACGAGGCCGGTAGCCGCGGAAAATACCAGATCTCCATCTCCTTGGGTATGTACTGGCCAAATCGATTGGGCAAAGCCGTTGTGAGATATGCTCGCCAGTTGATTCACCTCTAAAGAATTTAATTTTGCGTCTGTAGCAACAAACACTAGAGTCGTGTTTTCATTCGATTCAATTGGTTTAGCTGGAAGTTGATGATTCAGCAACGCATCAGCGGTATCAAGAAATCCTAACTCAGTTGAACGCGGGCCAGCAATTCGAATTCCAGTCTGGTAGTCATAAATATCTCCCAATGCGTTAACCACTGCAAGTGCAGCTACTGTGAAATTATGTCCTGTTTCATTCGTAAGTGTCACAGAACTCGATCCGATTCCACCCTTGAGTGCATGGTCCATTCCAAAAAGCTTCGCTACAGTGGCACCCGTTCCCGCGCCAACGTTGCCACTCTCAAGTCGAAGATCAGTGGCCATTCTTGCGGCCTCGTAACCAGCCTCTGCCTTGGGGGAGATGGCGTCACCAATTCCTAAATCGAAAAGGATAGCCGCAGACACTATAGGAATCCGTCCCATTGATGTTTGATATCCCACATTAATATCACGAAGATATTGAGAAACACCGTCAGCTACACCGAGCCCCATCGCGCTGCCGCCAGAAAAAACAAAGGCATTCGCACCAATTACATGGCCATTCGGACGGAGCAAATCAGTTTCACGTGTGCCTGGTCCTCCCCCGCGTACGTCAACGCCACAGGTTGAGTTCTCAGGTAGCATAATTACCGTGCAGCCAGTGCCGGAATCTGAATCCGTCCAATTGCCGATTCGGATACCAGATATGTCAAAAATAGAGTTCTTTTGTCCTAAATTCATTCACCTAGACCTTATCTGACATCCTGCTTATCGGTGCTGGCATTTTGGGCAGTAATGCGTTCCTCGTCCGACAACCTTAATCTTCTTTATTGTGTGACTACATCGATGACAATTCATGCCGTCTCGACCATAAACATTACAGTGATCCAATGCGCCTCCTGGGGTGCCATGCGCATTCACGTAGTCGCTAAATGAGCTACCACCCTGCTCCAATGCCTTATTGAGCGTATCTTGAATCGCTACAAAAAGTTCTTCGTTTTTTTTCCTATTAATCGTGTCCGATCGTTTCCTTGGATCAATGCCAGCCATAAAACAAATTTCATCGACATAAATATTTCCTAGCCCAGCTACAGTCGATTGGTCGAGTAGAACTGATTTAATCGTACTCGTTTTTCGCCGAAGAACAGACATCAACGTATCGGGGGTAAAGTTGGGCGAAAGAGCATCCGGACCAATATGCGGAGCCAATCCGTCTTGAAAATGATTCACGACATTCCACGTACCAAATCGCCTCACATCTTCGAAGCTGATTATTTCAAACACAGAACTCGTCACAGAGTTCAGACCCAGACGAGCGCGTTCGTATTTGCCGGCTGGTTGGCTTGGTTCGCGTAATACGAGCGCTCCAGTCATTCGCAGATGCACGATAAATGAATCACCACTTGATAGAAAAAATATCAGATATTTCCCATATCTATGGGTATCTATGATTTTTTGACCGATTAGTCGACTTGTCAGTTCGTTAACATTCGAATTAAGACAGAGGCGCTCGAAACCCGGGTGAATTTGCGCCTCAATTATTATCCGTCCAACTAGGTGTGGGTGCAGCCCCCTTCGAGTCGTTTCGACTTCGGGTAGTTCAGGCATACTAGCTAATTTCTCTTAAATCACCCAAATTAGTTCCTATAGCTTCATCCAATACGAGTGGGACGACTAATTCCATCGAAGGCATTAGTCTCGCAGCAACAGCTCGGACACTATTAAGCTCTTCTTGCGGCAATTCAAAAATAAGTTCGTCGTGAATTTGCATCACGATTCTAGCGAGTTTCCCATCGGTCCTAGACACCTCTAACTCGCGGTCAATATTATTCATGGCGATCTTTATCACATCAGATGCCGTACCTTGAACAGGCATATTCATTGCTATTCTTTCACCGGCTTTGCGGACATTGTGGTTGCTCGCAGACAATTCAGGTATAGCTCGTCTACGTCCTGTAAGCGTTTCCGCGTATCCTTTATCTCTCGCTTCGTCAATCGTCTTTGTTCGCCACACATCGATGGCGGGATATGCTTCAAAATATGAGTCGATAAACTCCTGTGCTTCATTTCTGGGAATGCCTTCTCGAGTTGACAATCCAAATGCGCTGAGTCCATATAACACGCCAAAATTAAAAACTTTCGCTCTGCGACGTTCGACAGACGTAATCGTGTCGATTGGTTTTGAAAATATCTTTGCCGCAGTGGCCGCATGGATGTCTTGATTGTCTAAAAATGATGCGATCAATGTTTCGTCCTGAGTTAGGTGGGCTAAGATTCGCAGTTCAATTTGAGAGTAGTCGATCGACAGAAAAATAGAGTCTTCGCCACATTTTTCTGCTATAAATGCATCTCGAATGGCACCTCCTCTGTCTCCTCGAATTGGTAAATTTTGAAGATTCGGATGGGTAGATGATAATCGTCCCGTTGCCGCCGTAGTCTGAGAGTAACTGGAATGAATTCTCTTAGTTCGTTCATTAACGTGCTGTGGTAAAGCATCTACATAGGTTGATTTAAGTTTCGATAGCTCTCGCCACAGACTAATATTTTCAATTACTGGGTGCACGCCAATCAAGGCTTGGAGAGAATCCGCATCTGTGCTGAATCCGGTTTTTATTTTCTTCGTTGGAGGCAACTGCAACTCGTTGAATAATAATTCTGAAAGTACCTGAGGTGAACTAATTTTAAAATCATGTCCCACGTTCCTAAAGGCCAACGTCTCAACTTCTTCAATTTGTTTACCTAAATCAGCTCCCAAGTCAATCAGTGGCTGAGGATTAAGTCCTATGCCGAATTCTTCCATTCGAGTAAGTGCTAACGCATGTGGTAAATCAATTTCATAAAATACCGAATCAAGTCCTTGAGTAGTAAGTTTCGAGGCAAGAATTTCTCTAGCGCCTAAGATCAGATCACTTGCCCGCCCTGCATATTCTGAGATCAACGCATGTTTTACCTCAGATAGAGGTATCGCAGCTCTGCCTTTCCCTCGTATCACTGTCTCTTCGATAGGTTGCTGCAGTCCATGTTCATTAGCAAGTTGCCCCAAAGTGATGTTATACGAGCCCAGAACATAAGCTGCAATTTGTGTATCAAATATTTTTTCAAACCTGAGATCAATTTCTAAGGCATCTGCAATTCTTCGGAGGCTCCCCAACGTAAGTTTTGAGTCATGATTCACAAACGTGAGTTCTGGCAAAAGACCAAGTTCTTGCAACCATTGAAAAAATATTGATGCCGTCAATCCGGAAGAGTGACTTGGTTCGTCCCCTAAATGCATCATCGGTGATGGATTTATTTGAGGGAATAAATCAGTCAGTGGAAAATAGAAACTAGAATTTGAGTTCACTGACATAGCAAGTCCCACTGCCTGCTCCGCTGATTCGACTGGATAGGACGAGCCGGAAACCATAAATAGTGACATATAACCGCTGGCGATAGCAGAACTCCGCAGGGCCATTAGCTGCTCACTCGTCTCAAGCAGCACCGCTTTATGGGGTTGGATGTCGGGTGTTACGACCTCCACTGATTCTGCGGTGTCTGGAAGTCTTGAACGTAACGAATTAAATTGCATTCGTTCGAGGAAATCTAGAGCACTCGCTCGTTCATAATTTCCGCAATCAGCAAGTTCGAGTTCAAGATTCAAGTCAGGGACTTCCCTGACTATCGTAGCCAACATTTTAGAGTGCACCGCCGAATCCTGGCCATTTCGCAACGCAGTCTGGGTACGCTTTGGCTCTATCAAATCAATATTCGCGAGCATATTTTCCAATGATGACCATTCGCTTATCAACGATTTTGCGCCCTTATCCCCTATTCCTTTCACGCCGGGTATGTTGTCACTCGTATCACCAACCAATCCTTTGTAATCGATCATCTGTAAGGGATCAAATCCAAAGCGCTCACGCACCTTTTCGTTGTCGTACATAACATAATCTCGTTGGTACGGTCGGTACATATATACCCTGACACCCGGTTCTACTAATTGGATGATGTCATTATCTAACGTCAAAATGATCGTGTCTTCGACTCCGCTCTTTTTAGCCTGTGCAGCCAAAGTTCCTAAGACATCATCAGCTTCATATCCTCCTTTTTCAACAAGAGGTATCGAAAAGGCTCCAAGCAGCTCTCGCACCCGGTCAAATTGTGGCCGGAGATCATCTGGGGTGGGTTCGCGATTAGCCTTATAAGTTGGATCGAGTTCCTTTCGAAAGGTCATCTCAGACGCATCCCAAGCCGCTATCAGGTGAGTTGGTTGGAGATCTGCTAATACCGCAAGTAGGCTGCTAGCGTATCCATATACGGCTGAAACAGGTTCTCCACCTGGCCCGGCCGGCAGCACATCTTTCAATGCAAAATATGATCGAAACATCAATCCATGTGAGTCAATAATCACCAAACGCTTGCGATTTGGATTTGTTGCACCAGAAGTTTGAATAGGCTCTAATTTCTGCATAGTCGGTCAAGTATAGAGCCCATAACGATCCTTGATGTACACAGCTCACCGGCAGGATATCATTATCGGAATGCGTAGATATCGTACCCTCCCTCTCCTCGCCATACGAAGAATGGCTGGTAACTGGCGATTGCTCACAAGCATCGTTATTGGAACAATTTTAGCCTCTGCAATCCTTTCGGCAACTGCTATCTACTCGGATGCAATTCGAGATTTAGGGCTTGATTTCGCGATCGAGAAAGAAGACATTCGCGATCTAGATCTTGTTGTCCTTCAAAGCAATATTCCTGTAGAAGCGGCACGTTATGAACGTGCCCAAGCGAGGCAATCCACAAGAATATTTACTGCATCCGATCAGAGTTACTCGACCGTAAGCCGTGGGGCTCGCAGTGCAACATATTTCGCCACTAAAAATGATGAGGTTTTCGTAGTGGGAGATTCGAGTTTCCCTCGGGCGAATTTCATGTGGAGATCAGACCTAAAAGACCATATCAGAATTGTTGAGGGTACTTGGCCAGCTTCCCAACCGAGTGGTTCTGCCGAACAAGTCAACGTTGTCATCGGTAAAAAAACCGCAATTGAACAGGGATTTAGCGTTGGGCAGGAACTCGAAGTTTATCCATTCTGGGAAAAAGAACCCGTGGCTGTTCCTGTCGTAATCATTGGTATTGCGGAAGCCATCGATACCACTGCAAGGTATTGGGGTCAAACCAACTTCGTGCGACTTAATGGAAAGGAACGCACATGGGATACTTATTTACTTTGGATACCAGAGGTGAGTGCCTATGGAGCTTTGCTCGATCTTTCACCAACAATCACCGCCGACTACAGGAATACGTATCAACTTGAACCTGACCGTTTAAATTCAAGAAATTCTCTCTTAGTCTCAACTGGACTTGATCGACTCGAACCTGACCTAAGATCGACAGAAACTCGCGTTACGATCCGCACGGACCTACCCTCCCTTCTACGAACTTACGATCAAAAACTTTTCTTTACGCGCATTCCACTTTTGGTACTTCTTCTTCAGGTTGGTGGTATTGTTGCCTACTATTTAATTACCGTTTCTACGATGCTGGTCGACCGACAAGCTTCTGAAATCGCAACCTTACGATCCCGAGGAGCAACCACAAGGCAATTACTTGCGCAATATGCCTCGGAGGGCTTAATCCTTGCTGTCATAGCAATAGGTTTAGGTCCGTTAGTCGCCGCAACGGTCATCTCCGCTCTCGGACCTACCCCAGCATTCAGTGCGATTTCTGATGGAGGACGACTAGAGGTTCATATCAGTACGGCCGCCTACATCCTCGCGTGTATCGGCGCACTAATAGCATTCCTGGCACTGATGGTGCCGGCCTGGCGAGCTACGCGCAATACAGTTGTGGAATATAAAAAGAGCCAAGCCAGACCAAATAAACCACCCCTCTTTATTCGTTTATATCTAGACGTGGCATTTATTGTCGTCTTGGCTCTGGTATATTGGCGGGTTTCAAGAGAAGGAGATCTCTTGGCTGAAAAATTCTTCGGTGGGCAACAAGAATTGGATCCACTGCTTTTAGCAACCCCTGCGGTATTTATGGTTACAGTCGGGGTAGTATTTCTTAGACTATTTCCGCCGACGCTGCGTTTAATAAGTTGGCTTGTTGGCTGGACTCGATCGGTTGCTCTCCTTATTGGAATGAGGTCGTTAGTCCGAAATCCTGGCAACTACTCCAGACTAGTACTACTTCTGATGTTTGCGACCGGTGTAGGTATGTTTGGTGCAACATTCTCAGCCACCTTGGATCGATCGTATACAGAACGTGCACAGTACGCGGCAGGCAGTTCAGTACGCGCGGTCTTAAGTCTCGCAAACCAGGCTCCTGGAAGGGCCGCAGTCGAGAATATATTGAAGCAAAAACCCGTTGGTAACGCCACCCTAGCTCTGCGAACAAGAGCAACTCTCTGGACAACACGCGACAATCCGCGCGAAGTCGAGATACTAGGAGTCGATCCTAGTTCGTTTAGCTCGACTGCCTTCTTCCGAGATGATTTTGCAGATAGTTCGATTGAGGAAATAGTTCAAGATCTTGATAGCGACTCTGTGAGCCTTATCGGACCGAGTGTTCCCGAGAATGCCCGTCAGATAGGACTCTGGTTAAAGTTTGATAATTTAGCCGGAAGAATAAACGTGAACACGGTTCTCGCGGATGACAATGGACGCCTCAATCACTTCGCAATGGGGGCCGTAAGACCAGGTGACCCTGCTACTGAGGACTGGATGTTTTTTACCGCTGATATAACCAAACCGGCTGACAAATTCGGCAATGCTAAAGTTGCACCTTTGCCTTATAGCCTCCGCGGAGTGACATTTACTGCCTCGAGTCGGCTCACTGCGCAACAAGCAAATATCCGAATTGGCCCCCTCGTATACACTACGCTGGATACTCCACCGCCAGCTGAAGAGGGCACTGAAGATCTACCGGCCACTTCAAGCCGATTTAGTTGGACCTTTGGCCTAGACGGTGGGCCACGAGGCATTGATGCATGGCCCGATGCAATAGTAATACATGACTTTATCGATGGTGATTTTTCTCCTCTCTCTGGCGCGCGATCTGCCTCCTCTGGAGACTTCCTAACCATCGATGTTGATGCGCCTCAAGGCATCGAACGAACCACAACACTCAGTTGGGTTTCTGGAAATCAAACGCGAGGTTATTATCGAATTCATGGCTTGATGCTTGATACAATCACCACTGATCTCAAGATCTATTTAGATAGAAAAACCGTCGCAGATATGGATATCGAGATTGGTGACGTATTTGCAGTAAACTCTTCTTCAAGGTGGACCCAAGGCAAACTTGCTGGGGTATTCGATTATTTCCCCACCTATATTCCAAACTCTAACACCGGTTTTGCAGTGGTGAACTCCCACAGGCTTCAATCGGCCATCAACATTGCTCTCCCCGACAACTCTGTGGGAAGTAACGAGCTGTGGTTCCGCTCGATGGACACGACAAATCCCGAGCAATGGACTGAGGAGTTTCAGCATGAAAAACTTTTTGTTGCTGAAACTATCAGAACCGAACAGCAGGAAGATCCTTTAATAGCAGCTGGTTGGTCAGGTATATTGGCAATCAGTTTTGGTGCAGTCCTGTTGCTTTCTGCTATTGGATTCATGGTGTACTCCTACCTAAACGCACAACTCCGAGGTCTTGAATTTGCAATTATGAGGACTCTGGGCTTCTCGCGACCACAGGTGTTTAGTCTTGTTCTTTTTGAGCATCTCTTTGTGGTTCTGGCTGGTCTCGGTTTGGGTACAGCTGTTGGGTTATTCATAGGAAGATTTATGATGAGCTTTCTGGCAACCGACGAGATCGGAAATCCTGTGGTCCCTCCATTTATTTTAGAATTCTCGTGGACAGAAGTATTTCTTGTCTGGGGTATATTAAGTTTGGTGTTCATTCTAACGGTTGCGGCAGTAGTAACCCTCTACTTCCGCCTAGCCATTCACCGCGCATTACGAATTGGAGATGCTTAATGACTGATGACTATATATTCGCTGAAGAGTTATTCAAGATATATAAAACTGACGATCTAGAAGTCGTTGCCCTACGTGGTCTCGATCTTCGTGTTGCGCATGGAGAGATGATGGCGATAGTGGGTGCGTCGGGATCAGGAAAGTCTACCTTCCTGAATATCCTTGCGGGCCTAGATACGCCGTCAGCTGGCAGGATATCCGTGGGAAGTCGTGACTTACTAAGAATGAGTGACGACGATCTAGTAGATTACAGGCGACGTGAAGTTGGATTCATCTGGCAGCAGACAGGACGCAACTTAATCCCCTATCTTTCAGCACAGCAAAATATTGAAGTACCTATGATCCTTGAGGGTGTTAAGCACAAAATTGCTAAAGCACGGGCAAGAGAGCTTCTAGAGTCTGTCGGACTTGGCGACAAACATAAACGTAAACCCAATGAGCTATCTGGAGGCGAACAGCAGCGAGTGGCTATTGGAGTCGCGTTGGCGAATCAACCCCCGCTTCTATTAGCTGATGAACCAACGGGAGAACTTGATAGCGCAACAGCAGATGAGGTTTTTGAAGTCCTCCACAGCATTAACCGTAACACCGGTGTTACGGTTGTAATCGTGACACACGATCGAGAAATCACGAGCCGAGTCGATCGTGTTGTCGCCATGAGAGATGGACGGGCAAGTACAGAACTCATTCGAAACTCCTCCACTGGTGGGACAGATTTCTCAGTCGACGAATTGGCTGTTGTCGATCGGAGTGGCCGCCTGCAAATTCCTCGAGAATACCTACACGATATCGGAATTAATCGTCGTGCCCGCATTGAGTTGGACGGTGAATCAGTCAAAATTACCGGTGAATAGATTTAATCCTAAAGGATCAGCATAATGACAAATACCGAACACCAATTGAAACAAAACAACTTGATTACGGTAACGGATCTCACACGAAGATTTGATAGCGGCGGAACAGTTGTCACTGCTGTAAATTCAGTGAATCTCGAAGTTCCGGCTGGTCAATTCATTGCAATAGTTGGTAGGTCAGGATCAGGAAAAACCACACTCTTAAATATCATCGCTGGTCTTGACTCACCCGACGAGGGATCTGTTCTTATAGGTGACCAAGAAATCTCTCGCTTCTCCGACAAACAGAGCACGAAATTCAGACGGGAACAAATTGGATTTGTCTTCCAGTCATTTGGGCTTCTCCCTCTATTATCTGCGGCTGAAAATATCGATCTTGCTCTTCGGATTGCTGGCAGTGGGATACGAGCGCGGGGCAATCGGACGCGAGAGCTACTCGACCAGGTTGGCTTGACTCATCGAGCAGATCACCGACCTTATGAGTTATCCGGCGGTGAACAGCAACGTGTAGCGGTTGCTCGGGCTCTCGCAAACAATGCTCCTCTCATTATTGCGGACGAGCCAACTGGAGAACTTGACTCAACAACGGGTGCCCAAATTTTTAGTCTACTTAGAGAAGTTGCAGACACCGGCGTGACAATCGTTACCGCGACCCATGATCCCTTCGTAATGGAACACGTTGATCTAGTTCGAGAAATGGCAGATGGTGCCCTACTGCCATTGGGCGAGGGAATTGTATCTTCAAGAATTGTTACAAAGCAGCAGTCTACCGAGCCGATCGAAAAAACGAGCACCATAGATCCATTTCTCCCACCGGCCGTGCCGCGTCGAAACCCGTGATCACAAGAGAGCACCCAAAAATATGGTTGATCCATCTCTAGAACTTGACCGGTCTGTGATGCATATAATCGTTGCTGAGCTTCGACATGATCTGTCTATTGGGGCCTTAGAATCTTTACAAACAAACGCCCGTACCTTACGACACGCACCTGCCGTGCATGACGTCAGCATTGGCACATCAGCAACTCATTTTGTTGTCAGTGCAGAGCTCCGTCTGTCAAAATCTCTTGAAGAATTTTCAGACTCTTCCAATCACATGGAATTTGTAGTTCACTCACTGGGCAAGCACATCACGGGTATGTGGAGTGTAGATTTTCAATTTGACGGGGAATTCCCAACTTCTAACAAACATTTCCCACAGGCCAAATCACTTACCGTCGTGGCAGTCAAAGGTGAGACTCGGTTATTTGAATGGCAGATCACTCAGTGGTTCGAAGACCTTCGCATGGCGATACCCAACGGAATTATTGCGAGCGGGCACACGATAGAGGAACGGGATCTCCACCGAGCCTGTGCGCTGATATTCCTGCCTAAAGAGACGCTGGAAGCTAGACAAATACTGTCTGAAATAATTGATAATCTTGGTATACCCATTGACTCTCTAGAAATCGCGACCGTGTCAATCAGTCAATCAGCGTCATGACTGTAAGTCCATTATCCCATTTCAGCACTCGATGAGGCACGGATTGCTCAATCCAAGCAGATCGGGTTGCTCGCCCTGATCGAATGAGAACTCTCCACACTGGAATATCACCAAAGGGCATCTTCAAAACCTCCGCCTGTGGAACTGTAATGGTGACTAGTTGCCATTTTTCTTCAAAAGGATCGACCGTCAAGTAACTTGCTGCGTAGCCGACTTCTAACGGCAGTTGTCGCCAAAGCCAAAATGAGCTCGAGTTCGCATATATATCTAAATCTGGTAATTTCTTAGTTTTGACTATGCTTGAATCAGCCAAATTATTTATCTTTTCAAGTACGCGCTTTTCTCCAGCAATTTGAACGATTTCCCAACTATAAGAAATCGATTGAATTTCAAGTGCTGTTACTTTTTTTACGTTTCTAATGCCTCCTACGGCTGAAAAGTCAGCTGCGGAGACCTTGGTCATAATTATGTCGCCGGCATCGCTATTATCCGCTCGAGTGTATCGCTCCTCCAACATAATTAGGGAAGAGTCCACAGAATCAATCTCAGATTGAAAAATACCAAGTCCAATCTGCTCGCCGACGTCATTAGTCAACTCATAGCGTAATTTCTCTGGAAGTGGTATTTCATAAACCCGAGTCAATGGTTCATCAGAGGTTTGACTGATGTTTGCTCCTGAACAGCCGAGAATCGTAAACAGCAAAAAAATTCCAAACATATTCCCTAGAAATCGACATTTTCTGAGTATTATGATGACTCTCCCTCCATATCATGCAAAACTTGCCCGATCAACTTCGCAGCCTTCTCAATATCGGCCGTGGATACGTCCAAATGGCAAACCATTCGAATTCTCTGTTTACTCGTCCCAGAACATCGGACACCGTGGTCACTAAGTCTCGAGCGGAAAATATCGCCGTTAAATTGTGAATCGAGTTCAAAAAACACTAAATTTGTGTCACATCCGGCCGGATCTAATATGACACCGGGCAATCCGTCAATACACCGTCGCAGGAGTTGTGCGTTTTCATGATCTTCGGCCAAGCGATCGAAATTATGGGTAAGAGCATAATGTGCTCCTTCTGCAATCACTCCACTTTGGCGCATTGCGCCACCTACGAGGCGGCGATTGTGACGAGCCTCCTTTATAAAATCTTTGGTTCCGCACAAAACTGAGCCCACTGGGGCGCCCAATCCCTTAGAGAAACAAAATGAGACCGAATCAGCACCCTCCACTAGCGACGCAACATCGGTTTCTAGGGCCACTGCAGCATTCGCAATCCGTGCTCCATCAATGTGCAATTGAATTCCGCGTTCACGGGCGAGAGTGCTAATTTCTGTAATTTCACTCTTAGGGATCGCACTACCTCCACAACGGTTGTGTGTGTTCTCAAGACATATGACCTTGGTAGTTGGCCAGTCGCTTCTGCACGCTTCACTTATATCAAGCGGATTAATCCGGCCGCGAAAGTCATTATCGACTGTACGGACTGAGAATCCTCCGAGCACGAAAGCGCCCATACCTTCGTGATTATTGATGTGAGACTCACTCCCAGTAATTACTTCATCACCGCGTTGGCAATGGGTGAGCAATGCAACAAGATTCGACATCGTACCGGAGGGGACATATAACGCTGCCTCCTTACCCGTAAATTCTGCAGCGACTGACTCAAGTTTATTAACTGAAGGATCTTCACCCGAATGATCATCGCCCACCTCAGCAGCTTGAATCGCAAGCCGCATATTATGAGAAGGTCTAGTGACTGTGTCGGAACGTAAATCAATTATATTGTTCATTTTTTCAATCAAGGTATTAATCCAAAAATATTATCAGAAGATGGACAAGAGATCCCTTATCCGTCTCGTTCCCAAAGTGTTTCATAGCCGATATCTCCTCGAATAATCGCAGCTAGTTCGAGCACCTCCAGACGCTCAATTTCAGTCTGGAGGTCTAGTATCAATTGTGTTGCCGAATCACCGGCAACTTTGATAATTCGAGAGCTGATCTCTTGCCAGAGCCCAAGTCTTTGCATTTCATTAAACGAGCGAGGCCACGGCACGACCATAATTCTCTCCGGCAGGGCAACTTCGGGTCGAATTTGTCTAAGCTCGGTGTAGCGCTCTTCCGCGGAAGAAACGGGACCTACCATTCGTACAAGCGGCTGGTCATCTTCACCGAGTCTCATATCTAACAGTAAGCGCTCTTCAAAATTTTGAAAACGAACAATCAACACCTCTTCCTGTGCAATTGCATCTGTCAGCTCGCTTAAATTCAATCCATCAAGGTCTTCACTCATAGTACATACAATTCTCGTCTGATTCGTCTTCGACGGCAACATGCTTAGTTATCACAATTGATATGTTCGATTTAGGAATCGTAGATTAATTAAGCCAAGCATATTCAGACCGAGAATTATGACTACGGCACCGATGGGTCGAAGTGCCCAATCAATTCTAGAAAGAACCGCTCCTCCCGCTAGTCCGACTGAGGCGCCGAGTGCGGCAAACGTAACAGAGAACGCCAAGATAAATAACAAAGTCTGGAGCAGAAATCGTCCTCGCTCTCGGCGCACTTTTGGAGCGAGCGCTAGCTCACCTCCGATGTGCACAAAAAATACTGGAACCATAGGAAATACACAGGGCGACGCAAAGGCTATTATTCCCGCAAAAAAAGCTGTCAAGAGCCCCGTGGGGCCATCCACATATTGGACTAAATTTTGTTCAAATGATTCGAACTGTGAAATATTTGATCCAAGTCGCAAGAGTTTCGAACTCATCCTCGACCAAATATCAATTCCTCCAACTAATAATACGGCACCAAATGAACTCAAAAAAATGCCATTCACTAGTGTGTATCGTCTAAAAAACTTCTCAGATCGATGAATTTTAGGCCATATCTGTTGAAATCCGAGAGCAATAATTAGGAACCAAAGACCTAAGCCAAAGCCAAAAAATAGTAATAGCAGGGCTCCTCGAGCGACTTGTTCACTTGTAGCCGCAAGAATTAAGACAAATCCTAAAATCGGCCCAATACAAGGTGACCAGCCCAGAGCGATTGCACCGCCAAGAAATATAGCTCGGACATAGCCTGAGCCAGACTGAGACTGTATCGATTTAACCGTCATTGATTTTCTGTCGTCTGCTGTGCATCGTTGGAATCAAGTCCCAACAATCTAAGTCGAGCTAAGTCGTATTTACTCTTTGCATTCGCCTCTCGATTAAGTAGGCCTTTAACTTTATCCGGGCGTAATGTGCTTTCCTCAAAGAAAAACTTATGAACCGCCTCAATCCGCTCAAGCCAGGCAGAATAAGCCGTCATGTATTCGCTGTGCAAATCTTCCGATACTCGCATACTAACCCTCGCTCTATCCTACCGAACAAATACTTAACTCTATTGTAGACTCTAAAGATATAGACAATAAACAAAGGGGTATTTATGAGCACAGAGAAACCAGTTGCATTCATCACCGGAGCGAGCCGTGGTATTGGCAAACAACTCGCAATAGACTATGCCAAGGCCGGATATAATTTGGTGTTAGTTGCTAGATCTACTGCAAGTTCACCAACCAAACTACCGGGAACCGTAGATGACACGGCAGATCTAGCTCGCGAAAATGGTGCGACAGTTTTATCAGTAGGAGCGAATTTAAATAGCCCTGATGAGTGTGAACAGTCAGCGAAGGCTGCTCTGGCAGAATTTGGCAAGGTCGACGTCCTGATTAATAACGCTGCCATAGCTCCCATCGGATCAACTCTTGACGCTGGCATGAAGCTATGGAGATTGGCGTTAGAAATAAATGTTAACGCTCCGCTGATTCTCATGCAGGAATTGTGTCCTGGCATGATTGAGCGTGGGTATGGTCGTGTCATTAATATCTCTTCCAGTGCATCAGTAAATCCCGAAATGGGTAGAGTTTCTTACACAACAACAAAGCGCGCTTTGGAAGGAATGTCTGAGGCACTAGCGAGCGAGCTCGCTGGAACAGGTGTGAGCGTCAACGCTATACGATTGGACTTGTCGGTGTGGAGTGAGGGCTACGTATTTACGTTGGGAGATCGTGCTAAAGATATGGACTTTGAAGATCCCATCGTTATGACGGATGCATGTCTCTGGATCACAAATAACAGTGATGATTACACCGGAAATGTAGTCACCATTGCCGATTTACGTGAACTCGATGCAGTGCGCGGTAAGACCCATTACTCTGCGTAAATACAGGATCCACGGATAGCTGCTCAAATATGAGGATTTACCCGGAGTGAAACACAAAAGCGGAGAAATCCTCTACTCTCTCTGGTATGACACAAATATGCGTAATACCAGGTGATCAGGCAGCACCCGAGGCAATGGCGGCCACGGTGCTCGTGCTTCGAGAAATTATTCCAAACGTCGAAATTCTAGTGACTGATGAAGGGGTTGGACCAGTCGGCGAGTTTGGAGAGACACTGAGTGACGAATGTCGTGAAGCAATTGACTCCTCAGATGCGACTCTTTTCGGTGCCACCTCCCGTCGAACGGGGGCCATTTCGTATCTGCGTTGGGGCAAAGCTACGTACGCAAATATACGCCCTGTTTCATACATCGATGGGATTAAGTCACCTCTTACCGAACCGAATAATATTGACTTCGTAATAGTGAGAGAAAACACCGAAGATCTCTACGCTGCGGTTGAAGGGAATCTTGATCTCCTGCGTCCACTGAACCTCACATCTTATCGAGGAACCGGAATTCCACTCTCAGGTGATGGCCGATTCGCTGTGAAGGTTATAACCCGTGCAGCGACCGAACGCATTACACATTATGCATTCCAGATGGCACGGGAACGAAAGCAAGCCGGTTATCCAGGTAAGGTCACGATGTCATGTAAACACAATACTTTACCCACATCTGATGGTTTCTTTAGAGAAATTGTTACTGAAATTGCAGAAAGTTATCCAGATATCAAATACAACGACTTCATCATTGATGACTTTGCACGTCGAATCATCGTGGAGCCGGAAACACTTGACGTCGTTTTACTTCCAAACCAGTACGGCGATATTTTATCTGATGAAGCATCTGCTCTGGTGGGCGGATTGGGAGTTGCTCCTTCCGGGTGCTATGGAGCCAATTACGCGTATTTCGAGCCAGTTCACGGATCTGCCCCTGACATCGAAGGGCTTGGAATCATCAACCCAACCGCTACCATGCTTTCAGCAGTCATGATGTTGGAATACCTCAACTTGCCAATGGCGGCAGCGACTCTAACGAATGCAATTAGAAATGTTTATGCTGGCAGAGAAAATCTACCCAGAGACCAAGGTGGAACGGGCTCTACAGACCAATTTACGAGGTCCGTCATAGGTCGGTTATAGGCACACGTGAAAAAATTGCGTTTCAGTAACACTATTTCAGCATCGTGCGCTACGCTAAGCGCACTAATCAACCAATCGAACATGACAGGATGGGACTAAATGGCAACAGCAGATGAAACACGAGAACAAATCGCGGCCGGAGCACAGGTTTTTCGAGAAGCAATAGAATCATTTAGTGGTGATTGGGAAGCCGACGCAGGAAGTGATGGTGGCGAGGAGACGTGGTCAGCCCGAAAGATCGCTGAACATACTGTAGGTGGTGTGAGTTTTTTTGCTGGAATCGTTGCTACAGCGATGGACGCCCGGCCTGCAGAGAAAACTAGCGGTGAGTTTGCAGCGGCGGCAGATGTGATACCGGCTCTAGATGCATCCCTTGAAGTACTGAATCGAGTATTTCGCTACGTCGAAGATCATGACATGGTCAAGCCTGTCGAACGCCCTGATAGCATGGATTGGGACTCTACCATTGGCGCAGCCATGGTTCGTTCTGGCACTCACTTCACCGAACATGCAGCCACAATCAACGAACGCAGCTCCTAACTGCCGGGAGAAGGCGATAATTTAAGCTTGGAACTTCTCTCCGCCCACAAGTTTTTAGTCGTTTAAAGTGCACAAAACAATTCGAACTAGTTAATTGCTGGTCGATAGCACATCTAACTGACGCTCTAATCGCCTATTTAAAGCGCGGTACTGGGGTTCTTTATCTACCGGGCCCTGCCCTAGCTGTTCTCCATAGTCCATCCACTTTGGAAATCCATCCTGAAAAGCCTCCCAAACAGGCAACGTAGGATTATTTGGGTTGCCTGATTTCGCGAACTCTGCCCAAGTTCGGCTCATTATTGCCGCAAGTTGCTTACCGGCTTTTGATTTTGGGAATACGGGTGACCTGATATCAAATACATAACCTATTTCTGCGGCATGATAGGCGCCCGCTGTTTGTTTACTGGACGGTGGAACTTGACTAAAGTAGTACAAGAAAGTGCTTGCATTTTTCCTCGAGTGTAACGAGGCGTAGTAGAACGCCGGCGCCCCAAATAGCGAGTCGCCGAGCAACTCTTGTTGAGCGAACGGGTCGCACGCCATAATTCCTTCATAGATCTCCGTGATAAGAGATGCATCCTCATGGAATTCAAATTCAACCAATTCTTCCATTTGATCTGCGGTATGCTCTCGTTCCCGGTATTCAATCAATGGGCTCCGTATGTGAGGCCAAAATAAGGATGCTTCATCAGCATTGCTTCCCACAAGAAGAGGCACATCGTGCTCTTTACCATCCCTGAATGCCTGAAACGGGCTCATTGGTAAAATGTGGCCATCAATTACAGGAAAGAAACTTCGGCGTGCGAAATTCTCTTCCGCGCGCACATGGTCTAGTATCTCGGATGCTGACAGCTTCCGAAGAGTTTCAATCTGATTGGATCCTGTAATTAAATTATCCGCAAGTTCCTTTCCAATCTGCTCGCCACTTTTATGATGTAAGACTGCAGTCGTTTGGTGAATCATTTGGCCACTGTTAGCTGCACTCTGAATGATTGCACCTTGGAAAAGTCCCTTCGCAAGTGGCGACGTAAGCAAGTGTGCTACAGATTCACCACCCGCTGATTCACCAAAAATTGTTACCTGTTTAGGGTCTCCACCAAAAGCAGCTATATTCTCCTGAACCCACTTCAATGCCGCGATCTGATCCAACACTCCATAGTTTCCGCTAGTTCCATCCGAGGATTCAAGGCTCAATTCCGGATGACACAAAAATCCCATCACACCAAGTCGATAATTTATAGTGACAAGAATTGCCCCCTGATCGCAAAACACATCCGTCTCATATGGAAATCCATTACCTGAGCCGTCCTGATGATCACCCCCGTGAATCCAAACCATCACCGGCAACCCAGTCTGCTCCTTTTCTCTCGGTGTTCGTATATTAAGATAAAGACAATCTTCGGATTCACTTGACTGCCCAAATTTGCTGAACAGCGCCGTAAATAAATTGCGTTTGATGGCACTGAACCCAGATTGATTAATTATTTCAGCAATAAATAGTTTTGTGTCTACTCCTAGTTGCCAAGCTGTACTTGAGTATTCCTTTGCCTGAATCA
>Ga0302122_10000003_pt1 | contig 158259 bp, 135 predicted proteins | sample CB21_SCM_MG_FD_203115 | JGI IMG/M metagenome (GOLD analysis project Ga0302122, IMG submission 203115) | Marine microbial communities from Western Arctic Ocean, Canada - CB21_SCM | ecosystem: Environmental > Aquatic > Marine > Oceanic | place: Canada: Western Arctic Ocean | collected 2017-09-28 | reverse complement strand
ATGCCTTAAATTGGATTTTTGCGGTTGATTCCTCTTTGTTGGTGCTAGGATTACTCAGTTTTATGCTAATTGTCGCTAGCTCGATTGCCCTCAGGCCGCTGGCCACAAAAAAAGGGTGGCGCGATTACGGTGAGGCCTTGTTCGCTATAGCGTGCGGCGGGGGTGCGACCCTCGCCTTTGTTATTTATGGGGTCTTAGACATACGACCCTGGTACCAAGCGAGTACTATTATCCCTTTAGCAGGTATGATTTTTGCTGCCTCAATGAATGCGGTCAGTGTTGCCGCTGAGCGGTTTGTGATGGAAATAAAGCATGGATCAAAAGCTATGGTTGCTCGCAATGAGGCCTTTAAAGCGGGGTTAATCCCGATTTTTAATAGTTTACTCGCGGTAGGCTTGGTTTCCCTGCCTGGCATGATGACTGGGCAAATATTGTCGGGTGTGTCGCCGCTGATTGCTGCTCGTTATCAAATTGTGGTGATGTGTATGATTACGGGTGCTTCGGGTATTTCTGCGGCAATTTATTTGCATTTGGTCAGCAAGAGTAAATCTACTAGGGCATTATGAAGAACAGCTAACCGAAATAGTTTCAGCCCAGTCGGGCGGCAAACCTGCGTAGTGTTCGGCTTGCGGGTGTTCTGCAAAAGGACTTTGTAGTACTTCAAGCAACAAATTAACCTCTGAATAGTCACCTTGCTCGGCCTTTTCAATGGCTGCCTGGGCCATATAATTACGCAGAATATACTTTGGATTGGTTTCTAGCATGGTCGCTGAACGATCTTGGTCAGAGCTTTGTTGCTGACTCAAGCGTTGTACATACAGTGCCGCCCAATCGTCAAATGCACCGCGATCAACAAACATATCACGCACGTTGCGGTGACTGTTGGAGAAATAGCAGAGTTGCCTAAAAAACAAACTGTAATCGACTTGATTTTCTTCCATCAGTGTCAATAGTTGGTTAATGAGACTCTCATCACCATCTCTATACGCCTCCAATCCCAACTTACGCGCCATTAACTGGCGATAATATTGTAAAAAGGTCGGTTCATAATTTTTTAGCGCAGTCACTAGAGCTTCAGACGGGAGTAGGCTCATAAAAGAGGTAGCCAGCGCATTCAAATTCCAAAGACCTACAGAGGGTTGATTTTTGAAGGAGTAACGGCCATTGGCGTCAGAATGATTACAAATAAAATCTGGATTGTAGACATCCAAAAACCCAAAGGGGCCATAGTCGATGGTGTCTCCCAATATCGACATATTATCGGTATTCATCACCCCGTGAGCAAAACCCTCCGCCTGCCATTGGGCAATCATTTTGGCAGTCTTGGTTACTGTGTGGGTGATTAGATTTGCATATCGCAGGTCATCCTCAATCCACTGAGGAAAATGTCTGGCAATCACATAGTCAGCCATTGCTTTGACAGCGTCAGGCTGATTCCGATAATGAAAATGCTCAAAAGAGCCGAAACGAATATGGCTACGAGCAACCCGGCATACGGTTGCGGCAGACTCTACGTCTTCTCGATAAACGGAGGTGTCACTATTGACCAAACACAAGGCTCTGGTTGTAGCTATCCCCAAGCTATGCATGGCTTCTGAACAAAGATATTCACGGATGCTCGAGCGCAAAACGGCACGCCCATCGGCGAACCTAGAATAGGGCGTGGCGCCAGCCCCTTTAAGTTGGATGTCCCAAAGTTGAGGTTTTCCCGTTTTAATATCAACAACCGACAGCTCTCCCAAGGTCATGGCGCGACCATCCCCTAACTGACCCGCCCAAACACCGAACTGATGGCCCGAATAGACCAGCGCTATGGGTTGTAAATCAGTATCTGTAAGATCTCCCGCCATTAAGCGTAGCATTGCTGGGTCAGTCATATGCTCAGGGTTTAAACCCAACTCAGTAGCCAGCAAGGCATTACAGCTAACCAGCACGGGATTATTCAGTGGGCTGGGCGCTACCGCACTGCAATGTAAATCATTCTGATCTTTAAAAGTGTCAAAAAAGGTATTTTGTAAATCCTTACCTAAAGGGGAGTGGGCATCTGACATAGTTTATTCAACGCCCTCAAGGCCGACATCTTGCCAGCTAATTCTCGCCAGATTGTCTGCATGTAGACTGCTGATATAAAGCCAGTTATCGGTTTCTAGAGCGCCCGTGTTAGTGTGATGTTCACCGTTAGGGTCTTGCAATGAAGTCAGCACTTCTCCCTCGCCAGTCATAGCAAAAACGTGACTATAAGGCACGGCTTGGGGGCGCATAAAAGGGGGGAAGCGCTGAAAAACCTTTCTTATGAAGGGTGAACGAGAAAGATCATCGAGGAGTTTATTGCGCGGCGAGACCAATCCCACCCAAAAACGGCCATCTCGGCCCCGTACAATATTATCTGGGAAGCCGGGCAAGTTATCGATTAATACTTCTGACTGGCCAGCTTTGTCTCCCTGCAACCAATACTTGTGAATACGATATGAGCCAGTTTCATTAACCAGAATAAACTGGCTGCCAGCATCGGTTGCGACGCCATTGGCAAAATTCAGCCCCTCCATAAGGATTTTTGTTGACTGATCTACTGGGTCGTAGACTAATAATCGACCGTGACCGCCATGTTCCATCGTATCCAATAGGCTAGCCGCATAGGTACCACCCATGTGGGCGCCAAATTTAGTTGATGCATCACTAAAGTAAATCTTGCCATCAGCAGTCACATCCAAATCATCAGCATAATCAATATCAGTGCCATCAACTGTGCGTGTTAATAACGAAATCTTACCGGCAGGAGATACTTGCAACAGACCTTTGTATGCATCAGCTATTAGGAGGTTATTCTCCGCATCAAACACCAAGCCTAGAGGGCTACCCTGAGTGTTCACCCATTTAATTTGTTCACCGGTTTGCTGGTTATAACGTACAATCCAACCCTCTCGAGTTGCCGCGTAGACCTCGTTACCTAACAGGGCTAAGCCCTCTGGACCATGGGTGTCGGGCAAAGTAATAATTTCAATGGCAGCCAGCTTTTTGTTTTGCTCAAAGTCTCCAGTAAAGCCTTTGTCTAAAGGTGCGGTCCAACTCACAGGCTCGATAGGGATGGGCCACAGTAGAAAATAAACCGCTAAAATAGCGACAGCGACTAGTATTTTTTTTAACATCTTTAGAGACCCTTCTGCAGAAACCATAGGGCGACAATGGTGCGCTACTAGATCTGGTTAATCAACCTTTGCTGTTTCGCTTGGTGTGCTGTCACGGGTAAGGTAAAATGCGCGCCAACCCTATTCAGATAATATTCATAAGGTAGTCAGTAATCTCATGGAAGTTAGTCCCCTTTATACCGCTTTAGATGATCTGCAAACACGTACCGACGTGCTGAGGGGGTATCTTTGACTACGAAAACCGCAAGGAACGCCTCGCTGAGGTAGAGCTAGAGCTTGGTGAACCGGACGTTTGGAATAAACCTGAGCAGGCTCAAGAGTTGGGCCGTGAACGCTCGTCTTTAGAGTTGGTCGTAAAAACTATTGAAGACCTGGATTCTGGGGTGGCTGACGCTCGTGAATTATTGACGATGGCGGTGGAAGAGGAAGATGAAGACACGGTTGCAGACGTTGAAACAGACATGGCCGCTCTTGAGGCCCAGTTAGCCAAGCTAGAATTTCGACGAATGTTTTCAGGCGCAATGGATCAAAACAGCGCGTTTTTGGAAATACAGTCTGGGTCTGGTGGCACCGAGGCGCAAGACTGGGCAGAAATGTTATTGCGTATGTATCTTCGTTGGGCTGATGACAAAGGCTTTAAAACTGAACTATTGGAATGTTCAGCCGGTGATGTAGCAGGCATTAAGAGCGCCACTGTTGAGGTCACGGGAGAATATGCCTTTGGCTGGTTGCGCACTGAAATTGGCGTCCATCGTTTAGTGCGCAAGTCACCTTTTGACTCGGGGAATCGTCGCCATACTTCTTTTGCTGCAGTGTTTATATCACCAGAAATTGATGACAACATTGAAATTGATATTGACCCATCCGATGTGCGTACTGACACTTATCGCGCGTCAGGGGCTGGTGGCCAGCACATTAACAAAACTGATTCTGCGGTACGGCTTACTCATTCCCCCAGTGGAGTGGTGGTGCAAAGTCAGAGTCAGCGTTCGCAGCACCAAAATCGGGATAAATGTTGGCAGATGTTGCGTGCTAGACTTTACGAACTTGAGGTTAGTAAACGCCAAGAGGCGGCTCAGGCCACAGAGGATACAAAATCTGATATTGGTTGGGGTAGCCAGATTCGCTCCTATGTATTGGATGATGCGCGCATTAAAGACCTGCGCACAAACATAGAAACCCGCAACACTCAGGCGGTGTTGGATGGAAAGCTAGATCAATTTATTGTGGCATCGTTAAAAGCGGGCCTTTAAATAGTGTAACTAAGACACCCCACAACCAAAACACAGGGTAAACATGACTGATCAACACGACGAAAACAAACTAATTGCTGAACGCCGCGCAAAACTAGATGAACTGCGAACTCAAGAGGGACCAACGTTCCCTAATCAGTTTCAGCCGGTCCATAGCGCCAATGAACTGCAAACTGGCTTTGGTGATCAATCCAAAGAGCAGTTAGAGGCTTTGAAAAAGGTAGTCTGTATTGCTGGGCGAGTGATTCGCAATCGTGGAGCCTTTATTGTGGTTCAAGACAGCTCGGGTCAAATTCAGCTGTATGTGACCAAAGATGCACGACCGTTCGCCAAGTCTCTAGACTTGGGCGATATTGTCGGTATTACAGGTGTCTTGCATAAGTCAGGTAAGGGCGATTTATATGTGCAGATGGATGACTACCTTCTGCTCACCAAAGCACTGCGTCCGCTACCGGATAAGTTCCATGGTCTTGCCGACCAAGAAATGCGTTATCGTCAGCGTTATGTTGATCTCATTGTTAATCCCGATGTGCGCAACACCTTCCGTATTCGCTCTAAGGTAGTAGACTTTATCCGTCGTTATCTCAACGATGCTGACTACCTAGAAGTTGAAACCCCCATGTTGCAGGTGATCCCGGGTGGCGCAGTGGCGAGACCTTTTGTTACGCACCACAATGCGCTGGATATCGACATGTACCTGCGAATCGCGCCTGAGCTTTACCTTAAGCGTCTTGTTGTAGGTGGTTTTGAACGAGTCTATGAGATAAATCGCAACTTTAGGAACGAAGGCCTTTCAACACGCCATAACCCCGAGTTCACGATGCTCGAGTTTTATCAAGCCTATGCTGATTTTAATGATCTGATGGATTTGACAGAAGATATGTTACGTAAAATGGCTACCGAGGTGCTGGGGTCAACGAAAATTGTGAACACGGTGAAAGATGCCGATGGAGAGATTCAAAGCGAAACACATTATGACTTTGCAGATTCTTTTATTCGCTTGTCGGTGTTTGATTCTATTTTGCAGTACAACTCTGATATTAGTGCAGAACAGCTTAGCGACGAGGCTGGTGCGCGCAAAATCGCCACGGATTTACATATTCCTCTCAAAGATATCTGGGGTTTGGGTAAGGTACAGATCGAAATATTTGAAAAAACCGTTGAGCATTTGTTAGAGCAGCCGACGTTTATCACCATGTATCCGGCAGAGGTTTCACCTTTGGCGCGCCGCAATGATGACGATCCTTTCGTCACTGATCGATTTGAATTTTTCGTCGGCGGTCGCGAAATAGCCAATGGTTTCTCTGAGCTTAATGACCCGGAAGATCAGGAAACTCGCTTTAGGCAACAAGTAGCAGAGAAAGATGCAGGAGATGATGAGGCCATGCATTTTGATGCTGACTATATACGGGCCCTAGAGTACGGCATGCCTCCAACGGCGGGTGAGGGCATAGGCATTGATCGTCTCGTGATGCTTTTGACCGATTCACCCTCGATAAGGGATGTATTACTCTTTCCTCATATGCGGCCGGAGTAATAATAAGCAGTGATAAAAAAGTTCGGAGGATACCGGTTACATCGATAAGACTTTCTCTGGTTACCTCCACATTGTGGACGTCACGAACTCCAAGTCTTAATCGGGCGTAATAACTATGCCTGCCTCCTTGGTCTAAATGGAGAGTAGCCTAATCATTTTGGATTGAATTAGACTAATAGACGATTACTTAATACTTTTACAACATTCTTATAGCGGAGCGCCCACATGTACCAAAACAGTGAAAAATCTCAGCGTCTACTGGATCGGCTGGAAACCTTCTTTGATGAGAATATTTATCCAAATGAAGAGGTGTATGCCAAACAGTTGCATGCCGCAGAAAACCGTTTTGCAGCGCTCCCTTTGATGGATGAACTAAAATTAAAGGCTAAGGCGGCGGGTCTCTGGAATCTTTTTGTGCCACCGTCTCATGCTGAATATTGTGAGCATGGTGGGTTGAGTTTTTCTGAGTATGCTCCCTTATGTGAAGTAATGGGCCGGGTTATTTGGTCCCCAGAGGTGTTTAACTGTAATGCGCCTGATACTGGCAATATGGAAGTTTTCATGAACTACGCCACTAAGCAGCAGCAGGACAGGTGGCTTAAGCCGCTTTTGTCTGGTGAAATTCGATCATCTTATGCCATGACAGAGCCTCAGGTAGCTTCTAGCGATGCCACTAATGTTGAAATGAGCATAGTCAAAGATGGTGATGAATGGGTTCTTAATGGTCGTAAGTGGTTTATTACCGGCGCGATGAACGAGCGAACCCGTATTCTTATCGTTATGGGCAAGTCAGATCCTAGTAACCCAAATCGGCACTTGCAGCAAACACAGGTATTGGTTCCTAAGGAAACAGCCGGACTGACCTTGGTTCGACCCCTTACAACTTTTGGATACGATGATGCTCCTATTGGCCATGCCGAACTGGTATTTGAAAACTGCCGTGTCCCATTAGAGAATGTTTTGCTTGGCGAAGGCCGCGGATTTGAGATAGCCCAAGGCCGATTAGGGCCTGGTCGGATGCATCACTGCATGCGCCTGATAGGCACCGGACAGCGATCTCTTGAATTAGCATGTCAGCGATCAGTATCACGGACTACTTTTGGTCGTCCATTAAGTAAGCATCAGTCGGTGCGAGAGGATATCTCTCGTATGTTTTCCGAAATAGAAATGGCCCGATTATTAGTTTTAAAAACTTGTCATAAAATCGATGAACGAGGTGTTTCGGCGTCCGTAGATATGATTGCAGCAACCAAGACAACTGTGCCAGTGGTAATGCAGAGTGTCATAGATCGCGCTATACAGATGCATGGTGCAGGAGGCCTAACCGAAGACTATTGCATGGCGGAAGGCTACAACTACGCTCGTTGGTGCCGTCAGGCCGATGGTCCGGATCAAGTGCACCAGATGGCGCTGGGAAAACAAATTATAGAACGGTATTCGGGTGAGAAAGCTTGATTATTCATACTTGAAAAGGACCGTGGTAACTTTAAGTTTGGCTTAGCATTGGTGACTGTTAAAAAAATATGTATAGGTTGATATTTGAAAAGTATAGTAATGAAAGCTAGATGTTTAATTCAAGTGTGCTACAAATATAACAGTCATTGCTGGCACTAAAAAAAGAATTTGCTATCAGATGGCGTCAGCATCTTTTACAATAAACAAACTTGTTTGATTTCTATTTTCCGCGCAGCGATGCTTACTAAGATTGGCTAGAGAATATAGGCTAGTTATCTTGGTTTTTTATAATAAGAAATTTTAAGGGACAGTTTAATGTCGGTACCAAGCCCTCAACCTAAAGTTAAGGCTACCAATAATCCGGCTGCCGCGAGTGTGAAGCGGCCAAAGCGGAACGAAAAGGGCTGGCAGGCAGAAAAGAGTGCGATGACTCGTTCAGCGATATTAGAGGCGACTATTCAATGCCTTCTTGAGTTGGGTTACGCTAGTACCACAACAGCATTAATTGCCAATAATGCCGGTGTCTCTCGGGGAGCAATGATGCATCATTTCCCTTCTCGCATGTCGGTAATGAGGGCTGTGATCGATTTCTTGCACGGCCGGCGTTTGCAAGAGTATCGTGACTTGATGGCAGATATTGACAATCCTGGCCAATCATTGACTCATGATGCTATTGCTAAATCGGTTGAATCAGCTTGGCAATACGTAAATCTTCCTTCCTTTCTTGGATACCATGAATTGCTAACAGCGTCGCGAACTGATGCTGAGTTGCGACAAGTTATTGAACCGGTAGAGAAGGATTTTGAAAAGCAATTTCTCGACACGGCCAAGGCTGTTTTCCCGCATTGGAAAAATATTGCGAGGCTTGAAGGCGCTCATGACATGGTACAGTTTTTGATGAAAGGCATGGTTTTGAGTCATATGACTGTCCGGGAAAAAGCACGAGTTAGGCGCGTCAAAGCTTACTTAACCGCCATCCTCTCCGATATTTATCAAGAAGCAAAATTAATAGAGTAGCTCGAGCAGGTGTTGGATTGTCTGTTTGGTGCCCAGCGTGGGTGAGCTTTTCGCTAATTCTTTAGGTGCTTTTGGATACGCCGATTTTTGATTACACATAATAGCGCCTTATTTTATGGGGTTCCTATTGATGGCTTCGGTTGACCGTCGCGTGAAACAACCTATATCTGCGGATTTTTCGGTGGTCTGCGACATTTTAAGATTGACATGCGGCCTCTGCAATCTTTCTGATCAAAAATGTCGATTAATCCTCTACGGTTGAATTCTTGATAAGTCCCAATTTAACCTTTCTGTGTGAGCGCTCTACGGTAATTTGCCTAACAATATCTGTGTATTGGATATTGTGGATAAAGGAGTTGCAGGCAGTATCGATTGATAATATGATTTAAAAAAGAAACATTCTTGTCTGTTTTATGAGGCGCTGCTCCGGGTTCTTAACGTCCGAGTATGAGTTGGTGTAAGTAGGGCTACTAGATTCTCCGATGGGAAGGCTAGAAAAAATATACCTGTTGTTGGCGACGCGGGTGAAATGGCTCAAGAGTGAAAACAAAAATATATGATCATTTTCGGGATGAAGAATGAGGCTTAATAATAAGGTTGTTTTGATTACGGGGGCTGGTGGTGGCATTGGTCAGGCGGCGGTGAGAAAATTTGTAAGCGAAGGCGCCAAAGTTATGCTGGCGGATATCGGCTTAGATGTCACCCAGACACTTGTGGACGAGTTAGGCCCCGAGAGATGTGCCTGCGTGGCAGTCGACGTCAGTCAGGCTGATCAAGTTGAGAACATGGTCAGCGCCTGCGTTGAGCGGTTTGGTGGCATTGACGTTTTTGTTGCCAATGCTGGTGTTGAAGGTGTGATTGGTGAAATCATCAACACGGATGTTTCTAATCTGGATGCGGTGTTGGCGGTGAATGTCAGAGGCGCATGGCTTGGCCTGCATTACGTGATTCCAGTTATGCGCGATGGTGGTGGAGGCAGTATTATGATTACCTCATCTGGTGCGGGTGTTAAGGGCTCTCCAAACACTGCCTGCTACAATGCCAGTAAACATGCTGTGATTGGTTTGATGCGTTGTGCTGCACTGGAATGTGCTCAACATGGCATAAGAGTTAATACCGTAAACCCCGGCGCAGTAGAAACGCGCATGATGGAATCGATAGAGGCGGGCTTTACTGACGCTGGAGCAGGGGACTTTAAAAGTATGGTCGAAGCTGTAACGCCTCTGGGGCGGTATGGGCAGCCTGATGAAATAGCCAATATGATGGTTTTCTTGGGTAGCGATGAGAGCAGTTATTGCACCGGAAGTGTATATATGGTGGACGGCGGTAATGCGACTTAATCTCATACTAATCATTGGTATAGACCTACTATGACTTTTGATTTTAAAAATAAGGTGGTGCTAATCACCGGCGCTGGTTCTGGTCTGGGCTATGCTTGTGCGGTGGCCTTTGCCAATGCCGGAGCGAAGCTTGCGATAACTGATATTTCTCAGAATTCTTTAGATAAAGCCGTAGTTGCCCTGCAGGATAATGGCGCGGAGGTATTGGGTTTGCTGAATGATGCCAGTGACCCTGCCGATGTGAATATATTGCTTGATATGATTGTTACGCGTTTTGGGCGACTCGATATCGCCGTGAACAACGCGGGGACAGCAACGCCATTACAGGAATTTCATGAGGTGAGTGAAGCTGAGTTCGATCGAGTGATAGCGGTTAATTTAAAGGGCGTCTGGCTCTGCATGCAGGCGGAGATTCGTCAGATGCTAAAGCAGGGTGGGGGCCGTATTGTTAACATGGCCTCTGCGACTAGTCGTAACACCTATCCAAATGCCTCACCCTATGTCACAAGCAAATTCGCTGTGGCGGGATTGACTCGGACAGTAGCGGTGGAATATGCCGAACGAGATATTCGTATTAACGCGATATGCCCGGGTAATGTTGCTACTCCATTAGTTGTTAGCCTTGTTGAGGACCTATCGGTTTTGTCAGCAAAGCATGCTATCAAGCGATTAGGTACACCTGAAGAGGTGGCCAACGGCGTTATGTTTTTAGCTTCGGACCTGTCGTCTTTTAGTACGGGAAGTATGCTCGAGGTCGATGGGGGCTGGAACGCGATATAAATACTAACGTGAATTTCAAAAATAATAAGGAAGATAATTATGTCTAGATTATTAAATAAAGTCGCAATTATTACGGGTGCAGCATCTAACCCAGGTCTTGGCCATGCTACTGCTGTTCGCTTTGCTCAAGAGGGCGCGAAGTTGGTGATCACTGATATCGATTTGGTTGGATTGGCAGCTGCGGAAAAAGAGCTAGTTGCTCTGGGTGCCGAGGTATTATCAATGGAGCAAAACGTTGTTGATGAGGGACGTTGGCAGGAAGTTATTGATGCCACCGTCGAGCATTTTGGTGGGCTGGATGTTCTAGTCAATAATGCAGGTATCGCGATAATGAGACCGATTAGTGACTATTCGACGGCGGATTATGATCTGCAAATGGATGTGAATATTCGCAGCGTTTTTCTAGGCTGTAAGATCGCGCTGCCCGCAATGATTGCCTCTGGTGGTGGTTCTATTGTCAATATGTCTTCTGTTGCGGCTCTGCGCGGAATTCCGGGTGTATCGGTGTACGGTATTGCTAAAGCTGGCGTGCAAATCTTCAGTAAGAGTATTGCTCTGGAGCATGCGGCTGATGGCATTCGTTGCAATTCGCTGCATCCCGGTTTGATTGATACTAATATACAAAATGATTCTCGACGCGATAATCCAGGTGAGTTTGAGAAGTTGGGCGAATCGGTACCCTTCGGACGTATGGGATACCCTGTGGAAGTAGCTAACTGTGTTTTGTTTTTGGCCTCTGATGAATCTAGCTATGTGACCGGCGCAGAGCTGGTGGTGGATGGCGGTTTGGTTTCAAAGTAATACTAGCCGCGTAAATTCCAGCTTTTTGTTTTCTAAGGAATTCAAATCTATGAATCCATAAGCTGGTTAGCCATTAATTTATTGTTTTTTTTAACGCTAGAGATAACCAGAGAGGTTATAGCATGGGCTCACAATCTGAGACGTCTCGTTATGCCAAGGGCTTCGATCTGCCTGTGCGTGGAGATACGATTACTGCGGATCGTTATATTTCCAGAGAGTTTATGGACCAGGAAAACGAGCATTTGTGGCCGCGAGTTTGGCACCTTGGTGGCATGGTCGCCGAGATGGAGCAGGCGGGTGATTATGTTCGTCACAACTTGGGTAAAGAGTCGGTCATTATGGTCCGCCAGGCTGATGGATCGATTAAAGCGTTCTATAATTCTTGTCCTCACCGCGGCAACCGTCTAGTACTTGGGGATATAGGTGGCAGCGATAGAATCACCTGCGGCTATCATGGCTGGCAGTTTTCCCCCGACGGTATGCTAGTCAACGTTCAGGATCCCGATGACTTTCCTGGTGGCAATCCTTGCGGAAAAGTAACGCTCACAGAGGTGCGCTGTGAGAGCTGGGGACCATTTGTATTCTACTGCATGGATAATGAAGTTGCGCCATTATTGGATTGGTTGGCTCCCTTGCCCGAACGTCTCGAGAGTTATGGCTTGGATAATTGGATAAGAGTGATGTATCTGTCAGCCGATGCCGACTTTAATTGGAAGATTATTCGAGATAACTTCAATGAAAGCTACCATCTGCCAACGATCCATCCAGAACTATCGACTTTTATAAATGATGGTCTGTCCGACACGTTATTTGAGATGTATGAGACTGGCCACAATTCCATGTGGATGAAAGGTCATCAGGCCACTACTAGAAACCCGGAGTTTGAAACTGGAGAGGTTCCTGCGCCCCTCGACGAAGTAGCTCGAGCGTGGGGCCTCGATCCTAGTGACTATGATGGTCATACCGGTGATATTCGTGAGGCTATAGTCGCCGCTAAGCGTCGTATGGGTCCAGATATAGGCTATTCCAATTACGAAAATATGAGTGATCAGCAGCTGGTCGATTATTTCCATTGCACTTTATTTCCCAATCTGACGATTACCATGTCGCCGGAGCAGTGCCAAATTCTGCGTACTGAGCCGCACCCATCAGATCCACAAAAATGTGTGTTCCATCACTGGGTACTGGCGCCACCAGTTGAGGGTATGAAAGAGGTCATCACACCTATTGGGCCTATGCCATTAGAGTGGGCCGAAAACCGTCATAGTGTTTATGGCGATGGAGAGTCCGTCGGGTTTGTGGCCGATCAGGATCTGAGTATTGGTACCAGCCAGCAGCAGGGTCTCAACTCAAGAGGCTTTAACGGCTGCATTCTTTCCCATCAAGAAAAGCGTGTGCAGCGGTTCCATGAGCTGCTAAATGATTATGTCGGTACTGATATTATTAATTTAGATCAGATGAGGTAATACAGATGTCAAAAGTCAGTCTTGTAGGGTTAGTTATTTGTTGTCTATCGACCCTGGCCGCTACTGAAGACATTTCACCCAGTGCACCTAAGGCCAATCCTCTGGCCATGATGCGCGCTGACCATATTATGATTTCAACCGCGGACTATGCAGCTACTTTGGACTGGTATAACAGCGTTCTTGGTTTTGAGGTTGTGCGAGAATGGGATATCGAAGGCTACCCAGATGTGGAGGTGGGTTATATCGCTGCCAATGGCTTCACTATTGAAGTAGTTGGTACTAAAGAGCCATTTCAGGATGAAAAGGTAGCACCCGATGTATTTACTGCCATGTCTGATCGTGGCTATGTGCACTTAGCTTTTAATAGTGCTGATGTTGATGCGGTTGCTGCGGAGCTAGTCAGCCGTGGTGTCGAGTTAGAATTATCGCCGACTAACTTTGATGCTGCCGGTGTCCGGCTTTTATTCATCCGTGATAACAATGGTAATCTTATTGAGATTGTCACTCCTCTGTCTGTCTATAAGTGATGATTATGAATCTAGTAACAAATTCCCATATTCTGTCGCGACGTTTTTCATCAATCGTTGCTTTATTACTAATGATTCTCGTTGACACTGGCTGTGCCGAACGACAGATTCCGTCTGCCATAGCTCTGTCAGGATCTGTGTCTTCATCTGATGAGAGTATAATGGAAGGGGTTGTGGTGATTCTTCAGCCGTTAAATAGCCCTGTATTAATCGCTGTCACTAGTGATGCTGCGGGTCAATTTCAATTTAATCGAGATCGCTTGGCTGCTGGTGAATATAGGGTTAGTGTCCGTGCAGCGGGTTATGAGTTGCAGGGTGCCAAGACAGTTGTGATTGGCGAAACTCAGTCCCAGAGTCTGGGTGAGCTTTATCTTACAGCGGTTACCGACCCGCTTCGTCTGGCATCCCAACTGACCTCACTGGAATGGGTCAATAGCTTTCCTGGTTCGGAAGCGCAAAAAGATTTGCTGGTAAAAAACATGGTCAACTGTGGTTTCTGCCACAGTCTTGAGCGCGTTGCACGCTCAGGATACACCGCGGAGAGTTTGGTTAAGGTGATACAGCGTATGCACACCTATGAGACTGATCATGCATCTGCTGATCGTATTCAGGTCGTATCAAAACCCAAACCAATTGAGGGCTTGCATTGGTATGGACGCAAAGCTTCTGATATTGCAGAATATTTGGCGACAGTTAATTTGAGTGACGGTAAGTCGCAATGGGATTATCCGCTGAAAACCTTACCGCGGCCATTTGGCGAAGGTACTAATGCCACGGTAACTGTTTATCCGATTCCCCGTCAGCCCAGTGTGATACATGACTTAGATGTAGATTCAAAAGGTAACGTTTGGTACGGCAACACTGGTTGGGACTTTATCGGTAAACTTGATCCACGCACGGGCGAATTTTCAGAATGGCCGACTCCCAATTTCCTGCCCGAACCCGAAGAGGGTCTTGTGCGCATTGTGGGAGTGCAGGATATTCAAGTCGATGAAACAGATACTGTCTGGGTCGCGGTCATGGGTAATAAGCACGCTTCGTTCAGCCCCGACACCGAAACCTGGCAGACCTACGATCTGCCTGTGATATGGAAAAACCCTTTCCTAGGGCCTGTCAGAGTCGGCGAAGATGGTCTTTGGGCCACAGGTATTACGTCAATGCCCGATGGACCTATTCGTCATGAGCATGCCTTCCGCTTTGATATTAAAACAGGTGAGGTGGGTCCGGGGATTATGCTGTTTGACGATAAGCCATTCCCTACAGACCCCAAGCGTGTTGATCAACTCAACTATTGCTACATGATGGATCAGGATGCACAGGGCAATTTCCTCTGTACTGCTCCGGAAGCATCTTCTATTGCTCGCTCTGACCGCGAGGGTAATGTTCGATTGGTGCCAACGCCAACGCCTAATGCTTATCCTCGAAGGGGCTACAGAGATGATAACAACCAGTTTTGGTTTACCGAATTCTTTGCCGACAATGTTGCCTCTATCGATTTAGATACTGATAAGATTACTGAATACCAAATCCAGCCAAGATATATCTCACCCTATTACGCTCGACCAGATAGCACCGGTAAAATTTGGATATCTAGCACTGGCTCTGATCGTCTGTTGCGGCTAGACCCAGAGACGGGGAAGGTTGTAAAGTATTTGATGCCTGTGGAGTATGATGCGCGCAAAGTGGTGGTAGATAACTCCGCCGATCGCATTACAGTCTGGCTACCTAACAAGAATCAAGGTCAGTTAATTCGTGTCGAAGTGACAAACTAAAATATTTCTATGCAAGGAAAATAGTGATGCTTAACCTTATTCATGGTTCCACATTGGGCGTATTGATGCTTTCAGCCTGTCTGTCTGCGAATGCTGTAGAACCATCACTGGCAGATCAAAAATTACTCTACTCAGCACCGGTGAGAGAAAATATTACCAATCTCTACTGGGGTGATTTACATCTGCATTCTAAGCTCTCTGCAGATGCCTATATCTTGCAGACCCGATTGACCAGTGATCAGGCTTTTCAGTTTGCGCGCGGCGAGACAGTGAAGGCTGATAACGGAATGCCTGCCAAATTACGTCGACCTCTCGACTTTTTAGCAGTGACAGATCATGCTGAATATTTAGGCATCTATGCTCAGTTGGCGCTTGATGATCCCCGGTTAAATGGTTGGAAAATGGGCATGGAATGGAAAGAGTTAATGCGACAGGGCGATATGGGAACCTTAGCGAGAGCATTTTCTGATGCGATCCAGACTGATGAGCCAGAGTATCTGACTCCCGAGAGTCTGCGCAGTTCGATCTGGGAGGAAGCCTCTGCAGTAGCCGACAAATATAATGAGCCGGGGTTATTTACCGCCTTTGTTGGTTACGAATGGACCTCAATGATCACTGGTGACAATCTACACCGTGTGGTTATTTATAAAGATGGTGCCGAGACAGCATCGCAAGTAACACCTTTTTCGGCCCAGCACAGTAATGATCCTGAAGACTTGTGGGACGCTCTGGCCGATTATGAAAAGCAAACCGGAGGCGAGGTTATTGCTATCGCTCACAACGGTAATGTCAGCAATGGCCGTATGTTCTCGCCGAACCGTGAAAATGGGTTGCCGCTAGATGCGTCCTATGCGCGTAAACGAGCGCGATGGGAACCTGTTTATGAAACAACGCAGATAAAAGGAGATGGCGAGGCGCACCCTTACCTGTCACCGGATGATCAGTTCGCCGATTTTGAAACCTGGGATCAGGGTAATATCACCCTGGGCACGGATAAAAAACCCGAGATGCTGCAATACGAATATACCCGTTCGGCACTGCGTGAAGGTCTGCGTCATGAGGCTAATTTGGGCACCAATCCATTCAAATTTGGCATTATCGGCAGTACCGATTCGCACACGGGGATGTCCACCACCAATGAAGATAATTTCTTTGGTAAATTTGCCCACGACGAACCCGCTGTGAATCGTACTGAAAAGCGCATGGCAGATGTGCTACAGAAAATATGGAGGCTAGTCTCTTCTGGTCTAACGGCGGCTTGGTCTGAGGAAAACACTCGCGAGTCGATATTTAGTGCGATCAAGCGTCGAGAGGTCTACGCCACCTCGGGTACTCGAATTAAGTTGCGCTTTTTTGGTGGATGGGAATATGTGGAGTCTGATATATCACGCTCTGATTATGCCGTTATCGGCTATCAAAAGGGCGTACCAATGGGTGGCGACCTAACTCGCAGTCCGGGCAATAAGTCTCCGAGCTTTATGGTGGCGGCTACAAGGGATCCCGACGGTGCCAATCTTGATCGTATACAAATCATTAAGGGCTGGCTAGATGCGCGTGGTGAAACCCAAGAGCAGATATTCGATGTGGCGCTGTCCGATGGACGCAAGGCCAATTGGAGAGGGGAGATACCTCCTGTGGGAAATACCGTAGACGGACTAAATGCCATCTATAGTAATAGTATCGGGTCGGCCGAATTAACTGCAGTATGGACTGATCCTGATTTCGATCCGGAGCAACGTGCATTTTACTATGCCAGGGTAATACAAATCCCCACGCCGCGATGGACCGCGTATGACGCAAAGTATTTTGGCGCTACTATAGACCCGCGAGCACCTGAGACGATTCAGGATCGGGCTTACTCATCACCTATTTGGTACACCCCATGACAGTAACTTTAACGAATAAAAAATGGACATTGAGTGCGCGTCCGGAAACTAGTGTCAGCAAAGAGCACTTTAACTTAGAGACCGAGACTGTTCGAGAGTTGGTGGATGGTGAGTTTCTGGTAAAGAACCAGTATCTTGCCTTTGAACCAGCACAGCGCGGCTGGCTTAACGATGTGCGCAGCTATTTGCCGCCAGTGGCTATAGGTGAAGTAATGCGGTCTGGTGCAGCAGGCGAAGTTATTGCCAGTAAGCACAGTGATTATCAAGTCGGAGACCTTGTGCAGGGCAGCTTTGGCTGGCAGGAATATGCTATCAGTGATGGTACAGGACTATTCCCTGTTACAAAAATCCCTGCAGGCATACCCATCTCATACCCTTTGCATATCTTTGGACTTACTGGTCTTACTGCTTATTTTGGACTGCTAGATTTAGGGTTGCCCAAAGCAGGAGAAACCGTGCTAATTTCAGGCGCTGCTGGCGCCACAGGGTCGACCGTGGGTCAGATTGCCAAGCTTTTAGGCTGTCGGGTTATTGGTATCGCCGGTGGTCAAGCTAAGTGTCAGTGGCTTATCGATGAACTGGGCTATGATGCAGTGATTGATTATAAATCGGATTCCGTGGGAGAGCGGTTACAGGAATTATGCAAAAACAGTGTCGATTTATTTTTCGATAATGTCGGTGGTGAAATTCTCGATCATGCCCTGGTCAATATGGCCAATAATGGCCGCATTGTGCTCTGTGGCGGTATTTCGAGTGGCTATCAGGTCAAAGAATTACCGCCGGGGCCGAAAAATTATATGCAGCTAGTGATTCGTCGCTGCCATATGGAAGGCTTTATTGTACTTGATTATGTAGATCGCTACCCAGAAGCAAGAGAGCAATTAATGCAATGGGTAGATGAGGGTAAAATTCTAGTTAAAGAACATATCCTTGAGGGCATAGAGCAGTGCCCAGAGGCTTTAGCGGGCCTTTTCTCAGGTCAAAATTTTGGCAAGCAGTTGGTGAAAATCTGATTATTACCATTGATTAAAATATATACAAAAGTAGAGGAGAGCGAAGATGGCAGGTAGATTGGAAGGCAAGGTAATTATTGTTTTGGGTGCATCAGACGAACGCAGCATGGGGGCTGCCACCGCACGACGATGTCATGAGGAAGGCGCTAAACTTGTTTTAGCCGCTCGCAGGCTCGATAAGGTTCAGGCCATTGCCGATAGTATGGGTGCTGTGGCGATTGGTTGCGATATTACCGACGAACAGCAATTAGCCGCTCTGGCTGATGCCGCAATATCCCATTATGGCAAGCTTGACGGCGCTATTAATTTCGCTGGCATCGAAAGCTCATCCGCGATTGCTGATATTAGCCGTGAACTATTGCAACAGAGTTGCGATGTTCACCTAATTGGTACTGCGCTGTTCATCAAGCACATGACCGCGCGCATGTTTGGCGGGGGATCCGTCGTGACAACCTCCTCGCAAACAGCCGCATTGGCACCTCCCGGCCTAGCTGCCTATGCTGGTACCAAATGTGGTGCGGACCATATAGTGCGTATAGCGGCCGTTGAATACGGAGCGCAAAGTATCCGTGTAAATTCCCTTTCTCCCGGATTTACACCCAGTGCTATGACTGAGGGTTTTCTTGCAATGCCAGCTATTAAACAGGCGTTTATTAACGAGATACCTCTCGGCAAATTACCCTCGACAGATGATATGGCTAATGCGGCACTGTGGTTGTTATCTGATGAGTCATTTATGACCGGCAGAATACTGGATATTTCTGGAGGTCAAACCTTGCGCCGTATTCCAACGGCGACAGAGATGGGGTTTTAATTTAGTCCGGAAAAAAAGGCTAAAGTATATTGGGTAACAAAAAAAGCCGCTGTGTTAAGCGGCTTCTCTTTGTGACAACCAAGTTGTCTTAGAGAAACTACGCAAGATTATGCTCTGCCTGATGCAATCGCTATCTATAAACATCATGGGTTCTTCATTTCAGGATAGATATAAAAAAGGCGGCTGAACTAATATTCAGCCGCCTTTAGAGCTTACTTAAGTTCAGATAACTAGAACTCATATCCTACAGTTACGCCCATTTGACGGCGGGGCACTGGTTCAGCCCATGCGAATGCTCCTGCATCATATCTGCGACCTATTCGGTTACCATCTTCTAATACATCGGTTCCGTAAAGACGAAGTTTCAGCGTACCATCTCCCATTTCCTTCATGAAGGTAGCGGAGATGTCCAATGTCTGAAAGCTCTCCAGAGTTACCTCAGGACCAGTGACGGGATTGTATACAGACCAATCTGCCTGAGTTTCTACGTCATCTTTGTGACTGTACCCCAGATTCAGAGTCAGTGTTCCGCCGGCGCGATCGGTTGTGTGCTCAGCACCAAAGTGGGCTGTGAACTCTGGCGCATAAAGAATACGAGCCTTGCTAGCGATATCTATACTGTTGTAGATGTACTCATCGTATTCAGCATCAAGTGTACCAAAGTTAAGTCGAAGCGTAAGTGCGTCAGTAGGCATTAATACACCTTCAAACTCTATGCCACTCATGGTCGCCTCTCCTGCGTTACGCACAAAAGAACAGGTTACGTTGCCTGCCTCGTTCTGCTCCTTATTACATGAAGAGTCTGACGCAGGAACAATTACAGTAACTTGCTTGTCAGTGTACTCAGCATTAAAGTAGGTAACGTTAATCTGACTGTTGTCTGTCGGATTCATACGCATACCCAGCTCAATGCTGGCAACTTCCTCTGACGCGAACGGTAGGGTTTCTGCTGCCGTAACACCTCGATTGAAGAATCCTCCACTACGATAGCCCGTTGAATAAGACGCATAAACCATTCCAGATTCGAGTTGTCGCTGCAATACTGCACGGAATGAAGTGTTATTGTCTTCAAATGTTGGGTTGGCGAGATTAATTAGATCAGCTGCTGCTCTACTATCACTCAGTCTTGCTTCGTTGCTGGTGTAAGACGCACTATTAAGCTCTTTTTCTTCTTCAGTATAACGAGCGCCTAATGTGAATGACCATAGATCATTGATGTCATAGCTCATTTCTCCAAAGTATGCCGTGCTATCAAGAAAGTGCAATGCATCGAAGTTTTGGACTGGTCCTGACGTTATGTTCGAATCAGCTTCTAATATATATACACCAGCAACGAAGTTCATAGGACCATCGTAATCTGAAATATACTGTAATTCATGAGAAGTCTGTTTAAAGGTTTGATCTCTTGCAACTGGGAAAAACACTTGAGGAAGCCCCCACGACGCCTCATCTACGTCTTCTTCGTAATCCATAATACCCATAATATACTTGATCTCGTAATTCTCTCCGGTATGGTTTACTTTCAAAGTAGTATTATCGCCCTCTAAATAGGCAGTGAGAGGGATTGACTGAGGAGAAGTTTTCCAGTTGTCTGCTTCTGAAGTAGCGGCACCGGCGTTAAATCCGATCGATTCTAGAAATCCAGTTGCAACAAACAGGTTATCGGCTGCAGTGGTATGGTGATCATAACTATCAAACGTTATCTGTGCCGATGTGTTTTCGGTGAAGTTATATTTCACAGAGACACTCATAGTCTCTGAATCTCTCATTGGTCGGCGTGCATTTAAGGTTGTGTTGTAGACGTGAGAGTCAGAGTCGATTTTTTTGAATGCTAGCTTGATGCCGCCCTTATCCGTTAAAGGCATATTTATGATGCCTTTAATATCAGTCAGATTTTGATCACCAGCTGTGGCTTCTAATTTAATGCCAAACTCACCAGTCGGCTCTGTTCTATTAACGCTGATAACACCACCAATAGTGTTTCGACCAAACAAAGTGCCCTGAGGGCCACGAAGAACTTCCACCGAATCTACATCAAATAGATCGAAGACACCTCCTGAGTTACTAGCCAAAAATACACCGTCGATAGCAACACCGACTGTTGGTTCTATTGATTTCTCAATATCGTCATAGCTCATTCCTCGTATTGAGGCGCTTAGAGACTCGGAGCCAATAGCGGTTTCATGGAGTTCCACGTTAGGAACAATTTTGCCCAATTCAAGGGAGCTAGTAATTGAGCCTCGCTCTAACTGACCTGGAGTAAGTGCAGATACAGCAACAGGTACATCTTGAATCGATTCTTGACGTTTACGCGCTGTGACCACAACTTCTTCTATAGATGTAGCGCCGTATGCACTGACTGCGCAGACGGGAAGAATAAGTGCGGAGATTAAAGATGGTAATAACGATTTTTTGAGCATTTTTTGATAATTCATTATATGTTCCCCTGAGATTTTTTAATTAAGTACGATGAAAATAATGTGACATCTCTTGATTTTGGAATAATCTTTTATGAATGGCGCAATAACAAAACAATCTAGACTGCTTGTTATGGTAGTCCAGGGTAAATATAGCCTTAGGTCAAAATAAATTCAACTTCTTAATGCTTTATTTCGGATATTTATTCTCTAATATTGGTCATAAAGAAGGTTGTTGGTGGATTTTATCTGCTGGCGTGCTTTTTTAGTTGCTAAGGCGTGGAATCCATAAAACCTAACTTAATCTATTGGCTTGGTGTGCTTTATGCATAAGTAACTAAAGAGACGCTGTTGAATGCTTTTGTGAGTGGGTTATTTTGCTGACAGAACCCTATGACTAACCATTTTAGTAGATGCCATTGCATTACCTCTCCTATAATCATAAAATAAAAACAAGTGTGCTTGTTTAATGTTGTGGCCGTGGTTGCTCCCCAGCGATTATTTATGACTGACAGCATTTTTAACAATGTAGCTCTACGTTGGTATAGGTACAACCGATGACTTTAGGTTGGTCATTATTTTAAACGCTTGGCGGCTATAAGTGTTATGTTTGAATCGAGTGATTCTCATCTGCCACGCTATTCTAAACTCTCGTTTTACAGCGAAGAGTTGGCGCCATTACATTCGACTAATAAGGGACGAACATTATGGATCTTCAGTTAAAAAACAAAACGGTTTTGATTACAGGATCATCCAAAGGGATTGGTTTTGCACTGGCAAAAACACTAGCGGCCGAGGGTTGTGATATAGGTATCTGTGCACGCAATGCTGACGAGGTAAGCGCTGCTGTCGCGGCTGTCCGGGCTCTTGGTGTAAATGCCCATGGTCAGGTGGTGGATGTGACTGACGCAGCATCACTTGAAGACTGGATTAAATCTTGTGCTGAGGCGTTGGGCGGTATTGATGGTTTTGTAGCCAATGTGAGTGCTGGGGGCGCTGACAATGGAGAATCGGGTTGGAGAAGTAACTTTGAAGCTGATGTGCTGGCTAGCTGGAAAGCCGTTAATGCAGTGAAGCCTTATTTGGAAGCCTCTGATTGCGGCGCTATTGTCAGTATCGGCTCGACAGCCTCGCTCGAAGCATTTGCCGGCGCCGTGCCTTATGGCGCAATGAAGGCTGCACTGTTGAACTATTTTGGCAATCTGGCTCAGGAGCTCGCGCCAGCGGGTATCCGTGTTAATAGCGTTAGCCCCGGTCCCGTCTTTTTCGAGGGTGGCGCATGGGATAATATTAAGGCAGCTATGCCAGAAATTTATGAGTCGACAGTAGCGATGATCCCAGCCGGTCGTATGGGCTCACCTGAAGAAATCTGTGTGCAGGTTGCGCTATTGTTGAGTCCTCTTTCGGCTTATACAACGGGCACTAATGTGGTTGTCGACGGTGGATTCACTAAGCGAATCCAGTTTTAAGCACTTTTTTTGATCAGATGATCAACTTAATATGAGGTAGTCGTTGTGACAGATAATATTTTTTCCGTGAAAGGCAAAATCGCACTTATCAGTGGTGCATCCAGCGGGCTAGGTGAGCATATGGCTGAGATGCTTGCAGGCAATGGTGTCGCTGTGGTGTGCGGTGCGCGAAGGATGGACCTGCTGCAGGATCTTGCTGGTCGTATTAAGGCTAAAGGTGGCAAAGCCTTGGCTGTAGCAATGGACGTCACCGATCGATTGTCAATTAAGGCTGCATTTGATGCAGCGGAAAAAGAATTTGGGACACCTGATATTGTGATCTGTAATGCCGGTGCCACGGGCGCACAACCATTTCTTGAGATGGAAGAGGCTGTATGGGACAACGTTTTGACGGTGAATCTCAAAGGCGTATTCAATCTTGGGCAGGAAGGTGCCCAACGAATGGTCGCCGCGGGTAAGCCTGGTAACATCATCAATATCTCATCTATTTGTGCCGTATCTTCATTTAAGGGGCTTACCCATTACAGTGCATCTAAAGGGGCGGTTAATCAGCTCACTCGCGTGATGGGTCATGAATTGGCGGAACATGATATTCGCGTTAATGCACTGGCCCCAGGCTTTCTGCACACAGATCTAGTGAGCGACTATTACGCGACTCCAGCGGGTCAGGAACATTTGGCTAGCTTGCCGCTTAAGCGCGCGGGAGATCTATCAGAACTCGATGGCTCTATTTTACTCCTGGCAAGTAATGCCGCCAGTTATATGAGCGGCTCGGTTGTCACAGCAGATGCGGCACATTCTGTCAGATTAGGATAACCACTTAGGGGATGGACATGAATAATGAAGTATTGCCTGATCATGTTCCCGAGTCCCTAGTGAGAGATTTTGATATCTATGGGCCTCCTGGGATCGATATTGATTTTCATGAGGCCTGGGCGACTTTATTGCAAGAGGATGATTCATGCCCTTTGGTCTGGACTCAGGCCAATGAGGGGCATTGGCTGCCCACACGTTCATCCATAATTGAAGAAATTTTAACTGATTACACTAGGTTCTCTAGTCGCAGTATTATTATTCCCAAGAGTCATAGTGCTGATCATGGTCTGTTGCCTACAACCATAGATCCGCCAGAGCATCATTTTTATCGCAAGACCCTAAATCACAGTATGGCGCCCGCTGCCGTTAATGCTATGAGTGACGATATTCGCGGTATTGTGACGTCGCTGATCGATGGATTTGTGGAAAAAGGGCACTGTAATTTTACCCGTGATTTTGCTGATATCTTACCCATCCGAGTATTCTTATCTATGATGGATTTGCCCGAAAATGATATACCTCAAACAAAGTACTGGACGGACCAGCTAATCAGGCCGGATGGAAGTATTACCTTCGCTGATGCACTACAAAATCTCAAAGACTACATCGCCCCCTATGTGGATCAACGCATGGGTAAAGGGGGTGTAGATATGCTGAGTCGCATGATAAATACGGATACTAATGGTCGACGACTGAATCGTGAAGAAGCTATTAAATTATCTATTCAGGTATTTATTGCCGGCGTAGACACGGTGGTTAATTTACTTGGTTTTGTTTTCCTATTTTTAGCCCGAAGTGAGAAGCATCGCTTACAAATATCTCAAGGAGAAATCTCTGTCGCACAGGCGGTGGAAGAGATTTTAAGACGTTTCCCGCTAGTCACAGTGGCCAGAGAGGTCACCGAGGATATGGAGTTTCATGGGGTGCATTTAAAAGCGGGCGACATAGTTGCAGCGCCTACACCCTTGGCTGGTATGGACAACACGTTTACACCTAATGCTGTGGATGTCGAGTTTGGCCGCAAACACGTCACCAGCTTAACTTTTGGGCGGGGAGCACACACGTGTCCCGGGAAAAATTTAGCCCGGGTTGAGTTGAGAATTGCCATTGAAGAATGGCTTAAGCGCATTCCCGATTTCCATGTTGATGGTGACAGTCCGGTTAGTTTTAGTAGTGGTATTGTGGGTGTAGTAAACGAGTTAAATCTGCGTTGGTCGTGAAAACCAATAAACTGATTTTGTCCCCTTTTTGGCACCTGGGGCTGCTTTACTGTGATTTTCTCTCTTGTAACGATCCTTGATTAACACGTCAGCCTTCACTTTATCTGTTCGCCCAAAGTCTTCATGATCCGGATTATTAAGAAATAACCTGCCTTTTCAATTCCATTTTCAGTCAATATTTAAGTTTAAATCTGCTTTAAATTAGAGATATAAGGTTGTTATTGATCGTTTGATTAATTAAAAATCTATAGTAGAATCTAAGTAAGAGAATGATACGTAAGAAAAATATAATAACCTAGAATAGAGAAAATATTATGGACCGAAGGGACTTTATAAAAAACAGTGCGATCTTAGCGGCAACGGTTTATATGCCCATCGCTAAATCGGCCATCCATGACCAGCGGGCTATCTCCTTATCTGGCGAAGAGATGATACTGCATAAAGAAGACATCTTGGATTTCATGTATAGCTTCCAGGGGTCCGTGATATCAGAAGGCCACTATGATTATGACACTGCAAGATTAGTTTGGAATGGTGTTTGGGATAAAAAACCAGCACTCATCGCTTATTGCGAAAGTGTTCAAGATATTCAAAAGGCTATTAATTTCTCTAGAGGTCAGAACTTGCTGACAGCGGTGAGAAGTGGTGGACATAGCATTTCTGGAAAATCAACGTGTGATGGCGGTATCATTATTGACCTTTCGAGAATGAGGAAAACTAATGTAGATCTTCAACGAAAATTAGTGACAGTTGATGCTGGTTGCACGCTATATGACATGGATTCTAAAACACTGCCTCATGGATATGTTGTTCCAGCTGGCGTGGTGTCACATACAGGTGTTGCAGGGCTAACACTCGGTGGTGGTATTGGGTCATTGATGAGAATGTATGGCTTAACGGTCGACAATCTTGTGAGCGTTGATATTGTTACAGCAGATGGAGTTTTCAGGAAAGCTAGTTTGCAAGAGAACCCCGATTTATTTTGGGGTGTTAGAGGTGGTGGTGGTAACTTTGGAATCGTCACTTCATTTACCTATAATCTCAGACCACTCCCAAACGGGGAAGTCGTTCTTGGAGTGAACCTTTATGATATGAAGCATGCAAAAGATATTTGGGATTTTTACTATGACTATTCTGAAGATATGCCTAATAATATTATGCTTAACGCAGGTATGTGGAATGATGATAAAACGGGTAAGGGTTACTTCTTTTTAGGTACTTTGTTTGTTGGGGATGAGAGCAAAGCGAGTAAGGCTCTTGAAAAAATCACTAGTTTTGGTAGCCCGATGAGTGATGAAATTTATAAGAAAAAGTTTATAGAGCACCAGCAAGTGGCAGATAAACGAAATGCTCATCATAGAAACTACTATATTAAGGGTAGACAAATGGATGAGTACAAACCTAAGTTAACCGAAGAGCTAATGGATCGTTGGAGCTTTCAAGAGGGTCGTTTCGACACGATGAGAGTCGTCCGATTCGGTGGTGCTATTTCTGACGTAGCGGAAAGCGGAACTCCTTGGGTTGGTCGAAATGCTAAGTGGGATATTGAAGTTGGCGGTCATTGGACCGATGATGCTAAGACTGAAGAATACACAAAGTGGGGTCGCGATTACTGGAAATCTTTATCGCCTCATTGTGCGGAAAGAATTTATATTAATGAGCTCATGGATGAAGACCAAGCGTTTGTAGCCACAAGTTATGGTCAAAATTATGGACGATTAGTGAAGATTAAAAATAAGTACGACCCAAAAAATCTTTTTAGTCTTAACGGTAACATCAAACCAACAGTTTGAAGCAGGAACAAAACGATGTAGGTTGGAGCTTACATCGTTGGATCCTTACTTCGGTCTCCATTGAACGATTTTTCGCGACATCAAGGAAAGTCAAAACTGAGAAATATAGTTTCCTTGCGGCTTCAGTTTATTTCTCTTAAAACCCTAAATCCGAAATTAATATAGCGAGTGTCTTTGTTCTCAGATTGATTGGACTGAAAACCATAATGGTTGGCTGATCTCAAATACAGTGGCATATCATAGTAAGATGCTCCTCTAAGAATCGGACGATCGCAATCTCCGGTTAATCTAGCGGTTCCATCTCTGGGTGAATCCTTGTAAGAAATATCCCAGCAATCACCGACCCATTCAGCCACATTACCTAAAATATCATAAACACCAAAATCATTGGCCTCGAATGATCCTACTGGCGCAGAGTATTCATAGCCATCATGACAATCGGCAACAACCCAATCTTCAGGTAAAACTATTTTAGTGCCTCTGCCTTTCATTTCCTCTAAAAAGCTCTCTGGAGTAATATCTAAATCGGCTCCATTGGCATAATCGCAGCCTTCATCTGAATCTCCCCAAAATCGAATGGTTCTGGTTCCCGCTCGAGCAGAATACTCCCATTCTGATTCTGACAATAATCTGTAATTTTCTCCCGTCTCCTTGCTCAACCATTGAGCATAGGACATCGCTTCATTCCAGCTTACGCAAACAACAGGATGATTATCGCCTACAGGATATCCAGGATCATACCAGTTCAATTCAATACCTAACTGTATTCCGTTATCAGTTGCTCCATAACACCCTCCAATACTGTCGTGGCCTGTACTCTTAATAAAGCTTTCATACTCTCCTCTCGTGACCTCATGCCTGCCAATAGCAAAATTATAGTTTATCTCTACTTGATGTTGGGGTCGCTCATCATTCCTCGACCCAGCATCGGTTTCAGGCGATCCCTTTATGAAACTACCTGGCTCAATAACAACCATAGTTGGGCAGATTTCGCAGTCCTGTATCAGTTTTTGCTGAGCATTGACCTCATGTGGGAAAAAAAGGTATCCGGAAAAAAGAAGAATTAAAAATATATTAAGATTAACTTTCATAATAGTTGCCACAGAAAAAAGTTATTTATCATACGATTATTTATTAAAAAATTATACTTTCTGTCTTTATGCAATTCAAAGGATAGATTAATGATGAAATCTATAGTCGTATCAGTTTTTATAGACGAATAGAAGCCAGCGCTGGAGGAGCGCGCTGATGAATAAGATCATCATCCTATTATCATGTGTCTTGACCAGCGAACGAAAGCCTCCTGCAATCGGTGGAAGCAATTATTCAGCGATTAACAGTACCCTACGTTTATACGCCTAATTTGAGAAAACAATTGGTTTCTAAAGCCATTCATTGGCGCGACCTGACTAAGTCAAAGATCAGATATACTAGCCAATGCTGTATGAATAGTACTCCACTTGAATAGACGGTTGACAACCCGTCTTGTGAGCACTAAATTCAATTCTCCTGACATAAAAGCAAGATGGCTAACGAGGAAACCCTCCTGGTTAGCAGTGGTGTAATAAACCCACCTATAAGGAATACGGATATGGCCTATTCAAAGCGCTGGCGATTGGAAAGTACTGTGGCATATACAGAATGAGCTCTCTGATGATTATTAAAAGGAGGTTAGTAGCGCTACTTAGCTTTGTGTTCCTCTTGTCCTTAGGTGTGAGTATTACCGGGAATACTGCTGTCAAAGCCTCGGCTGATGCTGTATCTCAAGCGTCTGGAAAAGCAGGTGAGATAATGTATAACCAGCATTGTGCGGCTTGCCATGATGGACCGGTAGCGCGGGCACCACATAAAATTATGTTCTCAATGCTTGGCCCCGAGACGATCCTAACCGCGATAAACAAAGGTATTATGCAAGCACAAGCAGAGGGGCTAACAGCGCAACAAAAAATAGATTTATCGGAATATCTCGGTGGCCGTGCCATACAGTCGAGCCAGAAGGTACAACCCCAGTTTTGCGAGAACCTCGATACCATAAATACCCGAAGTACTCCTGCCACAGCACTCAATGGTTGGGGTTTTGGCTTGGGTAATAATCGGGCCATCGACGCCAAAACAGCTGGCCTGTCTGCCTCCGATGTAGGGTTATTAAAATTGAAGTGGGCCTTTGCCTACCCCAGTGCCACACGTGCCAGATCGCAGCCCATTGCAAATGACGGGACATTATTTGTCGGCAGTCAAGATGGTACCGTTTATGCGCTGGATCTCGACAGTGGCTGTGCCTATTGGACCTTTAAAGCGGATACCGAAGTGCGCAATGCGCTTTCGCTGGGCCCAATCGGGAGCAAAGGTAGCGATGCGCTATTCTTTGGTGACTTTGCGGGCAGTATCTACGCACTCGATCGGGGTACTGGGACCTTACTTTGGAAAGTTGCTGTTAACGATCATCCCGACACTACGATTACTGGCAGCCCGAAACTCCATGACAACATACTCTATGTGCCGCTATCATCTCGTGAGTGGGCATCAGCGGCTAACCCTGCCTATCCCTGCTGCACGTTTCGAGGTGGCGTCGTTGCCCTTCATGTTGCCAATGGTAGCCATAAGTGGACCGCTTTTAGTATCGATGAGCCTCAACCTACGGGTATAAAAAATAGCATGGGTGCTGTGCTACAAGCCCCTTCTGGCGCTCCGATTTGGAATAGCCCTACTATCGATGTCAAACGCAACCGGCTTTATGTAGGTACGGGTGAAAGTTACTCATCTCCAGCTGCAAGCACCAGCGATGCCGTACTGGCCTTTGACTTAGACGATGGTAGTTTACTATGGTCCTATCAATCGCTCGCCAAAGACGCCTGGAATATGGCCTGCTTTGTCGGCGGAAAACAAGGCAACTGCCCCTCTGAAAATGGCCCCGACTTGGACATCGGTGCATCAGTCATTTTGCAGACATTATCCACGGGAAAAGATCTATTGCTAGTGGGACAAAAGTCAGGACATGTGTTTGCACTCGATCCAGATAAAAAAGGGAAATTACTGTGGAAGAAAAAGATAGGAATCGGTGGTTTCGCTGGCGGCGTCCACTGGGGTATGACCGCAATGGGCAACCGACTATATGCAGCGATCGCCGATAGCGACTTTGGCTTAGATGCTGTCTGGAAAGGCACGCCGGGGCTCTATGCGATTAATGCAACGGATGGTCATATTGATTGGTACAGCCCGGTAACCGATCGTTGCGGCCCAGGAACAAAACCCGTCTGCGACCAAGGATTGTCTGCTGCCATCACATCGATTCCAGGCGTGGTCTTTGCCGGCGCCTATGATGGGTTTATCAGAGCCTTTGGACAAGACAAAGGCGAGGTCATTTGGGAATATCAGACCAACCGCTCCTTTGACACGATCTCTGGCATGAAGGCTCATGGCGGAGCCATTGAAGCAGATGGCCCAGTGGTCATTGATGGCGTTTTACTGGTGAATTCTGGCTATTCGTTTGGTTCCCGTTTGCCTGGCAATGTGTTACTCGCGTTTTCAGTTGAAGGCAAGTGAGCCGGTTAGACTGAGCGAGGATGCGTATACTATTGAGATATTAACGGAGTGAAATTTGCCCTGGTAGGCAGGCGTAGTTAGATGGACTCAGTTGCAGCGCGTGCTTTGGCTAATGCGCTAGCCGTAGCTCCATCTATTGGCTCAATGGCCCATTGAATACCCCGTCGCAGCAGCTGATAAAAAACGGGTAAGTCCCATGACCCACGATCCATAGTCGGCCAAAAGTCGAGAAGGGGCTGCATATCATGGTGATGACGGCAGTGCCCCAACGTCAAATAAAGTACTTCGCCTTTGCCAACCGTGTGAGTATAAAAGACTGGGTGGCGGGCATGTTCCCATTCATCCTCTTCAAACCCTTCAGCCTTGCCTCCGTATTCAGTGTCCAATAAGACATGCAGGTCGCCATATGTCTTCATTAGATACAATTCATCATCAGATTCAAATGGCTCAATGCCCTGCACTAGTGGGTGGTCTGGGTCGGTGATAGACACCGTGTAAGGGGCAATGGGGGGGTGAGAGCGAAACATGGATCCGAGTGTTTCTACAAATAGAGGTGCCCAATCTGGAGTACCGTAAAGTCCACTAGACATTAGGCGGATGATAGAATTAGTACCGTGAAGCGCGTACCACCGCCCACCTTTTTCAACCCAGGCTTTAAGTGCTTCCTGTGCTCCGAGAGAGGGCACAACATTGCAGGTATAGCTGACAATAAAGTCCGCGTCCTCGATAGCCTGCAGATTCTCATAATCTTCAAAAACTCGAACCCGAAAACGCTCATCTTCAGACAGTAACTTCAGTAATTCTAGCCGGGCATAATCAATGTCATGCCATACGCCGCCCGCGATCAGTAAGCAATTGATTCTACCGGCGCGGTTATCATGAACACTCATTGGGCATCCTTTTAACTGATTGTTTTAATTAATCTACAGCTCTGGTTTTGGCGCTGTTGTATCTTTAGCTAGATACCAGGCAACCCATTTGTGGAATAGCTGATTGCCCGCCTCATTACGTCCGAAAGTGACATTAGCATGGGCATTAGCTTCTAGTCCTTTCTGAATCTTCAGTCCCACTTGATAGTCTTCGACATCTACCACCTCTTGAAAGAAGTCCATCATACCCTCTAGTTCGGTGTTTTCTCCGTCCGGCTTGGTCGGGTGAATAAAGTTTATGTAGGTGGTGTTCTGATTCGGGAGCGGACCAGGAATAATCTGGCTGATCAACGTAATCTCGGGCGCTACAAACAACGATATATTGGGAAACAGCGTGCGAATCCAGTCATAACCATTACTCTCGTGTTTGTGGTAATCCTCTGGTGCTACATTGGCGAGATTGTCTTTAATCGCCAAATGAGGGAAGCAGATTAATGTATGAGGCCCGTAGGAATCAAATTGCATAACATTAGAGTAGGTGCGCAGAGCGATAGTATCTGGATGAGCTGCGGCAAAATGATAACCTTCTAGATAACCGTCGTATGCCACCTTCCAGTTGGCACCATTGACCTTACGCTGGCCACAGAAGTGCCAATTTTCCATCCCTAGGCGGCTAATATCTTCCATCATACCACCGAGAAAGTCGTCAAAATCAACCTCACCATCGGGCTCCAGAACGGTAAATATCATACCACCACGCTCATAGACCGGAAGTTGGGTTAAACCATTGGCTTGCTTATCAAAATCACCAAATTTCTCTTGATCAGCAACGCCGCGGAGCACGCCATCATTACTATACATCCAGCCGTGGTAGGGGCAGGTAAAGCGAGACTTATTACCGCATGGCTCTGTGGCGACTGTCATGGCTCGATGAGAGCATACATTAAGCATTACTCTAGCAGTGCCGTCTTTCAGACGCGTAATAAGCAGTGGTTTATCTAAAAACTGAAATGTTTTGTAATCACCGGCATTGGGTAGTTCTTGAGTCAAGGCTACAAAAACGGGAACCTTTTTGAAGATCAGGTCCATTTCCTGTTGCCACAGATCTGGGTCAGTATAGGCTTTTGATGGCACCGACAGCGTACCCTCGGCCTGGTCTGTAGTTTTGTTGTCAACATTATCAATAATGCGAGCAACAATGCGATTGTAGTTCTCTGCAATAGTCATGTTTAAAAGTCCTTAACTGGTTTGGGCATTAGCTCTCTGGAAGTTCGAGGGGTCCAGCAGCCGATACATCAAATTTAATAACATTCATATCTGTAATGTTGACGGTGCCGCAGAAGGCCATAAACTCAACGATATGGGGCATGCTCAGATGAGCCATTAAGGCACTCTCACTCTCCCACTGCTCGGTGATCCAGATAACATTTGAATGATTGATGTCAACCGCAATGCTATAGAGTAGGCACCCAGCTTCTTCATAGGTTGGTGCGATTATTTTTTGCGCAGCAGCCACATATGCGACGATATTTTCGGGAGCTAGTTCAATTCTTGCGGAGATAGCTAACATGGTTAAATCCTTCGTAATGTAGGGTTAGTATTACCTATTTTGGTCTATTGTGCAGGATCGATATTTCATGAAATCCTACATCGTACATATGGCGAAACATGCCAACATCGCTGCCATGAATGTCGATACGCTTACTTTCAATATTGCTAAATTTTTTGTCTGGGTGCTCCAGTGTCTTGGTGTGAATGCAAATTTACCATCTCTAAGCAATCACCCTCTATTATTAATATATTTGTAAGCATTAGGTGGGAGACATACGCGTTAAAACATGCCGCCTAGCCGTCGAGTCCAATATCACCTGTTGAATGCAGTGATATCAATGTTCGATGAGCAATGCGCCAGCCATCAGCCGTACGGACTAGCCTGTCGCTATACTCTCCCCAGACGGTCATTATTTCTGAGGAGTAGTCGCCGAGCCCGACATGGAGGGCTGACAGATAACATGTCGCTGTAGCTCTATCACCATTGACCTCAATATTAATATTACCCAGCAGATGTTGCGTTACCGAACATTGGGTAAGAACGGCGGAAATAAGGTCGGCGATAGCTTGGCGCCCCTCGAAGATACCTAAGCCTATAAAATTAGCTTCGGCATCTTCCGTAAATACACTTTCTAGTGCCGACCATTGGTGCTTATCGATGGCGGAAGCGTAAAGGTTAATCACCTGCTGTATTTCTAGGTGGTCAGAAAAGTTCTGTGCTGTTGTAGTTGCCATCCACCATCTCCCTTGTGCGATTTCAGCCTAGCTATCCCCGTGTTGAAATTAATCTTAGCAGAGGCTTGTCGTGGGTCAATTTTTTGTTTGACTAAGTCTACTTATATTACTTTGGCACCTATAGTCAGTCAATAAAAACCATCAAACATGTTTGTTATTTACCTAAGTAAATAGCTGTTGTACCATTGATACTTAAGGAGACAGTTTTTGGAATTATCTACTGTCACCACGTATATGACAATATTTATGGAATAAGCTTATGACGGAGATGAATACACGTGTGTTGCTCGCTCGGCGTCCTGCCGAGCATTTGGTAGCGGATGATTTTGAAGTTCATAGCCAGCCTCTCGGCAGTATCAAGGATGGTGAGTTTATGATCAAGAACATCTATTTATCCTTGGATGCAGGCTTTCGCCAATGGATGAATGATGGCTCAGGAGATAATTATCTAGCTTCAATGCCGCTGGGTGAACCCGTGCAGAGTATTATTATGGGTAGGGTAATTGAGTCTCTTAATGCAGAATATCCTGAAGGCAGTATCGTTATGGGCCGAACGGCTTGGGAGCAATATAGTATTGCCGATGGTTCGGATTTAATGAGTATTATTGAGCCAGATCCAGCTCTGGAATTGCATGAGTACCTTTGTAGTTTAGGTCCCTCTGGCATGACAGCCTATTTTGGTATTATGGATATCGGTCAGCCTAAGTCAGGTGATGTTTTTGTCATTAATGCTGCTGCTGGTGGAATTGGTTGTATCGCAGGGCAGATCGCTAAGGCTGAGGGCTGTAGCACTGTGGGTATTGCCGGTGGAACCGTCAAATGCAACTGGCTGCTAGATACCTTAGGTTATGACCAGGTTATTGATTATAAATCCTCTACCCCGTTTGATGAGCAGTTACAAAAAGCGGCGCCAGCAGGTATGGATATCGTCTATGACAATGTGGGCGGCGCAATGCTCAGCAGTATGCTAAGTCAACTGGCAGAAAACTCCCGAATTATCCTTTGTGGTGCTGTTTCACAATATGAGAGAGAGGGCGGTCATGAACCGGTTGGCAATATGTGGGAGTTGATTACCAAAAGGGCAAGAGCCGAGGGCTTTATGTTCTCTGACTATGTTGATCGCTATCCAGAGGCCATTGAATATATAACTGCAATGCTTAAGTCCGATTCATTGGTGAGCCCAGTCAATTGGTCTGAGGGCGTTGAATCGGCAGGGCAAGCTTTTATTGATATGCTGGCTGGGAATAATTTAGGAAAGTGTTTGATTAAATTGTAGTTAGCAGAGAGATACTTCTGTCGATACGCCAAAACCTTTCTCACTGAGTGCGGAAGGTCTTCTTGTAATGGGCAAAGGACTTGTTGTCGGGTCGTTTTGTGGGGGAAGCTTATTTCCGTACGTATAAGGACCGAGGTAATTAGGTTAACAATAAATATCCAAATCAACGAAGTCTACAAATAGGGGTTAAAACGATGCCATTAGAACCCGCGACGGCCGCTATTTTGGCCGCAATAGCCGAATCTGGGGCCCCCGAGTACCATGAATTACCGGTGGCTGAGAGTCGAGCTATTTATACAGAGTCACAGTCTGTACCTCCGACGGTCGCCGTTTATTCTGTTGAAGATATAATGGTGGATGGGCCCGCAGGGAATATTCCTGTGCGTATCTATAGGCCCCATGCTATGCCAGCACCGATGCATGTGCATTTCCATGGTGGTGGTTGGGTGATCGGAAATCTTATTACCCATGATGCGGATTGTCGTGAGATATGTATTGCATCGGGATGTATCGTAGTGGCCGTCGACTATCGATTAGCGCCAGAGCACCCGTTTCCCGCTGCGCCAGAAGACTGTTATGCGGTGGCCTGCTGGGCTTCTATCTATGGCGTCGATTTTGGAGCGAAAGTTGGCCCTATCAGTATTGGTGGTGATTCTGCTGGAGGCAATCTGGCTGCCGCTGTTGCGCTGATGGCGCGCGATCGTAAAGGGCCCGATTTTGCACTGCAGCTGTTACTTTATCCCATTACCGAATCTAGTATGAGTAGTACTTCTTTCCAAGATAATGCCGAGGGTTATTTGCTAACAAAGGCGATGATGACCTGGTTTTGGGATCATTACTGCCCAGATGTTCAGCAGCGCAATAACCCATTGGTTAGCCCCTTGCTGGCATCAGATCTGTCCGGCTTACCTCCAGCGCTAGTTATCACCGCTGAATTTGATCCGCTGCGGGATGAGGGCGAAGCCTATGGTAAGCGCATGCGAGCTGCAGGAGTTGAGGTTGAGATTCGCCGGTTTGATGGCCTTATTCATGCATTTTTTTCACTGGCTGGCGTGCTTGAAGCTGCCCGTGAGGGTGTTGACCTAGTGGGCAGCTCATTGCGCAGAGCCCATGGTCTGGGTAACTAAGAACTTAGCTGCCTACTCTATGGTGCGGCTAAAGCCTATTTCATAAAGAAATCAGCCCTAGGTGTGCCAGTCTCATCATAGACTGGCTCTGAATGATCAACACTGTACTTAAGGATATCGGTGCCGAGTATCTCGTAGTTATAAAGTATCGCCAGCATATCGCTATAAAAGTGACTGGCCAGATGAGCGCGTAGATCCTCAACAGACTCCCAGTTTTCATGGACATAAACTCGGCCGGGTATGGCTGGATCTAGGCTCCATACATAGTGACGGCATCCTTTTTGCAGACGTGTTTCCGCCATTAGTTGTGCGGTTTCCGGGAGTAGCTTGATCGCATCCTCAGGCTTAAAGTTTACGGTGCCATTAATCAATACAGTCATTGTGGTTCCTTATAGAATTAGGATTACTCACCATACATAGAGTTAAAAATACGTTCTTTGAACAGCCACTGGCCATCTATTTTAACCAGTTGATCGTCGTACTGGCCTCTTGGGCGAATTTCCTCACCCTCCAAAGTGGTACCGACCTCGGAGGTATAGGATCTCGCGGTGGCGGTATCGCCATTGACTTGAATGTCGCCCACGGAAATAGACATAAAGATAAATGGGAACATGGCCATGCCAGCTTCCCAGGAGGAGACTATGGTATCTTTGCCACTGAGATTTTCCATTCCTGGTATTACCGGCAGTTTCCATGCGGAGTCTTCAGCCCAGGTTGAGGCCCATAGGGCAGTGTCGCGCTGATTGACGGCGTCAGCATAGATATCCATAAGCTCGCGAATGGCGAGACGGTCTTCGGTTGGTCCGGAAAAAGGCATATTGATCTCCTCGTTATTGTTTTTAGATATTTGAAATAACTATACATCACTAACATTCAAAAAAACAATCTCAGTTGATTTTTTATTACCAAAGAGTTACCTTGAAGCTGAATGGTTCGTTTCGATTAACCGGACCGAAGAACATCAACTTATTAGAATAAAAACGGGAAAAGCCATGACAATCCAGTACAAGCAATTCTACCTCCACCAGCGGCCAAAAGGGAATACCACCGACAATGATGTCAAAATTCGCTCTGTCGACTTTGATGGCTTAGCCGATGGTCAGCTTCTGATCAAAAATGATTACTTTTCTCTGGATCCTGCGATACGTGGCTGGATGAGTGATGCGCCCAATTATATGCCGCCCATTGGATTGGGTGAGGTTATTCGGAGCTCAACTGTTGGAAAAGTGGTAGACAGTAAGCATCCGGACTTCGCCGTTGGCGATCAGGTATATGGTCTTAATGGTTGGGAAGAGTACAGTCTATCCGATGGCTTTTTCTTGACCAAGGTACCCACGGATAACCAGTTTCCACTGCACTATTATTTGAGTATATTTGGTGCTGTCGGTCTGACTGCTTACTTCGGTATTAATGATTCAGCAGAACTAAAAGCGGGAGATACCCTGTTAATGAGTGCAGCTGCGGGTGCTGTTGGCTCTCTGGGCGGTCAGCTGGCAAAAAATATGGGTTGTCGCGTTGTGGGACTGGCGGGCACAGATGATAAGTGCAAGTGGCTCAAAGATGAACTGAACTTTGATGAGGTTATTAACTATAAAACAGAGTCTGGCAACTTGGATGCCGCGATTCGCGCCGCCTGTCCAGAGGGAGTGGATGTCTATTTTGACAATGTGGGTGGTGAAATTCTGGATGCCGCACTGTTAAATCTTCGCGATAATGCAAGAATCGTTTTCTGCGGTTCTATATCAACCTATAACGCCGCTGAGCCAGTTCCCGGCCCATATAACTATTGGCAAATTCTTGCTAAGAACGCCGTTGTTAAGGGCTTTTTAATCAGTAGTTACTTTGAACAGTTTGAAGTGGGTGCCGCTGCGCTTGCTCAACTACTGATCGACGAAAAAATTAACTTTAAATATGAAATTATCGATGGCTTTGACAATACCTTGACGGCCTTCCATAAGCTGTTTGATGGTAGCAATACCGGTAAGCTTATGTTGAAGGTGTAGTCGGTGGCAGAGCAAAAACTAATGGGTAAGCGCGCTATCGTCACCGGCGGTGCGACAGGCATTGGCTATGGTATTGCTCTGCGATTTATTGCCGAAGGCGCAACGGTCATTATCACGGACATAGATAAGCCGGCGGGCATTGCCGCCGAGTCGACCTTGGGACCGAGCTGTGAATTTATTTACCATGATGTATCAGAGCCTGATGATTGGGATAATGTCTTTTCCATTGCTGCGGATAGATTTTCTGGCTTAGATATTATGGTTAATGTTGCTGGTGTCACCCTGATGGGGACGATTGAGGAAATGGATGTTGAGACCTGGGATAAAACCATGGGTATTAATGTTCGTAGCTGCTTTTTAGGCTGTCAGGGTGCGATAAAATTGATGAAAAATGATGGGGGTGGGGCCATTATTAATATGGCCTCGGTCTCTGCCTTTAGGCCTAAGGCTGAATTAGTTGCCTATAACACCTCTAAGGCGGGGGTGGATATGATGACCAAATCTGTCGCCCTGCATTGTGCTCGCAGTGGCTATAGCATTAATGTTAATTCAATCAATCCCGGTGTCATTCAAACCGATATGCTGACAAAAGTGATCAATCAGGTTGAAGATGGCGAAGCCTTGATGGACAGCTATAAGGCGATGCATCCGATTGGCCGCATTGGTGAGCCGGAGGATATTGCCGCCATGGCGGTTTATTTAGCCAGTGAGGAGGCCTCGTTTATTACTGGCTCAGGGTTCACCGTTGACGGCTCTCTCAGTAATAACTAAGAAATATAAAAAGATAAAAAGATAAAAAGATAAAAACATTATTACAGGAAAAGATTATGAGTGAAGAGTTAAGGGAAGGTGGTTGTCTCTGCGGTCAGGTGCGGTACAAGGTGCCCGCACAACCAGTGAATACGATAGTTTGTCACTGTAAAAATTGTCAAAAGCAGGCCGGTTCAGCGTTTTCTGTGGTCGCTTATTTCGCCCGAGATAGTTTTCAATTAGATGGTGAGTTAAAGACCTTTGAAGATAAAGGGAGTAGCGGTCAAACAGTTTTTCGTCGTTTCTGCGGCAGCTGCGGTTCGCCGGTAATAACAGATACTGAGGATGCACCGGGAATGGGTTTGATTTTTATCAAGGCCGGCACCCTCGATGAAGTCGACGATTTAAAGCCATCTTTTCATGTTTGGGCGGACAGTAAACAATGTTGGTTAACCTTGGCTGATGATCAGGTCCAAATTCCGAAGCAGGATTTTTAAACAGCTCGATTCAGTAATTTCCATCAATAAGAAGGTCTGCCTAGTCGTAGGGCCTTTTATTCTATATCGAAAACGAGTACCGGTTTCACGCATTCTCCTCGTCCCTGGTCATCAATGGCTTCGTTGATTTGATCGAAAGGGTAGGTGGTGATTAAGCGATCAAAGGGGAAATTTCCATTTTTATAGTGATCCAGCATTAACGGAATAAACTGGAGTGGATCCACCTCTCCTTCACAAATTCCTCGAATCCCTTGGCCTGTAAGAAGGGCGCTAGGGTCAAAGGTGGGAAGTGAGGAATCTTGACTTGATGTACCCACAAGACCTAGCTCTCCACGAGGTGCTAAAGTGGCTATTGCTGTTTCAATAACGCTGCTGACTCCGGTGCTGTCAAAGCCGTAGTTGACCCCTAGGTGGCAAATTTCACAAATAGATGACTGGGTGTCGCTGAGGGCGGGATCAATCACATGTGTTGCTCCCAGAGACAAGGCCAGCTGTCTTCGGCTTTCCATGGGTTCTACTAGAATAATAGTTGAACATTTTTGTACTACAGCTCCCATTACCGCAGAAAGGCCGACGCTACCGCCGCCGTATATGGCAATGCTAGAACCTTCTTCACAGGCCAATGCTTTCATAATACTACCTGCCCCAGTTTGAATGCCACAGCCTAGAGGACCCAGCAATTCGATGGGTAAGTCTTTGTCTACCTTGATCGTATTGCTTTCATTGGTCAAAGCATAGGTTGCAAAGGAGGATTGGCCAAAAAAATGGGCGGATACAAATTTCCCTTGATCTGTAATTGTACTGCTACCGTCAGTGCGAGTGCCCATTATATTTAGTGGGACAAAGTTTTCACAATAGGCCGGGCTATCTGAGATACAGCGAGAACATTGCCTGCAAGAGGCAAAAGATAGAACCACATGATCGCCGACAGCTACGCTGGAAACAGCGCTACCGATTTTTTCCACAATGCCAGATCCTTCATGGCCCAGCACAGAGGGATGTGGTGGAGGCAGCATGCCTGCTTTGGCAACAAGGTCGGTATGACAAATCCCAACTCCTTTGATTTTTACAAGAATTTCATTATCTTGGGGATTACCCAACTGCACGGTTTTAAACTTGAACGGTTTGTTCGGTGCTATCGCGACGGCTGCTTTAATATCCATAAGTACTCCCATAATAGAGTTTGGTTAGAGTTTTGACAGCTGGTTGCGGAGACTAAATCCGTTAGGAGTAGCCAAAGGCTATACACATGAGACTATGGTTAAACTAAGTCGATTTTAACTAAAGCCTTACCAACAGTCTTACCAGACATCAGGTCACAAAAAGCCTTCGGCGTATTAGAGAACCCTTCGGTAATATTTTCTATCACGGTAATCTTTCCGGCCCGAATCCATTCCTCAAGTTGGACCATGGCCGCCGGCACTTTCGATTGATACGTGGGTAACAAGAACCCCTGCATACTGAGCTGCCTCGACACGATTTCCCATAGATTGGTAATCGGGTTTGGGTTATCAGTGCGATTGTAATCGGAGATCATGCCACAACCGACAATGCGACCATAGACTTTCATAGCGGGGAGCATGGCATTCAGCACGGGGCCTCCGACATTATCAAAATAAATATCCGCGCCCTCTGGAGCAAGAGCTGCAACAGCGGCGGTAATATCATCTGTTTTGTGATTTATGGCAGCATCAAACCCAAATTCATCCACAATTAGCTGCGCTTTTTCATCGCTGCCAACAATACCAATTACCTTGCAGCCGCGGAGTTTAGCGATCTGTCCGGCCATACTGCCGGTCGCGCCTGCAGCGGCACTTACTACTACTGTCTGTCCCGCTTGAATTTGGCCTACTTCATGTAATCCGATATAGGCAGTGGAGCCTGCGCCACCCAGTGAACCAACATAGTATGAAATGGGTATTCCTACTTCTGGGTGCAGTTTTTCCAGCAATATGGCATCGCTACGGCAGATGGAATAATCTTCCCATTGATTGAGGGCAAACACAAAATCACCCTCGACAAAATCTTTGTTGCGGGACTTTATAACCTGCCCCACAGAAGGGCCGCGGATAACGCCCCCAATAGGAATTGGCTCAAAGTAGTTTGCCTTGCCATCAACCCAGCCGCGAATTGCGGGCTCCATGGAGAAGTACATGTTTCGGAGTAGAAAATCGCCTTCGCCGGGTTCAGGTATTGGGCCTTCTGACAGGGAGAAGTTTTCGGGCTGAGCAGCGTCGGTGACGTAAGAGGCGAGAACTACCTGGCGGTTGGTTTTCATGATTAATCGATCTCTATTTTCAGATTGCCATTATCGGCCAAGCCTATAGCATAGGTTTTTAACGGTACTCTAGTCAGCTCGCCGATGGGCTTACCGGTGCGCAAGTCAAAGCGCACACCATGCAGTGGGCAGGCTAGATAACAGTTTCTAATACGGCCGCCGGTGAGTTCTGCTCGCTGGTGTGTACATTGGTTATCCACGGCATAGAAGTCGCCATTAGCCTTGCAAATTAGTATCTTTTTCCCATTCAGAGTGACAGCGACGGTCTGATTGTCGGTGATATCGGTGGCGGGAATTAGCGTATCTGTTATTGCCATAGAGGTCTCACGAGTTAAATTGCAGATTAAAGAGCGGCCGAGCTCAGAACACTGAGACCCGGCAATAACAACCTTTAGGCATTAAGATACTTATCAATGGTTTGGTGTAGGTGACGAATACGGCTTTCTTGATAACTCGCCAGACTTACCGCCCCTTTCTTTGATGCAATCATACCTTTTTGTACTGCTGCCATATTACTGTCATCTTGATCAAATACTGGGCCGAGACCACCAATCTCTGGGGCTTCGCTAAAGGCTTGATCTGGGCGTAGCGTATTTTTCATCGCTGGCTCTGGACGCTTGGTGCCCTTTGGGTAGCGCATCAAAATCATGGTTTCGAAGATACAGCTATTGTGATCATCACCGTTAGGCAGGAAACGATAAACAATATTACCATGGTAGCCAGTCCATACCTGAGTGTTGGGGAAGAGCATATAGAGTATGGCATCTTCCAATTCAGACTGCGTTGCATCATCCAAAGGCTCACCAATAATGTCGCTAAACATTTCTCGGTTGGTCTCTGCCACATAGGTTCGTGCGGTTAGTCCTTCTGGCATCTCATGGCCCTCAGCACTATCGGTTGCCATACGGCCCGATAGTTCGAGAATATCGCGCATAGTCTCCTCCGCAGTCACCTCAGGCAGGTGGGGACTAGCCACCCCCATAGGGGTAACAGAACGACTTACGTGATCACCAAAGGTGTCGTATTGGGAGTTGGCATCACCAGTAAAGGTGAGAATTTCACTATGGGTTTCTAAGGTATGGAATGATTCCATAAAGGCCTCGGCCCCTACTTTCCAGTTACAATTTACAACGCGCTCGACATGGGCACCCTTGTAGTAGTCGTGCAGTGGGAAGCGCGAGAAGTGCTCTGGCAGCGGGCTGAGATAGTCTTCCAGAGGCACACAGTTTTCATCAAAGTTAATAAAGATAAATCCACCCCAAGTACCTATTTTGACCTGGGGAAGACTCATATCTTTCTGATCTAAATGGCTAAAGTCCCACTTGCAAGGGATACCTTTAAAATTGCCATTAATATCCCAGGTTGCTCCATGAAAGGGGCACACAAATTCTTCGGCATGGCCATCGCAGTCTCGCAGTATGCGACCGCGGTGTAAGCATGAATTAATAAAAGCTTTAAATTCAGTCTCACCGGTGCGGGTAACAATAATTGACTGGTCGACGATCTCATAGACATGGTGGTCGCCGACTTCAGGAATATCCTCTTCGCGACATGCCATTTGCCAGACTTTGGGCCATAGCTTCTTCTTTTCTTGCTCATGAAAATCGCGATCGACCCAGCGAGCTACATCCAAATCATCATTCCCCATGAAAGGGTTTGTGTTTTCCCGCAGGTATGCCGGTACTTCGATACTTTCTTCGTTGAGAAGATCCTGATAGCTCAGACCTTCGCAGCGAGCCTCACCCTGCTGCTTTACTTTAATTAATTCAGACATAAAAGTTGCTCCTGCTTATAATTTTAATTATTTGGTAATAATATTAACACCACTAATGCCTGGTGCACCATAGACATGTGTGTAGCCGACCTTGGGTTGATTAGGCACTTGCCGTGCGCCACCTTCGCCACGTAATTGCACGCAAACCTCGTAGACCTGACGCAGTCCGGACGCCCCAACAGGCTCCCCGTTTGCTAGGCAACCACCATCGGTATTAATAGGCATACGTCCATTAATTCCAGTGGCCCCCTCACGTAGTAATTTTTCCTGTTCCCCATGGGCACAAAAGCCATTCTCTGCCATGTGCATAATTTCAGTACCGCTATCAGTATCTTGTAGCTGGATTACGTCAATATCTTCTGGGCCGATTCCTGCTAACTCAAATGCGGCATTGGACGCCGTCACTGTTGGCGCGTCGGCTACAGTCATGGCCTGCGACGGTGCGAAGACTTCGAAGCTACCGTAGTGACGGGTGCGCACCGCGGCAGCTTTAAGAAATAGAGGGTTGGCACTGTAATGATGTGCTTTATCAGCATTGCAAATAATCAGTGCAGCACCACCTTCAGCAGGACTACAAAACATATATTTACGAAGGGGATGGCTAACCATCACCGAATTGGCAATCTCTTCGTAACTGAGTGCTTGCTGACGCCAAGCCGTTGGAGTTAGTGAGCCATTGGTAAAGGCTTTTTCGGAGACGCGAATCAAGGCATCTTCGGTAATACCGTGATCATGCATATAGCGCTGGGTCTTAAGAGCAAAAAACTGAGTGGTGAGCATAAGTCCAGTTTCGCCATACCAGTCATCCAAGCCCCATTCTTTGGGTTGAGGATTAAACGCGCCTCTAGGATGTTTATCGAAACCGACTACAACTCCCAGATCATATTCACCAGATTTAATCGCACTGTAGGCGGCATGCAATGAACTGCCACCTGTCGCACAGCCATTCCAAATATTGGTAAATTGTAGACCAGTAAGGCCCAGCTCATTAACGAGCGCGTCGGCATTGCCTGCATCTTGACTGCCGCCATAGGCGAACTGCATATCTGCCCATGAGAGACCGGCATCTGTGAGAGCCGCACGCACAGCAGAGGCGCCTTGCTGCAAGCCAGACATGTCGGGAGATCGACCAAAACGATGAAGCCCTATACCTATAATTGCTACATCCATATTCTACAAATCCTCTACCGCACTAAAACTAAATGTCATTTTTTGATCGCCGTTTTCATCGGTGCGAAACGGAATAATATCCAGTTGCATGGGCATACCTATTTTCAGCTGCTCGTGGTTATTAGCTTCCAGTCGAGCCTCGACGCGCACACCTCCGGGCATTTCCACATAGCCAACCCCGTAGGGGCGAAATGTCTCAGGTGTTTCATCACTGTGGTATGGCTTTTTGGGCATAAATGTCTGAATTGTCCAGGTCCATAATGTGCCATGATCACCCAGTTCGACAATCTTAGTATCTCTCGAACCACAGCTACGGCAGTCTGGCTGTGCTGGGAAAGTCGCCTCGGCACATTGGCTGCAGCGACTGCCCAGTAACTGTGGGTTGCTAGAAGGCCAGGTAAATAAGCCTTCGTGGAGTGGAATTTGGTTACTCATAAATAGGCTCTATTGATGGATCGCAACACCAAGGCTGTCTAAGACAGATTCATGCATACTTTCAGAAACTGTTGGGTGGGCGTAAATAGTATGTGCCAAATCATGCTCTGTGGCTTCAAGCTGCTGTGCTATACCAAAACCCTGAATTTGTTCTGTGACTTCTGGCCCTATCATATGGGCACCTAATAGCTCACCGCTGCCGGCATCAAATATAGTTTTAACGAGTCCTTCGGCTTCATTGATGGCCAGGGCCTTGCCATTGGCGCTAAGACTAGAACGTCCTACTCGAATGCTATGCCCTGCGGCCTTAGCCTGAGCTTCGGTGAGCCCGACGCTGGCAATTTGTGGGCGACAATACGTACAACCAGGTACGCGATCTTTATTCAAGGGCTCAATGCCCTCGATACCGGCTATTTTTTCAACACAGACAATGGCTTCATGGCTAGCTTTATGGGCCAGCCACGGTGCGCCGGCGACATCGCCGATTGCGTACAAGCCGGCCAGATTAGTTTTGCCAAACGGGTCGGTGATCAAAAAACTATGCTCAGTTTTAACACCTAAGCTCTTTAGGCCAAGACCTTCGATATTGCCTTGTATTCCAACAGCCAAAATAACCTGATCAAACTTTAGTTGATGCTCGCCACCGGGACCTTTTATAGAGGCTAGCGCCTGTTCTCCAGCGCCCTCCACAAAGTTGACCACGCTATTGGTCAGTACTTTGATACCTCGCTGCTTAAAGGATCTTTCTGCGAGAGATGAAATCTCGGCATCTTCTGCCGGGGTAATGCGCTCTGCGGCCTCGACCAGTGTGACATCGGTACCCAAGTCATTGTAAAGGCTGGCAAATTCAACCCCTATAGCACCACCGCCAATCACTAGCAGGCTACCTGGCAGGGCAGTGGGAGTCATTGCTTCGCGGGCACCCCAGACAAGGTCACCATCAATCTCAATATTGGGCAGGTTGCGCGCTCGAGCGCCGGTGGCGAGAATAATATGGTTGCTTCTGTATTGGGTGACTACGCCTTTATGGGTAACATCTAGGCGACATTTGTCCGCCACAGTAGCGGAGCCATCAATGACCTTAATATTATTTTTTTGCATCAGATAGGCAACGCCCCCGCTCAGCTTGCTCGCTACAGAACGACTGTGCTTCACAAGTTTATTGATATCAAAGCTGATGTTGTCGATTGTAAAGCCGAAGTGTTCGGCTTCTTTTAAAGTATGAGCAATGTCGGCGCCACGAAGCAATGCCTTGGTGGGAATACAGCCCCAGTTCAGGCAAACACCGCCAAGGTGCTGCTTTTCTACCAGAGCTGTTTTAAAACCCAGTTGTGCGGCACGAATGGCAGCCACATAGCCGCCCGGACCACCGCCCACTACCATTAGGTCATATTGCTGCATACTCACCGTCGCCCGTTCAATCAATCTTAGTTATTGCTTAAACCAACATAGTTGCTGGCTGCTCCAAGAAACCCTTGAGAACAGACATAAACTCAGCGGCAACAGCCCCATCAATAACACGATGATCGCTGGATAAAGTGAGGCTCATTACAGTGGCAACGGCCAATGCACCATTTCTGACAACGGCTCTCTGCTCGCCCGTACCCACGGCCAAAATAGCGCCTTGAGGAGGGTTAATAATGGCGTCGAATTGCTTGATGCCATACATGCCAAGGTTGGAGATACAGAAACTGCCCCCCTGAAACTCTTCAGGCTTAAGACGGTTTAGTTTTGCTCTGGTGGATAGGTCGCGCATTTCGTTGGAAATGCTCTCCAACCCTTTATTATTGGCACCAACTATAATGGGCGTAATCAGCCCATCTTTTATGGCAACGGCAACACTGATATCGGCATCACTAAAGTGAGTGATCTGCTCTCCATTAAACTGCACATTGACGGCTGGCACTCGGATTAATGCGCTGGCGCAGGCTTTAATAATGAAGTCATTAACCGAGACTTTGGTGTCGGTATTGGCATCATTAATTTGCTTACGCGTGGTTAATAGGTTGTCGAGTTCGGCATCAATATGCACTCGATAATGGGGAGCGGTCTGCTTAGATGCTTGCAGACGTCCGGCAATAGTTTTGCGCATACTACTAATGGTCTGAGACTCTGAACTGCTAGTGGTTGGTGCTACAACCGCTACCTGTGAGGGCAATTTATTTTTCATGGCGGCGGCAGCATCGACATCGGCTTTGCAGACCCGACCGCGATCACCGCTAGCACGACATTCCAGCAGGTTAATACCTAGCTCTTCGGCGAGACGACGTGCAACTGGTGTCGCCTTAATATCACTATCATCGCCCTGCTGAGCTTTGTTAGGCACTGAATTGTTAGAGCTGATCAAACGGCCGCCCGCAGCGGTTACAGCCGCTTCTAAATCTCGCTTGGATACACGACCATGACGACCTGTACCGACAATATTATTGAGGTTAACCCCATAATCTGCCGCTAGGCGACGAGCAACTGGCGAGGCTGAGACATTGGAGTCGTCTTCACCTCCAGACAATGTATCTGTGTTACTAGGATTTTGTTCAACTTGAGTTGAAGATTCATTTGCAACTTCGGTCATCGTCGGCGCCTTTTCTATAAATACTACTTCGCTGTTAGTCGCATAACTATTAATAAACGCTTGAATATCATCCTCGCTGGTATCTACAGAAGCAATAACACCGAGAAGATCACCTACAGCATGGGTTTCACCTGGTTGAGCGAGTATAGCCCTCACAATACCGTTATCTGCCGCGGTGACTGTATTGACGATTTTTGCAGTCTCGACATCAACCAGATCATCCTCAATGTTGACCTGGTCACCTACTTTGACATGCCAGGCATTGATCTCACCCTCAGACATTTCCATGCCCCATTTGGGCATACCGATTGGCTTGATTTCATTGGTCATCATTAGGCTCCCAGTACATCCCGAACAGCGGCAAGAACTTTGTCCACACTAGGTACATAAGCGTCTTCCAACTCAGGGGCAAAAGGAACAGGTGTGTGCGGTGCAGTCACGGTGCGAATTGGAGCTCTGAGGCTAAAGAAACCTTTCTCAGCAACGATACCGGCAATGTCAGAGGCAAGGCCGCAGCGAGGGTTCCCTTCATCGACTACAACCAATCTGCCTGTAACTTCAACACTCTCAAGAATCGCCTCATCATCCAGTGGTGAAACGGTACGAGGATCAATAACGTCGCAGGTGATCCCCTCCTTTGCCAAAATATCGGCCGCGGCAATGGCGTGAGTGACCATATTAGAGATAGCTACGATAGTGACATCTTTACCTTGACGAGGGAACGCGGCCTCACCGAAGGGTATCGCGTACTGCTCGTCGGGCACTTCACATTCATTGTTGTACATGACTTTATGTTCGAGAAAGATCACAGGATCCTCATCGCGAATCGCTTGCACCATCAAACCCTTGGCATCGTAGGCATTACTGGGCATCACTACTTTTAGGCCAGGGATATGGGTAACAACCGAGTGGAGCATACTGGAATGCTGAGCGCCTGCTCTCCAACCTGCGCCCACTGTGCCTCTAATGACCATTGGGGTTTTGGACTTGCCGCCGAACATATAGCGAAACTTAGCAGCTTGATTAAAGATTTGATCGAAGGACACGCCAATAAAATCAAAGAACATCAGTTCAGCGATGGGGCGGAGACCATTGTTGGCAGCGCCGGCGGCGGCACCAATAATGGCAGCTTCAGATATAGGAGTATCAATCACTCTCTCTCGACCGAACTCTGGCATCAGGCCTTTGGTCACTCCGAAAACGCCTCCATATGCGTCATCTTGGCCATCACAGCCAGCGCCACCGGAGACTTCTTCACCGAGAACGATAACAGTTGGATCCCGGCGCATCTCTTCACGAATGGCATCATTAAGGGCTTCACGATAAGTCTTTATTGACGTCTTACCGCCTATTTTTGAATTATTAGTATTAGTAGTCATCTCGGTACCCTTAGTATGAGCTGTAGACATCGGACAAAAGGTCCGTGGAGGGGTCTGGGCGCGGCGCAGCTAGGCCATCGGCAACAGCCTTTTCTATTTTGGCTGCGATTTCCTTATCTATCGCATTCATAGCCGCGGCTTTTAACCATCCTTCTTTAATGACCCGGTCACGGAAAATCTTTAAGCAGTCCTCGGTCTTACGAGCATTTTTAACTTCATCTTCGCCGCGGTAAAGCTGCGGGTCACCAATAAAGTGGCCGTCAAACCGGACACATTTAGCCTCAATAGAAGTAGGGCCATCGCCATCGCGAGCCCGTTGAGTGGCTACCTTGAGGGCTTCATACGTTGCAAAGAAGTCATTGCCATCAACGCATTCAGCTGGCATACCAAAGCCAGAGTTCCGGTCTGTCAGGCTGTCGCAGCCAAGACCGTAGTTAGCAGCAGTACCTTCAGCGTAACCGTTATTTTCATAAACAAACACATGAGGAAGCTGCAAAACAACGGCCATATTCATCGCCTCCATTGTCGTGCCCTGGTTGGCACTGCCGTCACCGTTAAAGGAAAGAGCGACGTTTTTAGTGCCCAGGGTTTTGGCCGCCAGAGCGGCACCGTTTACGAGTGGTGGACCACCGCCAACAATCGCGTTAGCGCCGAGCATACCTTTATCGATATCGGCAATGTGCATGGAGCCGCCTTTACCTTTGCATAGACCGGTAGATCGGCCCATGATCTCTTTCATCATGCCGCCGATGTCACAGCCTTTGGCGATACAGTGGCCGTGGCCTCGATGAGTGCTGCCAATTATGTCGCTGTCGCTAAGATCAATACAGGCAGCTACAGCAATCGCCTCTTGACCGTTAGATGCATGTACGAAACCGGGAATATTGCCTCCCATAAACTCTTTGATACAGCGCTCTTCGAACTGGCGAATGGTTCTCATCGAGCGATAGGCTCTGAGCAGAAAATCCTCTTGGTATGGCATAGAGATGAACCTTTAGTTAGTTTAATTTTAGGTTCTGTAAACTATACATCGTTTCTAGAAAAAAACAAACGTGATGGTTTTAGGCACTTTTTTTAGATTTGAGGCTTGGCCTAGGTTTCAGCGCCAAGCAAGAGAAAATAAACGTTAGATGGTGCTACTGATTTTGATAGGATAATAATTACTGAACAGACTCTTATCATAGAGATTTTATGATCTACATTGGATTAGTGAGACTGAAGATCGAGCCTATTAAAACTGTGATACAGGTAGGTGTACCATCAAACCATCGTGGGCATCGGTTATGATAACTTGACAGGACAAACGGCTGTTATCTTCTGGGTCGGTCACGCAGTCAAGTAAGTCCTTTTCCATTTCGCTAGCCGGAACAACTTTGTCTACCCAGCTTTTTTCGATATAGCAGTGGCATGTAGCGCAGCTGCAAGAACCACCGCATTCGGCAAGGATTCCTTCTACCATATTATCTACAGCCGCTTGCATTAGACTGTTGCCGATTTCAGCGTTGACTTCTTGGCTATTGCCGTCGGCTTGTATAAAAGTGACTATGGGCATACTTAGGTTCCGTTAATAAATTCGTTTACAGAGGGTTATTGATATTTAATTAAACCCGCTATTTTATAGTTTGGTTATGTCTCTCTTCGTCACTGGCCAATAAGTACAAAGTCTTATAGGGAGAAGCGCTCTCCAGTTAAAACTCTGCCACACTTTTCGACCGGCGAAACTATACATTGTTTCAATTAAAAAACAAATGGAGCGATTTTAAAGAAAGAGGCTCTGGCAAACTAATCTGATACGTCGATTTTTTTGTGACAGCAAGGGCGGGTTTTGCGGTGTTTAACATATGTCACATCGAGTCATTATTACCTCTATTTACCCGAGGGAATATCTTTAAACGCTACCCCTTTATCGGCTCGTGGGTCTTGAGGCAATCCCAAAACACGCTCAGCGATGATATTTTTCAAGATCTCGTCCGTGCCGCCAGCGATTCGCAGCCCTGCCGAGCCGAGCCACGCATTATGGAATTCATGAACATCTGAGAGGTCGGTTTTTAACATGCCAGCCATGTCTAATGAATCAATACCAAAGTTACCAATGGCTTGTAATTTGTTCGCACTGACTACCTTTGTAATGGAGGCCTCGGGCCCTGGTGTATCTCCTTTGGAGAGAGCCGACATAGTTCGCAGTTTAGTGTTTTTAAGTCCGCTAGCTTGGCAGTACCAGTCAGCAATGGACTCTCGCACCGCTCGGTTTTGTATCAGTGCGTGGCCGTGATCGTCCTGACCCTGAGCCCACTCAAAGGCTTCAGTGGCATCGACGCCATTGGCATCACCCACAGCGAGCCTTTCATTCATTAGGGTGGTAATAGCGACTCTCCAGCCATCACCCACTGCGCCAAGCCTTTGGCTATCTGGGATGCGTACGTCACTAAAGTACACTTCGTTAAATGACGAGCCACCGGTAATCTGCTTGATCGGTTTGATGTCAATGCCGGGAGATTTCATATCAACAAAGAAAAAGGTCATTCCGGCATGTTTATCTAAGTTGGCGTCATGTCTCACTACAATAATACCGTAATCGCAAAACTGTGCCCCGGAGGTCCAAACTTTTTGACCATTGATAATCCAGTCGTCATCGTCCTGCACGGCCTTGCTACGCAGGCCAGCTACATCAGACCCCGCTGAGGGCTCAGAGAATAGTTGACACCAAATCTCTTCGCCAGCGGCCATGGGGGGTAGGTAGCGCTGCTTTTGTTGTTCAGTGGCATACTGCATCATTACCGGTCCTGCCATGCCTAGACCAATTTCGTAGACACCCCGAGGGACACTAAATTTAGCTTCTTCTTGGCCCCAAATAATTCTCTCAAGCGGCGAGGCTTCTAAGCCACCATAAATTTTTGGCCAGTGCAGCATTGCCCAACCAGCGTCAAACTTCTTTTTTTGCCAGATTCTCGAGGCGTCTAGAAATTCTGGCGACCCCGCTTGACCGTGGGGGTTGTGTTTGCCGGTCTGGGTTTTGAGTTGGGCGTTATCTTTTAACCAAGCACTACATTTAACTCTAAATTGGGCTTGTTGTTCCGTGTCATTAAAATTCATATCAGACCCCTTATTGAGCGTTGGCAGGTTGAGCTTTTTCTAACCCATGGATGAGTTTTTCCTTCCAAGTAGCAAGGGACCCGACATTTAAAGACAGTAACTTAGCGCGACGATAGAAAAGATGACAGTCGTACTCCCAGGTAAACCCATTACCGCCGTGGGTTTGGATATTTTCCTGAGAACAATAGTTGAATGCTTGTGTGGCACTGACTCTAGCGGTAGCGGCAGCCACAGCTAACTCGGCGGATTCAGTAGATAGCGCCCAGGCACCATAGTAGCTGTTAGATTTTGCGAGGGTTAGCTTGATATACATGTCTGCTAGCTTGTGTTTAATTGCCTGATAGGAACCAATAGCACGACCAAAGGCAAATCGCTGTTGGGCATAGCTGGTTGCCATGTCAAGGGTCGCTTGTGCACCGCCTAGTTGTTCAAAACTAAACATGACAGCCGCTTGGTCTAGCAGGTTTTGTAATAGCCTCCAGCCTTCACCATGATGACCCAGTAACTGACTATTTGCATTGTTAAAGTCGATTGAGAAATGACCTCGACTGTCATCAATGGTGTCTTGCTTTTGGATATTACAGTCGTCACTGAGCTCAACCAACCGTAACTCAATACCTTTCTGGCCATTACAGATAACAATGACATGGGTGGCTATACCGGCGTCGGGAACAGCAATCTTGGTGCCCGAGACGGTGTTATTGGCGACCACCGTATTAATGTTTTGTGCGGTGGGCGCTAGTAATTGCTCGGTGATGGCAAGTGTGCCAATGCATTCACCCGTTACCAGCTTTGGGAGTAAATATTGTTTTATTTCATCGCTAGCGAACTTAATAATAGCTTCGGTAAATAGGTATACCGAAGATGAAAAAGGCACTGGAGCGAGCGATCGCCCTAGTTCCTCGGCGACAACGCAAAGTTCGAGATGGCCTAGTCCCAAGCCATCATACTGTTCTGGTATTCTAATCCCGGTCCATCCCATGGCAACTATTTGCTGCCAAAGGTCAGTATCTAATGCTTCCTGTTGGTTGAGAACATTGCGACTTCGTTGTAGGGACTGTTCTTTCTCGAGAAATCTGCGCGCTTCTGATTGAAGCAGCTTTTGATCGTCTGAAAAATCTAAATTCATTAGCCCACTCTTTTTATTGTTATCTAGGCATAGAATATAGTTCTATAGGAGAGAAAAGCAATAGTAATGAGCGCTAATTTTAGTCGATAACTGCAATTTATTTTGTATTACAGGAAGCGGCTAAAATGAAGTGAATATGGTTTCATTGAAGAGGCCATTGTAACGGCTACTTGGTGTCGCTGGCGACTTTTTGCCACCTTTTGGTTTGATACAAAAAACCAATGTGGCCGCGAACAAAAAGTGTGCCATCGTTTAGCCATACTTTGCCCTTGTAGGCATTACCTGTTTTGGGGTCAAAAACGCTACCTTTTTGCCAGATATCATTTTTTAGCGTAAGTCCGTTAATAATTTGCATGCCAATAACAGGTTTACCATATAAATCCCCTTTGCATTCAATGCAATTAGGGTTGTCCTCAGGGGCATTATGCAGGCTAAGGATGTTTGCATATAGCTTGCCCTGCTCGACGCGAACCTCGACGGTAGACTCAAGATTTCCATCGTCATCAAAAGTATTCCACAGGCCAGAGGGGTCAGGGGTGATTTCAGCCCAAAGATTTACTGCAAGCAAGGATATTATTAAAAAAAGTGTAGTTCGCATGATTAATCCTTTAAATAAGGTAACGGATTTTCTAAAGCCATCTAGTTGTGGGTTTATTGTATTGAGATTTCTTGCAAGATGGAATATTGCGTGGGCTCTAGGTATCACGTTATTAGGCACTAGAGCCCCTGGGCCTCTAATTAACGGGCAAGTGAATGGCTAACGAATAGAGAAACACTTAAAAGTGCAACCGCGCAAATTTGGTGGGCGGCAGCAACAGGCACTGGAATATAAAAAACCAGTGTGCCAATACCTAAGCTGACTTGCAGAAATAACAAACCAATGAAGCAGTAGATGGCAATTCTAAGAGGTCCCTGCAGATCAGACTTAAGAGCTTTGTAGGCAAATGTTACTACCAAGCAAACAATGAGATAGGCAAGCATGCGATGATTAAACTGAATCGTCAGCATGTCTTCAAAAGCTGAAAGCCAGATCGGCTGCAGGCTATATAAACCCGGCGGAATAAAGCTATCGCCCATAAGAGGCCAAGTCGGAAAGGGCACCCCGGCGCGTGTACCAGCGACTAAGCCACCAGAAAGAATCATTAAAAATATCAAGCCGCTTAGGGTAAAGGAAAAGCGCTTCAGATGGTTTGGTTGAGGCCGCTTAGGTGCAAGCAGGTCCAGTGCAGTCCAGATAATAAACCCATAGACGAATACGGCTAGCCCGAGATGCGCGGTCAGGCGGTATTGGCTGACATGAGGGTTATCGACTAAGCCACTTTTAACCATGTACCAACCCAGCAGACCTTGGCTACCGCCTAATACCAGCATGACCATGAGTCTTGGAGTTAAATCCGGTGCTATGCGTTTTGTAAAAAGGAAGAATAAGAATGGTAGTACAAAAATAACTCCAATAAAACGACCTAAGACACGATGCAGGTACTCGTACATGAAGATGGGCTTAAACTCTTCTAATGTCATAGTGAAATTGGTTTTTTGGTATTCAGGATATTGCTGGTATTTGAGGAACATCTCTTGCCAGTCGGCCAGAGATAAGGGCGGAATAACTCCCACTAGAGGTTTCCATTCGACCATCGACAAGCCGGAATTAGTTAGGCGCGTTATACCACCGAGCAGGATCATGCCAAAAATAACGGTGGCGCATATCAGCAACCAATACGCAATTTGACGATTGAAGCGTGCTTGTTGTTCAGATAACGCTGGTTGTTGAAGCATAACTAGGATCGCTCATTCTTTATAGGATGGCCTTTGAGCCAATCTTTTTTACGAAAACGCCGCATATTTAGACTTGATTTTATCGAAAAATCAGCCAAAGAGGTAGCGTACAGCCATACGACATCTGCACCCATTGTAACCATTATCCAAGGAGCGATTATACGGGTTATAGCAATACTAAATATAGTCACTTTCATCGGGTAACGGGTATCACCTGCTCCTCTAAGAGCACCTGCCATGCTGAATTCGATGGCCATTAGCGGTAAGCAGGCGCTTAAAATATAGGTAAACTGAACCATGTGGTGAATAACGAGGGGGTCGGCAATCATGAAACTAGCGATCTCTCGCGCATACAGACTCATCAGTACACCGCCAGAAATCATTATGTACAGGCAGGTACGCATGGTTTTCCAGCCGGCATCATAAGCTCCTTGGTGATCACCCGCCCCTAAATGCTGACTAACGAGAGTAGCGCTTGAGATAGAAAAACTAAAAGCAATGACAATAACGATACCCAGTATTGATAGACCTATGCCATAGGCAGCAAAAGGCTCGTTACCATAGCCTGCTAAAAAGACCATAAAAATGAGCAGGCCACCCTGAAAGAAGGCCTGTTCAAAAGCTGCGGGCATTCCAACATTAACTAGCTTTTTACCATTGGCCAACAAGTCCTGCATTGGATTGGCGGGTTTGAAATTAAAGCCGCCGAAAACCCAGATCAGTAAAAACACGATTATCGTTATGGACATAGCTATACCCCCACCAATCGCTAAGCCTGAAATACCCATGGCAGGCAACCCAACCCACCCAAAGGTCATAGCGGCGCCAAGAATGACGCTCAAGATGACACCAAAGATGGCCGTCCATAGTGGGGTAGTGCTGTCGCCAGTGGCTCGAAACGACATATTGAATACTAGTGTGGATAACATTGCTGGTGCAAAAACTGCAGTCCAGAAAATAAAATCAACAGCCATTCTATGGGCATTTTCAGACAGACTAAAAATGCCCACTAACTGCTCGCGAAAGGGAATTGCGATCCATGCGAAGAGCAGGCCGTCCAAGAAAAACAACAACATTGAAAGCGACGCAAAACGACCCGCTAAAAGGTGATTATTGGCTCCCCAATATTTACCTACCATCGCGGTAGTGCCGCTGCATAGGCCCATCATTATAGCGTGAAGTACAAAATAAAGACGCTGCCCCGTCGTGACGGCTGCCACGGCATCAGTGCCCAAACTACCCGCCATTTTTAGGAATGCGACACCCATCAGCATATAGGTAATATTACTGATAATGGTTGGCCAGGTAAGGCGCCAGATATTAATAGTAGAGATGGGCGACATAGAGTTCTATGATAACATCTACCGCCATTAGGGGTCCTAGTGATTTAAGGGAATTATGAATATTATAGAGCAAGCGCATCATCAAATTGATCCATCTTGGATCGAAGTGCTTGGTCGTGAATTAGATGAGGACTATCTGGCTGACCTTGGTGATTATTTATCTCAGTTACAAGCGCTTAATAAAGTGATCTACCCACCGACTGAAATGATTTTTGCGGCTTTCGAACATACTAACTTTGACAATTTAAAAGTGGTGATTTTAGGCCAAGACCCCTACCACGGAGATGGACAGGCTAACGGTTTGTGCTTTTCAGTTGCCAGAGGCAATAAAATCCCACCTTCACTGCGTAACGTCTTCAAAGAGTTGGACTCTGACCTAGGCATTGTGCCAGCCCATCATGGATGTCTAGAAAGCTGGGCACAACAGGGCGTATTGCTGTTGAACTCAGTATTGACTGTTGAAGCAGGCGATCCGGGCGCTCATGCTAATAAGGGTTGGGAGTGCTTTACCGATCAGGTGATACGCACAGTCAGCCAGCAATCTGCGGGGGTGGCATTTATGTTGTGGGGTAATTACGCGCAGAAAAAGGCTAACTTGATCGATGGATCTAGGCACCTTATTTTACGGGCAGCCCATCCTTCGCCGTTCTCTGCATATCGCGGGTTTTTGGGCTGTAAGCATTTTTCATTGGCGAATAATTATCTTAAGAGTGCTGGCGCTCAGTGTATTGACTGGCAGCTTCCCTCGCAGAAAGATGACAGTGGACAAATTACTTTTGCACTCTAATCAAGGAACCATTTCCGTGCCTCTTAAGCCCTGGCAAACCCGCCAGAATCTATTAATTTTGATGACTGTGGCAATGACTTTTGCCTTTGCAACCTGGACCGCATTGCTTAATAATTTTGTAGTTGAAAGAGCATATTTTACGGGTAAAGAAATTGGTGTGTTACAAAGTATTCGCGAAATACCGGGATTTCTAGCCTTTACAGCAGTGTTTGTGCTGTTGTTAATAAAGGAGCAGATATTTGCCTATCTATCGTTGGCGGTACTGGGTGTCGGTGTAGCGATTAGCGGGTACTTTCCTTCTGCAGTGGGACTTTATCTAACCACTTTTCTGATGTCGGTTGGCTTTCATTATTATGAAACGATAAAACAGTCTCTGTCCCTGCAGTGGCTTTCCATTGATGAAGCGCCAGCAGTATTAGGTAAATTAATCGCTGCAAGTTCTGCAGCATCTTTAATCGTCTTTGGAGTTTTGTGGATTTCCCAGCGATATTTAGGTTTAGATTATAAGGTTATTTATTTGGCGGGTGGCGGTAGTTGTGCAATTCTAACCTTGGTAATGTGGTTCGCGTTCCCCCAATTCGTTAGCAAAACGCCTCAGAGAAAACATCTTTTAATTCGTAAACGCTATTGGCTGTATTACGCATTGACCTTTATGAGTGGCGCTAGACGTCAAATTTTTATGGTCTTTGCTGGTTTTTTAATGGTGGAAAAATTTGCTTATACCGTCAGTGATATAGCAGCACTATTCCTGATTAACCACCTATTTAACTGGGTATTTGCGAGCCGTATTGGCGTCATCGTAGGTAAAGTGGGTGAGCGTCGAGCACTCATCTTTGAGTACTGTGGTTTGTTTTGCGTGTTTATGGCCTATGCTTTTGTAAGTAGCGCTAACTGGGCTGGGGCGTTGTATGTCATTGACCATTTGTTTTTTTCACTGGCAATTGCGATTAAAACTTACTTTCAAAAAATTGCTGACCCTGCAGACATGGCGTCTACTGCAGGGGTAGCCTTCACAATTAACCATATCGCCGCCGTAGTTATACCTGTGCTATTTGGTCTAATTTGGCTAATATCGCCTATGTGGGTGTTTCTGGCAGGGTCTGTGATGGCTCTAATCAGCCTAATCTTAGCGCTAAATATTCCGCTATCACCTCGTGCTGGGCATGAGGTTATTTGGGGCTGTTTTGGGTTTCGCAAAGAGACTAATACCTAACTAATGCTGGCCTAGTAGTCTGTTTTTAAGGGTGGTTGATTAGCTTTTTCTCGTAACCAGTTTAGTTTGGAAAGTACCGTTGGTGATAAGGCGATTTTCCGTTCGAGTTGAAATTTACCAGGGTAGTCCATTAACAGCAGGCCAGTTAGCATGGTTAAAATGCCTTGGCCTGGTAGAAATAACATCAAAAACCCACTTAATAATAATAAATATCCAACCACATTCTTCACCGCAAACATTAGTAACCATAATCCCAGGAAACGACCCTTCCAGGGCGTCTCAGCACGTTGTTTTGGTACAAAATAATCTTCTGGAATCTTAGCTACTAGCCACGGTAAAGATAACAAGCTCACGATGAAAATAATAATAGATGCCATCCCAGACCATACCAATATGTTCTGGTGACTGGATATCCAGATGATAATGTCATTCACGAGCGTTCTAGAACCTTATAAGGTAAAGGTAAATGTATAGTGTTGACGAATTGCTCTTTATCAAACGTCACTTCAGTCGTTGCTAAATATTTTTCAGGTAATACGGCTAGAGCTTCTATACTGCATTCGCTCGCTCTAGCTGCAGCGGCAACGGTACCTATTACCTTGCCGTTAGAATCTGTCAGCGAGGCTCCTATAGACGGCATGTTGGCAGTGTCAAGGCGCATGAGATGCATTCGTCTTTTTACTGAGCCTCGATAATGGGCTCTGGCAACAATCTCTTGACCGGTGTAACAACCCTTTTTGAAGCTAATATAGTTTTGTGCATCTAGATTAATCATTTGCACAATAAATTCATCAGAGGTATCAACCGTCACATCTGCATTGCCGCTTCGAATCCGCATTAGATCGCTATAGCCTTGGCCTGCCGGCGTCAGGGTCGCAGGTTGCGAGTTAAACTGTTGGATGGCCCTGTCAGCATCAACGGTGACGAGAAATAATGAAGAATCATATTGTTTGATGTGACATGTCGTTATTTGTTTTACCCGTTCTGCACTATTGGGCCCAGAAATCATAGCGCTGATAAATTGATCACTGACATCAGTGATGTCAGTCTTGAAGAATACTGAGTATTTCTTAAAACTAGAAATGGCTAAATCAACTACTGAAGGGTGAGTTTCTAGTAGTATGTTGTCATCTTGGTCCTTGTGGGCACTAAACAAAAAGGTGATCCGGCCCTTCGGGGTCAGATGGGCGCCATTCATCGTTTTTCCCTTTTCAAGTAAGCTCATGTCGCAGCTGACTTGACCCTGCAAAAATTTTTCAGTATCAGGGCCGGATAATTGGATGTAGCCTCTTAAATCGGTGCTTAATATATTCTGCTTAAACAGAGATTTATAGTCAGATGGTGACTCACCAAAAGATTCTACAATGCTGGGATTTTCAGCATTAGTAATGAGGTTGTGACTTGGGAAAAGTGACTGCCAGTCCATAGGTTTGCATGACTCTGTATGTTTATCGTTAATTGTCTCTTATAATAGCCTTTTTGACACTGATTGATTAGCTATGAATAAGAACCGTCTATTGTGGGCTAGTCGCCGTGGTATGTTAGAGCTAGACTTAATTCTCGCGCCCTTTGTGAAGGATGTCTACGATTCCTTAGAAGAAGATGACAAACTTCGGTTCGAGGTTTTGTTAGAGTGTGAAGATCAAACGTTATTTATGTGGTTTATGCAACGCGAACACCCAACTGACCCAAACATGCAAAGGATACTGCAGATAATTCGTGACAGTCGAGAAAAAGCCGCTTCGGTTCACTCTTAAGCCATCGAGAATACTTTTTTGCGCGAACCTCTGGTTGGTGTCATTACTGATCGCACTTCTAATCTCGATGCCAATTTTATTTTGGCCTAAATTAGTGACGATGTGTATCGTGATCGGCTTTTTCATGAGTGAGGTAAAGGCATGGATTCAGGTGGAACCTGAGGGGCTACTTTTTTCACACGAGACTGACTGCTGGCTATTAAGCAGAATGCCAGAGCGAGACAGGCTTGTTCTTCGAGAGTATCAATTTGTAATAAGCAGTTTGATTATTGTTTATTTTAAAACTCCTAATGGCAGGACTGTCCATCGCGCGCTGCCTCGAGATGCTCTTTCAGAGGCAGAGCATCATCAGTTGCGCATTTTTTTGGTGGCTAGGAGATTAGATCAGGTTTAATCACGATTAATAATGACATCTTGAGCTGCATAATTAATCGGCACCATAATCGTGTCTCGGGCAATCGGAGAGAGTTCGGGGTAGTCCAGGGTAAAGTGTAGACCGCGACTCTCCTTACGCTGCATTGCACATCGAATAATCAGCTCTGACACTGTCGCTAAGTTACGCAGTTCCAACAAGTCTCGGGTTACCTTACAGTTGCTGTAGTAGTCTTGTATCTCTTTTTGTAACAACTTGATGCGATGTTGGGCTCTTTGAAGACGTTTGTTAGTTCGGACAATACCAACGTAATCCCACATGAAGCGGCGCAGTTCATCCCAGTTGTGGGAAATGACCACATCTTCGTCAGAATGACTGACGCGTGACTCATCCCACTCAGGAATAAAATCTGGCGATGCGATCTGATTGATATGTTGATTGATTCTTCCCGCGGCGGCCTGGGCATACACTAGGCATTCTAGGAGCGAGTTACTGGCCATCCGATTAGCACCATGCAAACCGGTAAAGGCATTCTCACCAACAGCGTAAAGATTTTGCAAGTCAGTTTGCCCATCTTTGGATACTAAAATGCCTCCGCAGGTGTAGTGGGCAGCGGGGACAATAGGAATAGGATCGGTAGTTATATCAATACCAAACTCTAGGCACTGCTGATAGACCGTCGGAAAATGTTTGGTAATAAAGTCGGCGGACTTATGGCTTATATCCAGATATAAACAGTCACAACCAAGTCGTTTCATTTCATGATCGATAGCCCGAGCGACTACATCGCGAGGCGCTAGTTCAGCGTCGGGGTGAAAATCACTCATAAACGCATTGCCGTTAGGTAAACGTAATACAGCACCTTCACCTCGAAGTGCTTCGGTAATGAGGAATGACTTAGCTCTAGGATGGTATAGGCAAGTTGGATGAAATTGATTGAATTCTAAATTAGCGACTCTGCACCCTTTTCGCCATGCCATAGCCATTCCATCACCACTGGCCCCATCAGGGTTGCTGGTGTAAAGATATGCTTTACTGGCACCTCCTGAGGCTAAAATGACACTTTTGGCCTGAAATAAAGATACAGATCCTGTCGTAATATCTAATAGGTAGGCCCCTGTGCAACGAATTTTGCGCGAATCTGTATCAGCTTGGGTGACAAGGTCCACGGCACAATGCTGTTCAAAAATGTCAATATTTGACGCCGCAATAACTTGATCTACTAGCGTTCCGGTGACTTCTTTACCTGTCGCATCTGCGGTATGCAAAATACGACGGTGACTGTGGCCACCTTCTTGGGTGAGGTGGTAGCCCTGCTGATTATTTTCTCTTGTAAACTGCACACCCTGATCTATGAGCCATTTAACCGCGCCGGGGCCATTTTCAACCACGAATCGAACTGACTCTTCATGGCAAAGCCCTGCGCCAGCAACCAATGTATCAGCAATGTGCGCGGCGGGACTATCATTCTCATCAAATACAGCTGCAATACCCCCTTGGGCTAACCATGACGCGCCAGCCCGCGACGATGCTTTGCTAATAAGCGCGACGCGCAAGTGTTTGTCTAACTGCAGCGCGCTGGTGAGGCCAGCAACTCCGCTGCCAATAATAATAACGTCATAAAGATGAGTTTGTTGCATTGGTGTGCCACACAGGTTGGGTCGGCCATGATAATATAAGAGTACGAATCACGCGAACTTTACGATCAGTCGGTTGTCTTTAGAGTAGTGGCGTCGAATGTTAGATTTTGCTAGTTTCAAAAAATAAGCCATAAGAGTTTCGAGAACGGATTGTTTGATGACGGAAAATAAAAAAGACGCCACTGATCAGCAACTGGTGGTTAGGGTTCAAAAAGGTGACAAGAGAGCATTTGACCTTTTAGTACTCAAATACCAAAGCAGGATGCACGCTATCGTTGGGCGCTTTGTTCGGGATAGCGATGAGGTTGCCGATGTCGTGCAAGAATCGTTTATTAAAGCTTATCGAGCGTTACCCAAATTTCGCGGTGAGAGTCAGTTTTATACTTGGCTTTATCGCATCGCCGTCAATACAGCAAAGAACTACCTTGTTGCGCGCAGTCGTCGACCACCAGGCTCGGATATTGATGCGATGGATGCTGAGTATTATGATGGTAGTGACTATCTTAAGGATTTAGGTACGCCGGAGAATAATCTTTTTCGAGATGAGCTGGCAGCTTTGATCCACAAAACAATTTCTGATCTGCCTGAGGATCTGAGAACTGCAGTGACGTTGCGAGAGTTTGAAGGTCTGAGTTATGATGAAATTGCAACGATAATGGATTGCCCTGTTGGAACGGTAAGATCGCGTATTTTTAGGGCTAGAGAGACGATCGACTTGCAGGTGGTAAAATTGGTCGGTGGGGGTTTAACCGATGGGTGAACCTTTTTGCTAATGATTGGTCATATAGTCAGTATGTAAACAAATTGATTTTTTTTTAACGAGGCAATTAAATGAGCGAGCACGAAAATCGATTGAATGAGTCTTTATCTGCGCTGATGGATAGCGAGGCAAATGACATAGAAATTCGTCGAATTCTAAAAGAATTGGATGCAAACGATAGCGCTTTAGCCGTTGAAATTCGGGAAAAATGGCGGCGCTATCATTTGGCATCTGCTGTCATAAGCAAAGACAATGTATCCACTGTAGATTATTCAATAGCGGTCTCTGATGCGATTGATAGCGAAGTTACTCATAAGGTGAATCCGTTGACTAAAATATTTAGTCGCTCAGGCATCTTGGCTGTAGGTGCGTCACTAGGCATAAGCTCGGCTGGTCCCTTCGCAGTCGCCGCATCAGTTGCTTTGGTTGCTGTGCTTGGCGTTCAGAATGTTAGTAACCCTTTAGGTGGTGCCGATCAAGCTTCTCAGTTTGCCCAATCAGATAAGATGATAGACGAAAATAGTACCGGTCCAGCTAATCAATTTCCAGCAGGTTGGCAACTGCCTGTTGAGACTCAAGCGCGGACAGTCAGTGCCAGTGGCTTTAATGGAGCTCGACAATATCCTCAGCCGATAGTGGCGGTTAAACAGGTGACTAAATCGCAATATTCTGAGCAAGAGGTTAGACTTTATTTAGCTGACATTTTGGCTAAACATTCCAGTCATGCTGCACTTAACAGTAATCAAAGTATGTTACCCTTTGCTCGTATTGAATCAGGTGATGCTGTTTTAGAATAGGGTGGTTAGAGCGTGCGTGTAATAGATTATATGAGAGGGAAATTTAGGATGGCGGTTATTATGACCGCCATTTTTGCGTGCGGAGCGTCGTTTTCGCAGCAGACGGATCCAGCCTATGGCTTAATGGTTGAAATGATTAATGCCTCCCAGCAGCTTAATTATGAGGGACTTGTTACCTATGAAAAAATGGGGAATCTCAAAAGTGCTAAAGTTCTTCACTTAGTGCGGGATGCTGAGATCTTCGAACAGATCGTCAGTTTGAATGGCCCTGAGGGTGAGTTTTCAAACTTCAGTGGCACAAAAGAGTGCCACAAAACCGCTGCCTTTCTTGGGGAAACATCAGGGCTTAATATCAATGACTCTACCTATGTGCAGCTAAAACGATCATATTCAATAGAGACTGCGGGTACCCAACGAATTGCGGGTCGTGAAGCCACATTATTAATGTTACGTCCTAACGATGCATGGCGTTATGGTTATGTTGTTGCAATTGACAAACAATCCGGTCTGATGCTTCAGTCCGTATTGGTTAGTCTTACTGGTAAACCTATGGAGCGGTTTCAGTTTATTGAGATTTCCGTTGGGGGTGATCTTGATTCAATGGAGGTTCCCTCAGGGTCTTTTAATCTAGAGGCCGATGAGAGGGCTGATTGTAAAAAGAATAATTCGCTGCTTCAGCAAGACATACCTGAGTGGCAAGCCGATTGGTTGCCGACAGGCTTTGTGATGACTGACTCTCGATTGGATGAGGATAGTGGGCAATATTCTATGGTGTTCACTGATGGTTTAGCGGTTCTCTCGGTGTTTGTTGAATCGTCAGAAGCCAGCATTAAGATGCCGTCGTTTGCAGCCACATCAGGGGCGACGGTTGCCTTGGTGTCTAAAGTTCTGTTAGAGGGTTCGTTTTTCACGGTTTCTGTGGTGGGCGAAATCCCCAGTGATACGGCAAGAAGAATCATAGAATCGGTAACTCGGGCATCTGATACGGCCAAAAATTCGTAACCTGTTTAGGCTTTTAAACATGATCTTCGAAACTGGGATAGTGGTGAACAATGAGCACGGTAGCCTTTTGGTTGAGACCATACAAAGGACCGCCTGCGACAGCTGTATCGCTGAAAAAGGTTGTGGGCAGAGCTTGCTGTCTAAATTAACCGGTAAAACGAATCGAATTAGAGTACTGCCAGGGGATTATCCTGCTGAAAGCATCGAATTAGGGCAGAGTATCACCATAGGGATTCCAGAGAATGTGATAGTAAAGGGTTCACTGTTGGTCTATATGTTGCCTATTGTAATGGCCGTTGTTGGTGCTTGGCTTTTTGGCTCGGGAATAAAAACAATGGAACAGGATTTATTCAGTATTTTGGGTGCTACCCTTGGGCTTTTCTTGGGAGGATTTTTAGTCAAACTCCGAAGTAAGCAAACCAATTGTGATCCTAAGCTTAATCCAGTGTTATCAGGCGTCCCTCGTGATTTTAGCCAGCCGGTAGATACCTTAACCGTAAGTTGATAGTGCAACCCAAAGGAGTTTTCAGTGCTAAACAGAGTTTTTTTTATTACCTGTTTTTTTACAATAGTAGCATCCGCCGCGAGTGCGAATTTGCCCGACTTCACTCCGTTGGTTGAAAAAGTCGCGCCGGCAGTGGTCAAAATCAATACTGTTGGTAAAGCGGTTTCCCAAAATGAACAGTCGCGAATGCAGGGTCAGGCACCGGATATTTTCCGTGATCTATTTCAGCAAAGGCGTAGACCTTCTCAGCCATCAAGAACTATGGGCTCTGGGTTTGTTATTTCTGCCGATGGCTATATTCTCACCAACCATCACGTGGTAGATAATGCAGACGAGATTGAAGTGCAGTTTGCGGATAGGAGTCAGTATTCAGCGACGGTTATTGGTTCAGATCGGCTCTCTGATCTCGCATTGCTTAAGATAGAAGGAGATAACCTGCCGACCTTAGAGTTTGCTGACCCAGATAACCTTAAAGTAGGCGCGTGGGTGCTGGCAATAGGTTCACCATTTGGTCTCGATTACTCTGTTACAGCAGGAATTGTGAGCGCCATAGGTCGTAGTATTCCATCTGCAGAGTCGTCTAGTTATGTACCCTTTGTGCAAACGGACGTAGCGATTAATCCGGGTAATTCAGGCGGGCCTCTGTTTAATCTCGATGGCCAGGTAGTCGGGATTAATTCCCAAATATATTCTCGTTCTGGGGGTTCTATTGGTTTATCTTTCGCCATTCCGGTGAGCGTAGCTAACAATGTGGTCAAACAACTTAAGAATAATGGAAAAGTGCAGCGAGGGTGGCTGGGCGTTGGCATTCAAAGTGTCAACAAAAAATTGGCCGAAGCGCTAGATCTACCTGGACCTCAGGGCGCTCTGGTAACGGCGGTGATGCCTGATAGCCCGGCCGAGAGGAGTGATATTAAGCCAGGGGACGTAATTGTTAGTTTTGATGCTCAAACGATCCTTGATTCTGAGGACCTGCCTCATATTGTTGGTTTAATGACGCCAGGAGAGGAGGTTAAGGTTGAACTCTTTCGAGAGGGTAGACGAAAAAAAATGTTGGTTGAGATTGGTGCGTTGGATCGAGGGGAGGAAGACGAAGAAAGCAGCAATGACGGAAGTGACCGATTGGGCCTGGTAATTGAAGAACTTAGTGAAGATGAATTACGGTCGCTCAGCCTACGGGGCGGCGTTAAAGTGGTAACAGTATCCGTGGAATCTCCATCTGAAATCGCCGGATTAATAGAAGGCGATGTTATTGTGCAGCTGGGCTATAGTCGTATTGATGATGGCAAAGGATACGAGAGAATTATTGGTGGCTTGCCGAATGACACGCCAATACCAATTCGATTTTATCGGCGAGGACAGGCTATTTTCAGAACGATTCAGTTTAATGATTGATAACTTATTATGCTGTTTGATTATGACCTCTTCACATCAAGGGGTTGATGGCGTCAGAGAAGCAAATAGGCTAGACTGCGCTCGCATTTTTGAACGGCAGTGAAAACCCTTTGACAGATCTTAGCCACATACGAAATTTCTCCATTATTGCTCACATTGATCATGGTAAATCGACCATTGCTGATCGCTTTATTCAAATTTGTGGTGGTCTCAGTGAGCGTGAGATGGAATCTCAAGTCTTAGATTCTATGGATATCGAACGTGAGCGCGGCATTACTATCAAGGCGCAAAGCGTAACCCTGCCATATACAGCGCTAAACGGTAACACCTATCAACTCAACTTCATCGATACGCCCGGTCACGTTGATTTTTCATATGAAGTGTCTCGATCCTTGGCTGCTTGTGAAGGTGCTCTGCTAATCGTCGATGCAGCTCAAGGTGTTGAGGCGCAATCGGTTGCTAATTGCTATACCGCTATTGCTCAGGGGTTAGAGGTCATTCCTGTATTGAATAAGATGGATTTACCGCAGGCGGAACCAGAAAAAGTTATTAACGAAATAGAAAATATTATTGGCATTCAGGCTGACGAAGCTGTGCGTTGCAGTGCTAAAACCGGTGAAGGAATCGAGAGTATATTAGAGGAACTAGTCAAGCATGTTCCAGCACCCGTAGGAGATGTTGACGCTCCCCTCCAAGCCTTAATTATTGATTCCTGGTTTGATAATTATTTAGGCGTGGTGTCTTTGCTACGGGTCATGCAGGGCACTCTCCAAGTCAAAAATAAGATTATTGCCAAGTCGATTGGCAAAGCACATGTGGTTGATAGTGTGGGTATTTTTACCCCAAAACGAAAAGAGACAGGCATCCTTAGAGCGGGAGAGGTAGGCTTCATGGTGGCCGGCATCAAAGACATCATGGGAGCGCCCGTCGGGGATACGGTGACGACACTAGCGACTTCAGATGTAGACGCTTTGGCCGGATTTCAACGTGTTAAGCCGCAGGTTTATGCTGGGATGTTCCCAGTAGACTCAGACGATTTTGAAGAATTCCGTGAAGCCCTAAGTAAGCTGGCAGTAAACGATGCCTCTCTGTTTTATGAGCCTGAAAGTTCAGATGCATTAGGCTTCGGCTTCCGTTGTGGGTTTCTTGGTATGTTGCATATGGAAATCATACAAGAGCGACTTGAGCGAGAATATAACCTTGACTTGATTACTACCGCACCAACTGTAGTCTATGAAATTATTACCTCCAAAGGGGAGACTTTGTACATGTCTAACCCCTCTGACTTACCTGATCCTGGTCAAATAGAGGAGATGCGAGAGCCGATTTGTGAGGCCAATATTTTGGTGCCCAAAGATTATGTGGGTAATGTTATTACTCTGTGTGTTCAAAAACGTGGAATCCAAAAAGATATGCAGTTTGTGGGTGGTCAGGTGTCAATTTGCTATGAACTACCTATGAGCGAGGTGGTGATGGACTTTTTTGATCGATTAAAATCGGTTAGTCGTGGGTTTGCATCTCTGGACTATAATTTTGTTCGTTTTGAAGCGGCCTCTTTGGTAAAGCTAGACATTTTAATTAATGGCGATAGGGTCGATGCTCTAGCTGCGATTACTCATCGCGATCATTCGATTCAAAAAGGCCGTAAGCTTGCGGACAAGATGAAAGAATTGATTCCACGGCAAATGTTTGATGTTGCTATTCAAGCGGCTATTGGCGGAAGTGTGATAGCACGCACAACGGTGAAAGCTTTGCGCAAAAATGTTACTGCGAAATGCTATGGTGGTGATGTGTCGCGCAAAAAGAAGTTACTTGAGAAGCAAAAAGCGGGTAAGAAGCGTATGAAGCAAGTGGGTAATGTCGAAATCCCGCAGGATGCATTCTTGGCCGTCCTGAAAACTTAAATAGCTGTCAGCAAAGGAATGAATTGTGGATTTTAATTTTGAATTAATACTAACGATTGTATTTTTAATTTCGTTGGCATTTTGGCTCATCAACAAGTTTCTGGTTAAACAGGAAGAGGGCCTAATCGAATTTTCAGCGTCTCTAGCACCAGTGCTGGGTCTGGTGTTGGTATTACGCTCTTTTCTCATTGAGCCGTTTCAAATTCCCTCTAAATCTATGGTTCCAACTTTAAAAGTTGGCGATTTCATTTTAGTGAGCAAGTGGAGTTACGGATTAAGGCTGCCCGTTTTGCGAACTAAAATATTCGATGTTGATAGTCCAAAACGCGGTGATGTGGTTGTGTTTTTTCCACCCCACGAAGATCGATATTTTATTAAGCGATTGGTTGGTCTGCCGGGCGATAAGATCCAGGTCATCAATGGAAAGCTGTATGTGAACAATACAACTATGACTCAAACTGACACGGACATGCAGGCTGGAGCTCCTAGGTCGGTGGTAATGACGGAGAATCTCGATGGTGTTGAACATAGTATCCAAAAACGTGTTCCGCCAACGCGAATAAGCCAGAATTTTTCTGCAGTGGTTCCGCAGGGCCATTATTTCATGATGGGTGATAGTCGAGATAACTCTAGCGATAGCCGAGTCTGGGGCCCAGTGCCAGAAGAGCGTATTGTAGGGAAAGCATTTGCCCGCTGGATGTTTTGGGATGATTTCCTTAGCATACCTAGCTTTTCTAGGGCTGGGAAAATTCAGTAGCCGGCTGATATTCGGTGTTTTTCTCCATGCTAGGCCTTGTGAAATGCCTGGCGATGTTACAATGGTGATCAGAGATCTTTTACGGGCTTTATTCCTAATGAATTTGAGTGTTCACGGTGGCAAATAATATCGGCCAGCTTCAACAGCGGTTAGGTTACCAATTTATCGATCCGGATCTGTTAACTCTGGCACTTTCACACCGAAGTGTGGCAGCGGAAAATAACGAACGACTTGAATTTTTAGGCGATTCAATTTTAGGTTTAGTGGTAACGGATTTTCTTTATCGTGAATTCCCACAGGCACGTGAGGGTGATTTAAGCCGTATGCGGTCTCATATTGTACGAGGCGAGTCCCTTGCAGAAGTGGCAAAGCAATTAGCACTTGGGCCTGACCTATTGCTTGGTTCAGGCGAAATGAAAAGTGGCGGTCACCGACGTGATTCTATTCTCGGCGATACAGTAGAAGCGCTGATTGGCGCTGTGTATTTAGATCGAGGGATCGAGGCGGCTCGAGAGATTGTCACCGCTTGGTTTAAATCGTTTTTCGATAGTGCATTACAAGCTCAGCCAGTTAAGGATGCAAAAACCGCTCTTCAAGAATGGTTGCAACATCGAAATAAGCCGTTACCTGACTATCAGTTGGTTAGCACCGGAGGGGAGGCCCATAGTCGCCTGTTTACAGTGAGCTGTAAGATTGCTGCGGTTGAAGCAGCGATGACGGCCACCGCCAGCAGTCGCAGACGGGCAGAGCAAATGGTTGCCGAACAATTATTAGAGGAAGTGGAGAAATCTAAGTGACATCAGAACAGAAGTATTGTGGTTATGTGGCCATTGTGGGCCGCCCTAACGTTGGCAAGTCGACCTTGCTTAATCATTTGTTGGGGCAAAAGCTGTGTATCACTTCACGAAAGCCTCAGACTACACGGCACACATTACTAGGGATAAAGACTGAGGGTGAGTTCCAGATGATCTTCGTTGATACTCCAGGCATTCATACTAATCAAGAGCGTGCTATTAATCGAGTAATGAATCGTTCTGCGGCTAGCGTTATTGCAGACGTGGACGTTGTGATTTTTGTGGTTGATCGTTTTGAGTGGAGTGAAGCTGATGAATATGTTGCCAAATATCTCTCAAACAATGATGTGCCTCTTATTGTAGCGGTTAATAAAGTTGATATGATTGATGATAAAGAGGCGCTGTTACCTCATCTAAAATTCCTATCCAGTAAAGTTGATGCGAAAGAGTTCATACCTTTGTCCGCTCTGCGTAGAACTAATCTAGACGAACTTGAGATAAAAATTAAGGGTTATATCCCACAGAAAATGCACCTATATCCGGAAGATCAAATTACGGATCGAAGCGAGAAATTCTTGGCGGCTGAAATAGTCCGTGAAAAAATTACACGTCAATTGGGTGCCGAGGTTCCCTATCAGGTTACTGTAGAAATCGAGGAGTTTCGTGCTGAGAAAAAGATAACACACATTAGTGCGTTAATCCTTGTGGAGCGCGATGGGCAGAAGAAGATCATTATAGGAACCAATGGCGAACGATTAAAAAAGATAGGTGAACAAGCGCGCGCGGATATTGAAAGTTTATTAGGCTGTAAAGTAATGCTTCGAACCTGGGTGAAGGTTCGAAGTGGTTGGTCGGATGACGAAAGAGCACTTCGCAGTTTGGGCTACATGGATGAGTAAATTGTCGTGAAGGTTGATTCCGAATTGGGCTTTGTTCTACATACCATACCCTATCGTGAAACCAGTCTTTTAGTCGACCTGTTCAGTAAAAACTATGGTCGGATACGATGTGTTGCAAAGGGCTATCGGCGACCCAATAAAAAGGGTATTACAAGAGCACTTTTTCCCTATACAGAGCACCAGTTTAGCTGGCAGGGTCGCGGGGAACTAAAGACACTTACCCAAGCTGACGCTATTCAAGCTCCGGCATTTCTGCAAAGTGGAAGCCTGTTTACTGGGTTGTATGTCAACGAACTTTTCTATCGACTACTCCATGAGCATGACCCTCATGAATATCTCTATCAGCAATATCGTCAGTTCTTATCCGGACTGGTGACTAACTCCTTTGATCAAATTATGCTTAGACATCTTGAGATAAGTCTACTTGAAGAATTGGGGTATGGGTTGGCGTTAGATGCCGAGGCTTTGCATGGATCTGCACTGATAGCAGACAAACTTTATAACTATGTACCTGAACGAGGTTTGATCGAGATGGCTAGTCATGTAAAGGCGGTTTCTGGGGCGTACCTTGGCGCCGATTTAATCGCCCTAAGTGAAGGGAATTTTGAGAAAATATCAGTAACACGAACAGCTAAACAGTTATTGCGAGGCGTGATAGACTTTTACCTCGATGGGCGTCCGTTACACAGCCGAGAATTGTATCGGCAGCACTTAGAAACCATTGATAACAAGAACAATAATTTGCCTGCGGAATCTAGATAATGGTAGTGAATATAGGAACGGATATTGTCGAAATCGCTCGAATGACAGATATTCTTGAGCGTCAGGGCGACAGTTTTGCAAAGCGAGTTTTAACCAGTGACGAATTACAGCGATATCAGGCTAGTCAAAATAAAGCAGCGCACTTGGCCAAGCGCTTCGCAGCGAAGGAAGCTATTGCTAAAGCCTTGGGAACGGGTATTGGGCACGGCGTTAGCTTTCAGGACATGAGTATAACTAATAATGCTAAGGGTGCGCCTGAGGTTGTTTTATCTGGCGGTGCGGCGCGTATTATGGCTGAACAAGGCGCCCATAAAGTCCTTTTGAGTCTGGCCGATGAGCGGCATTATGCCATCGCCTATGCTATTTTATTGGGTAGTTAATTTATTCTCTTTTCTTATCTTACATTCAGGTATCTTTATGCGTAGGGCAGACTATGGAATATCCCACCATTGATGAGTGCATTGGTAATACCCGGTTGGTTAGGCTCCAGAGAATGCCTGGCAATACCTCTAATATTATCTTGGCTAAACTTGAGGGTGACAATCCGGCTGGGAGCGTTAAAGATCGTCCAGCGATGAGTATGATAGTCAATGCGCAAGCCCGCGGAGATATCAAGCCTGGAGATCGCCTGATTGAGGCTACGAGTGGTAACACCGGAATAGCACTTGCCATGGCGGCTGCCATGATGGGTTACCAGATGACCTTAATAATGCCCGATAGTGCAACGACGGAACGAAAAATGGCCATGCGTGCCTATGGCGCTGAGTTAATTGAGGTAAGTCGAGAGCAGGGAATGGAAGGCGCTCGCGACCTTGCTACGCAAATGCAATCTGAAGGTCAGGGGGTGGTACTTGACCAATTCAACAATACCGATAACTCACTAGCTCATTTTCAGGGTACTGGCCCAGAAATTTGGAGAGATACCGAGGGTACGGTTACACATTTTGTCAGCTCGATGGGCACAACGGGAACTATTATGGGAGTTTCTGCCTATCTGAAAAGCAAAAACCAAAATGTACAAATCATTGGATTACAGCCCGAAGACGGAGCCTCTATCCCTGGAATTCGTCGGTGGCCACAAGCTTATATGCCAGGTATTTTTAATGAGAAAAATATTGATCAAGTTATCGATATATCACAGACAGACGCCGAGAATACGATGCGCCGACTAGCTCGAGAGGAGGGTATATTTTGTGGAGCGTCCGCTGGAGGTGCGATTTTTGTAGCTCTTGAGTTATCTAAGACTCTGGAGAATTCGGTTATTGTTACTATTATCTGCGATAGAGGAGATCGTTATTTATCCTCAGGAATTTATGTTTAGTAATGATAGATTAAGCCAATACGTTGGGCATGCTTGCAGCCTTTGACCCTTTATTAGTGATTAAAAAGCTATGAATGAGATGCCAGTAAATAAATACAGTATTCATGACCTGATTTATCTAATGAAGCGCTTGCGTGACCCTGTTACCGGCTGCCCTTGGGACCTGAAGCAAAATTATCAGTCAATAGCTAGCCACACTCTGGAGGAGGTGTATGAGGTTATTGATGCTATTGAACGCGATGACCTGGAGCATTTAAGTGAGGAATTAGGTGATTTATTATTTCAAATCATTTTTTACAGCCAGTTGGGGAAGGAGCAGGGTCGATTTGATTTTGATCAGATAACCTCCAAGATCACTGAAAAATTATTAAGACGTCACCCTCACGTGTTTCCAGATGGCACCTTGGAGTCTGTTCGTGACACCGATACAGTTGAGGTTGGGGATATTAAGCAGGTCTGGGAGTCGTTAAAGAAACAAGAGCGCACGCAAAAGGGCGAGATTAAAGTCCTCGATGATATACCCCTTGCAATACCAGCATTGAGTCGTGCAACAAAACTGCAAAAGCGCGCGGCTTCAGTCGGATTCGATTGGCCGACGACTGCCGGCGTCATAGAGAAAGTTAAAGAAGAAATAGATGAGCTGGAGGCAGAAATATCCATCGGTAATTCAGCCGCGATCACAGAAGAACTTGGGGATTTGTTATTTAGTTGTGTTAATTTGGCTCGACATCTAGAGGTCAATCCTGAGACGGCAATGCGAGCAGCTAACGCTAAATTTAAACGTCGTTTTGATAAGGTAGAGACTTTGGCTGGTGGCGCGGAAATTCAGAATCTATCTGCCAGTGAGCTTGAATTGTTATGGGACAAAGTCAAGCAATCTGAATGATATTGCTCATTAGTATAAGGCCGTTTGATAAAGTGCAATGGCGCTTTACTAGGGTTGTCCGATAATGGCAATCCCTGTATGGTACGCCCCCACTAGCTTGATGGCTGAAGTCCAAAAAAGCTGTATCTTTAGAGCTGACACGTTATATCAGAGTTGAGGAATAGTACTCATGAAGGTGATTTTGTTAGGCCCACCTGGAGCAGGCAAGGGAACGCAGGCACAGTTTATTACTGAAAGGTACGATATTCCGCAGATATCTACAGGTGATATGTTGCGTGCTGCTATTAAGGCCGAGACTCCTTTGGGGCTTGAGGTTAAAGATGTTATGGCATCTGGTGGGCTAGTGTCTGACGAGTTAATCATAGCGTTGGTAAGAGAGCGAGTTGAGCAGTCGGATTGTCAAAATGGGTTCCTATTTGATGGATTCCCACGAACAATCCCGCAGGCTACAGCGATTGTTGATGCTGGGATTTTGATTGATGCGGTAGTAGAGATTGCAGTGGTAGATGAGGAGATTGTTGCCCGGTTAAGTGGGCGCCGTGTCCATGAAGATTCGGGACGCATCTATCACATTGAGCACAACCCGCCGAACAGTGCGGGCCTAGACGATGAAACCGGTGAACCACTTATACAGAGACCAGATGATAGCGAAGAGACAGTGCGTAATCGTCTAGATGTGTATCACAAACAAACTAAGCCATTGGTCAATTTTTATACCGAACTTGCTACCAGTGGTCATCCAGCACCAACTTTTTCTTCTGTCAGCGGTTTAGGCTTGCTTTCGGATGTGCAGGAGCGACTTGTAGAGGTACTTAATAAGTAAAAATTAGCACCTGATAGATTGAGTGATTACATGTCTCTGAGCTTTTAACCTGTAGTCGCTGTAAGAAAATCCTGATAGCCTAACGAGGGCTATACGGAAATGTCCTCAATCTTCCGGTTGGGGATTTTTTTTAGGGTCCATAATGGGCCATCTGAGCGATAAGATATCGTTAAATAAGTGAGAAATGCCTAATGACAACTGCCCTCGCCATTGAAACGTCTACCACAGCCTGCTCAGTAGCTTTGTTATTTCAAGGTAGAATGACTAGGCGTTACTCCGAAGAGCCTAGGTCGCACACCCGACTGGTAATGTCGATGGTCGATGAGGTCTTAACTGAGGCTGGCGTTGAGCTCAACCAATTAGATGTGATAGGCACGACAATCGGGCCTGGTTCCTTTACAGGACTACGTATCGGTTTTTCTGTCGTACAGGGCCTAGCGTTCGGACTTGATATTCCTGTGATACCTATGTCCACCCTTCATGTTATGGTCGCCTCTTATAGTCGTTTGGCTCGAGATTCCTTCAATGGCGAATCTGGTTCAGGGAGAATCATAATGCCGCTCATCGATGCTCGAATGGATGAGTTTAATTGTGGTTGCTATAAGGTAAATGATTTAGGATTTGTGTCACCCATGACTACAGATCAGTTGCTCAGTAGGTCTAATGCTCTGGCGCTTATTGATGAGCATAAACCTGAGGTTATTATTGGGGAGGGGCATATGCTTTTTCTCGATGAAATGGAAAATTATACTCGGTTAGCCGCGATCTATCCGGATGCTCAAGACCTACTTTATTTGGCCGTAGAAAGATTTCAGCGTGGAATGGCAGTGCCGGTTGACTCGGTAGACTTGGTTTACCTACGTGGGACAGGGGCCTGGCAAAAAAGAAAACGTTTAAGGGATTCTCTGTAGATTTTATAGATATTAATGGTAAGGCAAAAGCGAAGGTATGTTCAGAATAAGGGTCTTTTGATATGTGTGTAAAAATAGGGTTTATTGGGCTGGGTGTCATGGGCTATCCCATGGCTGGGTGGTTAAGCAAAGCCGGCCATTCGGTGACTGTTTACAATCGGACAGGCATGGTTGGTCAAAGGTGGCTGACTGAGTTTTCCGGCAACATTGCCAATACTCCAGGTGGTGCGGCTAAAAATGCGGATATTGTTTGTATTTGTGTTGGTAATGATAAAGATGTGTTGGCCGTCACCATGGGCAGCGAGGGTGTTTTTTCTGCGATGAAATCAGGGTCAATATTAATTGACCACACTACTACCTCTGCTGATTTAGCAAAGAATTTGGCGAATGAAGCTAGACTCCATGAATGTGGGTTTATCGATGCCCCGGTTTCCGGGGGACAGCAGGGTGCTGAGGGCGGTCAGCTAACGGTCATGTGTGGAGGGAGCGTTGAGGATTTTGCCAAAATAGAAAGTGTTGTGGCCTGTTTTTCAAAGGCAGTGACCTTAATGGGCCCTACGGGGAGTGGACAGCTGTGTAAGATGGTCAATCAGATCTGTATTGCTGGCTTAGTCCAAGGTCTTGCTGAGGGCCTAAATTTTGCTCAGCGAGCTGGGTTAGATGCCCATCAGGTAGTCGATGTTATATCAAAAGGTGCTGCTCAATCGTGGCAAATGGAGAATCGATATAAGACTATGTTGGCAGGGGAATACGAACATGGTTTCGCTGTGGAATGGATGCGTAAAGACTTATCTTTTGCGCTAAAGGAGGCCAAGACCAATGGTAGTGCCTTGCCTGTAGCTCAGCTTGTAGATCAATATTACGCAGAAGTTGAGGCCCTGGGAGGTAATCGTTGGGACACTTCTAGTCTTTTGGCTAGATTGCAAGTGTAGAGTTTTGGTTGGGCCTAAATCGCCCTATAATGATACTTTTGAGGGTAGGATTAACAGTTAAATGGAATCGATAATGACAAAGCAGGACCAGGATAGTTTTAATAATGATTTGCTGGCGTTCTTAGATGCTTCGCCGACGCCTTTTCATGCAGTTCTAAGTATGACGAAAATGCTTGGCAATGCAGGCTTTAGTGAGCTCAGTGAAGCAGACGAGTGGGTGCTAAAGGCTGGGGATAAGCACTTCGTGACTCGCAATGGGTCATCAATAATAGCCTTTGTGGTAGGCCATGATGATCTCGGTAATAATGGGATAAGATTGGTTGGAGCTCATACTGACAGTCCCTGTTTAATGGTGAAACCTCAGCCTGATATTAGTAAACAGGGCTATTTTCAGCTAGGTGTTGAGGTTTATGGTGGCGCGCTACTAAACCCATGGTTCGATCGAGATTTATCTATTGCTGGTCGAGTGGTCTATCGGAATTCCAAGAATCAGCTAAAACAAAAGCTAGTTGATTTTAAGACAGCGGTAGCTACGATACCCAGTCTTGCAATACATCTTGATCGGAATGCCAACACTGACCATTCTATTAATGCTCAAACCGATATTGTTCCGATTTTAATGCTGGAGAAAGAAGCTTCTGTTGGTGCGGGTGAGAGCGCCCAAGCATTTCGGCGGCTACTCCGGGAGCGCTTTCTTAATGAAGATGACACCGTTCTTGATTACGAATTATGTTTGTATGATACCCAGTCTGCAGCAGTTATAGGTCTTAATAGTGAATTTATCGCATCGGCGCGGTTGGATAATTTATTGAGCTGCTTTGTGGCGGCACAGGCGATGATCAGCTCTAGTGGAGCTCATACGTGCGTGATGGTCTGCAATGACCATGAGGAGGTAGGCAGCGTTTCTGCCATAGGGGCTGATGGCCCCTTCTTGGAGATCATTATTGATCGACTGTCTGGGGGCGGGTCTGCTAGCCTCGTCAGCCGTATCATTAACAAGTCCTTAATGATGTCTTGTGACAATGCCCACGCAACTCACCCAAATTTCTCAAATAAGCATGATGGTGGACATCTACCTAAATTAAATGGGGGGCCAGTAGTTAAGGTAAATGTAAAACAGCGCTATGCTACAACCAGCCTGACTTCTAGTATTTTTAGGCAACTTTGCGATGAGTTAGAGATACCTGTCCAGACTTTTGTGTCTCGTAATGATCTTGGTTGTGGTAGCACAATAGGCCCAATCGCTGCTGCAAGACTTGGCGTGCCGACCCTGGATGTGGGGATTCCTCAGTTGGCAATGCACTCCTGTCGGGAAATAACGGGCGCTGACGATCCTTTGCGTTTATCCAGAGTGTTGATCGAGTTTTTCAATAAAGCAGAAGCAATAACGGTAGGACTTGAGTAACCTGGTATATCTATTATCATAGGGCTCGAATCAATATGGCAGATTACTTATGAGTAAAAAGCGTGTTTTAACGGGGATTACTACCTCTGGCACACCCCACTTAGGGAATTATGTTGGCGCCATCAGGCCAGCTGTTGACGCTAGCTTAAGCGGCTCCTTTGATTCATTTTTTTTCTTAGCTGACTACCATGCCCTTATTAAGTGTCAAGATCCTGATAGAGTTCACCAATCTACTTTAGAAATCGCGGCCGCATGGCTGGCGCTGGGGTTAGATCCTGATAGGGTCACTTTTTACCGCCAATCCGACATACCTGAAATACCCCAGTTAACTTGGTTTCTTACCTGCATGACGGCCAAGGGCTTAATGAATCGGGCCCATGCTTATAAAGGTGCAGTGCAAGCCAATGAAGAATCGGGTGAAAATATTGATTCCGCGGTGACTATGGGTTTATTTAGTTATCCGATATTGATGGCCGCTGACATATTAATGTTTAATGCGCACATAATTCCCGTTGGACGAGACCAGATTCAACATGTGGAAATGGCGAGAGATATTGCTCAGAGATTTAATCATCACTATGGAGATCATTTCGTACTCCCTAGCGCTCAGGTTGATGAAGACGCTTCGGTTCTGCAGGGTCTTGATGGGCGTAAGATGAGCAAGAGCTATGGCAATACTATTCCACTATTTCTCAGTGAAAAAAAGCTTAAAAAGCATATTAACAAAATTAAAACTAACCTTTTGGAGCCTGGCGAACCCAAAGATGCGAGTGACTCGACTGTGTTTCAAATATGGCAGGCTTTTGCGTCCCCTGACCAGACCGCAACAATGCGTGAGGCCTTTGCTGAGGGTATTGCTTGGGGTGAAGCTAAAAAGCAATTATTTGAGTTGATCAACGGTCAGCTAGAAGAGCCTCGAGAAAAGTATCTGGAGTTAATTGCAAACCCTTCTCGCGTAGAGAACGTATTACAGGAGGGTGCTGAAAAAGCGCGCCAGCATAGTCAGGATTTAATATCGAGGTTACGCAATTCTGTTGGAATTAGGCCTTTAAAATAGGACGGCAGAAACCTATTAATTTTTTAGCCGAAGTAATGAGAATTCATTTTTACCCATGTATACTGTCGCCCATCTTGATCACCAACTCGATTGGTGATCTAAATTGATATGTATCGTTGAGATTGAACTTCATTGGAGCCCCTTATGAACCGACCAAATCTGGTGTTAGTATTTGTAGCGACTAGTCTATTATTATGGGGCTGTAGCAGCAGTGACGAGGGTTCGACGTTGACGGCAAGTCAGCAGCAACAGGTTGCCGAGCGTATAGCGCCAGCGGGTCACAGTGTAATGGAGGGCCAGGTCGTTGTGGTGAGTCCAACAATGACCTCTGGAGCTGGCCGGTCCGGCGTTGATGTTTATAATACCAACTGTATGGCTTGCCATAATTCTGGTGTCGCCGGTGCTCCAAGGTATGGAGATGTTAGTGCTTGGGCTACGCGATTAGAGCAGGGCCTTGAAGCTGTTTACGCTAATGCAATCAATGGTATACGTGCTATGCCAGCACGTGGAGCCTGCATGACATGCAGTGATGACGAAGTTAAATCGGCGATTGACTACATTTTAGTTAACAGTAAGTAAAAGCAGCCTAAATAAGCTCTTGATTTATCTGGTTTTGGTTGTCATGGCAGTGGAAAGAAGAAACGAAAAATGCCTTATGGCAACGTTAGTGTAATAGCTCACTACTTGGACTAAACATCGCCGTTACCTGGTCTTTGGTGAACTCATATTGTTCAGCGCAAAACTGACAGGTTATTAATACCTGACCTTGATCTTCACAGGTTTCAAGTAATTCCTCAATACCTAGTGAGACTAATGCTTGCTCGGTTCTATGCCTAGAGCAACTGCAAAAAAATGATAATGTCTGAGCGTTAAATAGCCGAACTTTCTCTTTATTGAACAACCGATATAATTGGTCATTATGCGACAATTCAAGTTGCTCGCCAGGTTTAATAGTATCGAATAAGGTGCATAGATGCTGCCATTCATGCTGCTGTTCGATCATCGTTTGACTACTAGGCATTTGCTGAATCAATATTCCCGCTGCGCAGGTTTCATTGGAGGCGAGTCTTATTCTCGTCGGTAACTGCACAGATTGCTCGAAGTAGTATTCCAGACAATCACTTAGGTTGTCACTTTCTATGGGGACAATACCTTGGTAGCGCTCACTATTTTCAGGCTCTACGGTAATGGCGAGAGTGGACTTACCCAGGAGAACTGAAACTCCTTGTCGCTCACTCTGCTGCTGGGCGGTAAGATTATCAAAATTGCCACGCACGATACCTCGTAATTGTTGGCCATGACTGCATTCAGCCATAATCATTGATATTGGACCGCTTCCTGAAGCTTGTATGCTCACTATTCCTGGATACTTAAGTGAGGAACTAAGTAGGCTGGCGGCTGCCAAAAACTCACCAAACAATAAGGAGACTGACGTGGGATAATTTTTCGAGGCGACCATGTTTTGATAGCTCGACGCCAAGGTAGTTATTTCACCCCTTGTGTCTGTGCCATCAAAAAGAAAACGCTGCAGAGTGTCTTTATCTTTCATAGGTGCCATATTCTACTTTAAGGTTAGAGTTCAGTAAGGTTAAATTTTTATAAAACGATGGATTTGTCGGCGTTGTTTTTTGTTGGGTCGAGTTGAGGCTGGCGTGGATCCGTGAAACGCTCGTTGTTCAGCGGACTTTTTCTCTCTGGCTTCAATACTAGACGCCGTTTCTTCATAAAGAAGTTGTGCTTCAGGGGCTCCGCGCCGATGCTCACAAGCTGTAATGATGCGTACAGTTTTTTCGACGTCTCCCTGGCGAATCGTGAGCATATTGGTTGCTTCAATCATCCTGCTCGGTTTAGCTTTTTGACCATCAATATGAATTTTGCCAGTGTCGATGGCAGTCTTTGCGAGCGCGCGAGTTTTGAAGAATCGTGCAGCCCACAGCCACTTATCAAGTCGTACCTTCACCATAGCTATTGATTACCTGCTATCGAGAGGATTTCCGCAAAGTCACCGACTGAGTTAAATTGAGCTGACATAACAGGCGCACGATGGCTATCGGGTTTTGCAATGCTGAGTAAATGGGCAATACCATAAGTATTGGCGGCACGCAGTACTGATTCTGAATCATCAATAAATAAGGTTCTTTCTGGATTAAATGGGCACTCCATCTGAAGTCGATGCCAAAATTCTTGCACTTCTTTCGGATGCCCATATTGGTGAGATGAAATCACCTTATCGAATAATGGTTCGATACGCGTGACTGAAAATTTTAATGCAACAGCATCAGGGTGGGCGTTAGTGATCAGTACGCATTTTTTTTGATGGGCTTTGAGTGCTGAAAGAAAACTATGTGCTTGAGGTCGCTCCTTAATGAGATGGCTTATCTCTTGTTTTAACGCGATGATATTGACACCTAATTGACTAGACCAGTAGTCAGTGCAATACCATTCGAGGGTGCCTTGTTTGTCAAATAACTGTTGGCGCAGTGCACCGATTATGTCTTCATCGCTATCTTGGTTCTGGTCAGCATAGCGTTTTGGCAAATGTTCTAGCCAGAAGAAATTATCAAAGTGCAGGTCAAGAAGAGTGCCATCCATGTCTAGGAGCACTGTATCTATATTCTGCCAATCTATATGCATTTATTAAATCTCGTTTAGTCTAGCGGCCAAATTGGCATCTATCTCAATGATTTAAAATAAATCATCTGGTAGTGGCTGTTGTTCGGACTCAGTAGAGGCATTTTCGTCATCGGGCGCAGCAGGAACATTTTCCGATTTAAAAAACTCATAAATACCTTGCTGATGGGGAGGGATTCTTTTCCCTGTTTTGGCATCAATTTTTACCATAACGATACCATTTGGTTGGCGTTTTACCACAATAGGATTTTCGGACAGTACTTCGCCCATAAATTGAATCCATATTGGCAGGGCGGCAGATCCGCCATATTCATTTCGACCTAAAACCGAATTATCGTCGAAGCCTACCCAGGCTGTCGCAACTAGATCTGGAGAATAGCCGGAGAACCATGCATCTCGCGGACCGTTTGTAGTCCCTGTTTTACCGGCGATATCAGAGCGATTTAATATTTTAGCTTTTCTGGCTGTTCCGCGCAAAATAACATCTTTCAGCATAGAATCCATTAAGAATGCAGTTTGTTGATCAATGACTCGGTCAGCTGGTGTCGAGACTGCTGTAGACTCCAGTTTTAAGCTTTGTTTTACCTTTTCCCAACTGTACTTATCGCCTTCCACAAGAGAGTTTTGTTCAATATCACTGAATAATTGCTCTAACTGTTGCTCTACTGTGTCATTAGAAGCATTGTTAGCCGTTTGTGGCAACTGACCATCTCGGATATTTTTTTGCTCGCATGGATCGCAAGCTAGTTCAGGCTGTGCTTGAAATATCACATTGCCATTTCGGTCTATCACCCTATCTAAAATATGAGAATTGACTCTAAAACCATCGTTGGCAAACATGGCATACCCTGTGGCGATGTCAATTGGCCTCATGGCATGACTGCCTAGGGCTACTGATAAATCCGATGGCATATCGCTGGTGTTGAAACCAAATGATTGTAAGCTCTCTAAAGTGCGGTCAACGCCTATTCTGCGAAGTAAGCGAATGGAAACGAGATTTCTTGACCGGTACAGGGCTTCCCTAAGACGAGTTGGACCATAAAATTTTCCGCCATCATTCTCAGGGCGCCAGGTATCTTCAAGTTTGGCATCTTCAAATACCACAGGAGCATCATTGATAATTGATGCTGTCGTGAAGCCATTTTTCAATGCGGTGGTGTAAATGAAAGGCTTAAAGTTGGAGCCCGGCTGTCGGCTTGCTTGGGTGACGCGATTAAACGTGCTTTGACGATAATCGAATCCGCCCACTAGAGCTCTGATGGCGCCGTTAAAGGGGTCAAGTGCAACCATTGCAGATTGGATTAGAGGGATTTGGGACAGGGTGACGCGACCATTTTCATGTTCCTCTATTCGAATTAGGTCCCCAGTTTCAAACACACTCGCAGCAGAATCAATTAGGGGAGATTGGGCATTCACGGTTTTAAACAGGCGCAGGTTATCTAGCCCATCTGCCCAGTTAAGTATCGTAGTCTCACCATTCTTTTTTAGTAATATTAAACGATCATCATGGACGAAAGAGACAATTGCTGGTTGCAATGGGCCTATTGTGGATGTTTTTCGGAGAGTTTCTTGCCATGTAGTTGGGTCAATATTTTTACGTTCGGCGCCTCTATAGCCATGCCGTTTATCATAGGCTCTTATCCCCGATTGAACTGCGCTAACAGCACTCGCTTGGGCAGATGAGTCTATTGTGGTGATCGCTGTATAGCCTTCCGTATAGGCTTTTAGGCCAAATTTGGCGATAACTTGTTGGCGGACCATTTCCGCCGCATAGGCTGCATCTAATTCTGATTGAGATCTGTGTAGAGAGGCATTATCCACCTCTACTATGGCTGCTCGATACGCTCCTTCGGTGATTTTATCCAAGTTATACATTCGCCCGAGGATCCAGTTTCGACGAATGGTTGCCCGCTCTGGGTTAGCTAGGGGGTTATAAGATGACGGAGCTTTAGGTAATCCTGCAACCATTGCTATCTGGGCTAGAGTTAATTCACTCAGCGGTTTCCCATAATAGACATGAGATGCTGCAGCAAAGCCATAGGCTCTGTTGCCGAGAAAGATTTTGTTTACATAAAGCGACAGAATTTCTTGTTTGGTAAGCGCCTTTTCAATTCTAAAAGTTAATAATATTTCGTTAAACTTCCGCGTGAATTCTTGGCGTTTAGATAGGAAGAAATTGCGGGCTACCTGCATTGTAATAGTGCTTCCGCCACTCCTAATGCGACCTTCTGTGGCCAGCTGCACTACGCCGCGCATTAAACCAGAGATTACAATTCCATTGTGATCAAAGAAGCTGTCATCTTCTGCCGCTAAAATCGCGTCGATCATCAAGGTTGGTATTTCATCAAAGTCTATTGGTGATCTCTTTTTCTCTCCAAATTCGCTGATGATCTTCAAATCTCGTGAGGTAACTCGCAACGGAATTTGCCAGCGAGTGTCTTTTAATTCATCGATGGAGGGTAATTTAGGGCTGAGGTAAAGAAAAAGGCAGGAGCAGACTAGAAGAAAGCCGCCGAGTCCCGATATGATGCATACCGCGATTATTTTAAAAGCTTTACCAAGGTTCATTACCTAAGGTTCCTGATCGTTACGGATTTATTATATCGTTATCCTTTCATTATAGAGCTTTGATAACGTGAAGTGCATCACAGAAATCAAGAAAGTGTGTTGTTACTGTAGATCGACTATATTTTAGCTTGGCATATCTGTAGAGGATTGTTCAGAAAAGAAATGCGTGTTACGGATAAACGTGAAATACTTATCTTTATAACTCCTAAGGTAATAGACGATAGTTTCGTGGATAAATGACTGAAAAACATATTTTTTTAATAGGCCCAATGGGCGCGGGCAAGTCTACCATTGGTAGGGAAATGGCTAATGCATTGGGCAGACCCTTTCTTGATATCGACCATGAAGTTGTTAAATCTAGCGGAGCTGATATTCAATGGATTTTTGACGTCGAGGGTGAAGAGGGATTTCGTGAGAGAGAGACTAGGGCACTTCGGCATGCTATTGATAACGCTAGTACAGCGGTTATAGCAACTGGGGGTGGCATTGTTCTGCGTGGTGAGAACCGCATTGCTATGGCTGATGCCGGTCAGGTCGTTTATTTGTCGGCAACCAAACAGCAGTTGTATGAACGCACTAAGAGGGATAAAGCTCGTCCTTTACTGCAGGTTGATGACCGTAAAGCTGTCATCGATAATCTGTTTGATGAGAGAGACCCTCTTTATCGTGAAGTTGCTAGCCTCATTTTTTCTTCTAGCGGAACCAAGGCCCCGAAGGTAGCTATGGAGCTTATAAGGACACTCTCGAGCAATCTAGATTAAAAGGGTTAAGCAAATCTGTAATTAACAGGTTAAAATAGAGTGCTTATTTTTAAGAGTGCTTGCTATGAATAATTCTGAAAGTCCTGACTCTAAGGCTTCAAAACATATTACCGTTAATTTAGGCGATAGAAGTTACCCTATTATTATCGGTCCCAAGCAAATCTCTTTAGTTGATCTGAATCAATATGTTCAGGGCGGAAAGGTTCTTATCGTTACTAATGAAACGATTGCCCCTCTGTATCTAGAATCTATAACGGCAGGTTTGGAGGGCAAGCAAATTGACATAGTAGCCTTGCCTGATGGGGAGCGTTTTAAAACTCTCGAACATTTGAACGGTATTTTTACTAAGTTGCTCGAACAAAACCATGACCGAAAGACCACGCTGATAGCTTTAGGGGGTGGAGTTGTGGGAGATATGACTGGTTTTGCTGCAGCCTCATATCAACGAGGTGTTCCTTTTATTCAAGTTCCGACCACGCTATTGGCTCAGGTTGATTCGTCAGTTGGCGGTAAAACGGGCGTGAATCACCCTTTGGGTAAAAACATGGTGGGCGCTTTTCACCAGCCAATAGCAGTGATTATAGACACCGATACTCTTGCTACGCTGCCCGACAGGCAGTTTTTCGCCGGAATGGCTGAAGTTATTAAATATGGGTTGATAGCAGACTATCCGTTCTTTGAATGGTTAGAAGCCAATGCCGACGCGCTAATACGCCGAGATAAGACAGCCTTGAGTGTTGCTATAGAGAAATCCTGTATCAACAAGGCTAAAATTGTGAGTGCGGATGAAACCGAGTCTGGCATTAGAGCTGTTCTTAATCTTGGCCATACTTTTGGCCATGCTATTGAAACTTTTCAGGCATACCAAGGGTGGCTGCATGGTGAAGCAGTAGCCGCGGGCATGGCAATGGCGCTTGATTTGTCGATGAACGCAGGAGATCTTTCTCACGTAGATGTTGATCGAAGTAAGAAGTTAATCAGCCTCTTTTCTTTGCCCGTGGCTCCACCTGAGGACATGCCGGCAGACGCCTTCATGACGCTAATGTATCGAGATAAGAAGGTGCTTGATGGGCAATTGAGATTGGTTCTACTAAGAAGCCTGGGTGAGGCGTATGTTAGCCAGGATTTTTCTCAGGAATGGATGGACACCACTCTCGCTAAATTTTGCCATAGTTAATTAGAGTGAATCTTGGTAAGAGTCTTGGGTAAATAAGGGCCAACTAACTAGGTATGTGTTTAGTGAATACTCTGTTTAGCTCAAAATGGCTCAAAAGAGCTAGCCTGTCTGACCTCCAATACTCACGGTTTAACGTAATCAGATAGCCAAAATCGGGCTAAAAGTGTAGAATATAGACCCTTTCGGCGAAAGAATGCCGTATAAGAGTGCGCGCGCAACTATTGCAGTAATTGTCCTCAACTAAGAATCTGTGCTTATGAATGATGTAAAGAACTTTGGCCTATACGACAGTACTTTTGAAAAAAGTAGCTGCGGCGTGGGTTTTCTTACCCGAAAAGACGGTAAGCAGACCCATGAATTATTGGTTAAAGGCCATGAAGCACTGTGTGCAGTGCCTCACCGCGGAGGCATGTCAGCTGAAGGGGTTGGTGACGGAGCAGGTGTCTCAATTGATTTGTCAGTTACATTTTTCAGTAGAGTTGTCGGCACTAGTCTAGTGCCTGGTGAGTTTGGAGTGGGTAATTTTTTCTTGCCCAACAATAAAAGTCAGCATGTTAGAGCTAAAAAGCTCATTGATGATGCCCTTAAATCAGAGGGTATGATGACACTAATTACGCGGAGTGTAGACGTTGATAATTCAGTGTTGCGTCCGGCTGCAATTAAATATCAGCTACCTATAGCTCAATGGGTTTTCGCGGCGCCAAAAGGAATAAGGGGTGCGGCTCTAGAGAAAAGGATACACAAAGCGTTACTCTCAATAGAGTCAGAAGCTTATATCGATGAGGATCTTGACGGAATGTATCCTCTTTCAATGTCATCTCGCATGCAGGTGCTTAAAGGTCGGTTAAATTCGCATGAAATTGTGCCTTATTTTTGTGATCTTAATGATGTAGACCAAAGTATTCATACGCTCTATTTTCATACTCGATTCTCAACGAATACGGACCCTCATCCCTCTATGGCTCAGCCATTTAGATTGATGGCGCACAACGGAGAACTGAATACTGATAAAAAGAATCGATTGTCCGAGGCCGCTATTGCGAGGGCTAAAGAAAACAATATTATCAGGCCAAAAGGGCAGTCAGATAGCTGTCGTTTAGATCAAACATTACACTCTCGTGTTGTGGAAGACGACCTGGACTTAGTGACTGCTGTTGTGTCTATGATGCCCCCGGCTTGGGAAAACGATACAAGTCTATCGTTTCCTGTCCGCTCTATGCTTGAGTACTTTTCTTTGTATGAAGAGAAAAATGATGGTCCCGCCGCACTTATTTTTGGCGATGGTTCGATAATCGGCGCGCGCTTAGATCGTCTTGGCTTACGGCCATTAAGGACGATAGAAACAGAGCTTTATCTCGCGGTGATGTCTGAAGCAGGTCAGGTCGATTTTGGTGATGAGGCTGTATTAAGCCGCGGACGAATTGAGGCTGGAGGTATGCTGTACTATGATCACCAGAAAAAACGTTCTTTTACTACCTCTGAGGCTCTTGAGCTCTTGGCCAGTCAGCGCGACTACGCAAAACTGGTTGATCATGCGCGCATCCTGATCGAAGACCTTCCACCGGTCCCTGAATCTCAGAAAACATCCTCTGCGCGCTATTCTGGTAATTTGCCTTTGGCGGGTCGATATGTCGCCTATTCACAGAATCAAGAATGCTTTCGATTTATGATGGATCCGATGCTAGCCACGGGTACTGAAAAGGTGTCGGCAATGGGTTATGGCAACGCGATTAATGCGCTGTCAGATAATGAAGGCGGTGTCGCTAAATATTTCTCCCAACGGTTTGCCCAGGTCACTAATCCGCCTTTAGATTCAATTCGTGAGGCCGAAGGGATGACGCTGCGGGTGGCTCTGGGTACTAAGCCCAATATTGGAGCAAAGGCGGGCAGACAAATTGTGATCCAATCACCAATTCTCAGCCACTCACAAATGCTGAGTATTGGGGCTCAACAAGAGGCTCCAGTGGGTCATTTCCCCATGCTTTATGAACCTGTATTTGGTGATGTGAGTGCCAACGAAGAGGCTTTGGTCAACGCGATTGATGGAATCTGTGATTCTGTAGAGCACTTTGCTAGAGAGCAAGGTGGCATAGCTATCATAAGCGATCGTCATGTTTCTCGTGCTAATACGTCTATATCAATGACTTTAATTGTATCCGCTATTAATCAACGGTTAATAGAGTCAGGTCTGCGATTGCGTGTATCACTCATTGTTGAAAGTGGACAAATTTGTTCCTCTCATCATGTTGCCTGTGCTCTTGGTTTTGGCGCATCAGCCGTATACCCCATGGGATTGCAGATGCGTGCTGAGGAAAAATTTGCGGATAACGTCAATGGGGCTTATTTAAAGTTTACCAAGGCTGCGGAAAAGGCATTGATGAAGACAATGGGCAAAGTTGGCCTGTGTACTGTTGAAAGTTATTCTGGTGGCGAGTTTTTTGAGCCAAACTTTTTAAATACTAATGATCCCGTATTTCGCCGTTACTTTCCCAACATGAAATCCCCCGTTGGAGGCGTAGGGTTCACTGAAATCGCTCAGGCTGCTGCTGACTGGCATGAGCGTGCCCTTGCCTGCGAGGTAGAAGGCGATATACCGATGTTGGGATTATTTAAAGAGCGTGCAGAAGGCGCTGGCCATTCGTATGGGGTCACAGCGGTCCGAAGTTTTGTTGAACTCACCGAAGAAGACATTAGTTTTGATAAAAAAGGTGACGGTGATACTAATGAAGCATTGCGCTTGCTGACACTAAATCGCATGGAGGGTGCTTTTGGCATCAGCGATGAGGGCTACACTAACACCAGTTTTGATCGACTTACCCACGCTGAAATTGATAATTTTAACATTACGCCCGGCTATAGAGATTTTTCGCGCGCTATGACTGAAGAGCGCGCTCGACGGCCTGCGGCACTTCGAGATGTTTTAGCTTTTCCCGCGGATATTAGTTTTATTTCAGAAGCCGATGATTTTCGCCATGAGATGATGTTATTCAATCGCGCGGGTAATAATCATTTTATTATTCGAGGACTAGCATGTGAAGCTCTTGGAGATGATACCTTTGCTTTGCAATTAACCGGTCCGTTGCCTGATCGGGGAGATCGATTACAGGCCCTGGCTAAATCGTGCTCGGATCGCTTTGGTGTGCATATCGTTGAGCAATTGGTTAGTGGAAAAATACTATCTATTGTTGCTGCAGGGGAAGCTAGAGATTACTTCGCTCGACTTCGATCGGCACCCTCAATAGTTGACCTCAGTGACGTTCAGCCTGCGAGCGCAATAACACCATTTCTGGCGTCGGGAGCAATGAGTCACGGTGCATTGGTGGCTACAGCCCATGAAGCGGTTGCGCATGGCACCAACATGGTAGGTGGAATGTCTAACTGCGGGGAGGGTGGAGAACATATTTCTCGTTACGGGACTATTAGAGCTTCACGTATCAAGCAGTTTGCATCAGGACGATTTGGTGTTTGGGCAGGTTATCTTGCTGATCCAATGCTTGAAGAAATTGAAATTAAAATTGGTCAAGGTGCTAAGCCAGGAGAGGGTGGTCAATTACCTGCCCCTAAAGTAAATGTAGAAATTGCCGCTGCTCGTGGAGGCGTTCCGGGAGTAGAACTAATATCGCCGCCGCCCCATCATGATACCTACTCAATTGAGGATTTGGCTCAACTTATTCACGACGCCAAAGCGGCACGAGTGCGAGTGATTGTAAAGCTTGTCTCGTCAGATGGTATAGGTACGATTGCTGTAGGGGTTGCCAAAGCGGGTGCAGACGTTATTAATGTTGCAGGCAGTACCGGTGGCACTGGCGCTGCTTCTGTCACCTCTCTCAAGTATACCGGGCGCGCTGCTGAAATCGGTATTGCTGAGGTCCACCAAGCTCTCTGTGCCAATGGTTTGCGGGAGAAGGTGGTCTTACGTTGTTCTGGTGCTCATCAAACTGGGTCAGACGTGGTTAAATCCGCTCTTATGGGGGGAGATAGCTTTGAGTTTGGCACCACTGCCCTAATGATGTTGAAGTGTGTCATGGCTAAAAATTGCAACATAAAATGCCCCGCGGGCTTAACCACAAACCCAGAAGTCTTTGATGGCGACCCTCGTGCTTTAGGACAATATCTACTCAATATAGCCCATGAAGTTAGAGAAATACTGGCTCAACTCGGGTTTCGCTCGTTGCGTGAGGCTCGAGGGAGATGTGATTTCCTGCACTTGCTAGATCACCCATCATCGGTTGGTCAACTCGATCTGCGGGCAATGTTGACGGTGGTTGAAGAATATAAGATTGATAATCCTATCTATATGGAGCGAGATTTTGCCGTCGATGATGGCTTTATGGCTGTGATCAGAGATGCCTTAATTGATAAAAAACACGTATCCATTCAATTGCCTGGTAGCCAGCTTCTTAATAACTGTAACAAGAGTGTTGGTGGACAGCTGGCCATAGATATTGAGCGAATGCTTAATTATGAACTTCGAAAATCTCAATTACCCGCAGTGTTGGAAGATAGTCGGGGACGCCGGTTTCTCGCTAGTAGAGCCGTACGCATCGCCACTCATGGTACTGCGGGGCAGTCCTATGGCGCATTTTGTAACGACGGCATGGTCTTAGAGCATACCGGCACTTGCAATGACGGTGTTGGAAAAACCGCTTGTGGTGGAGAAATTATTGTTCACGCGCCGCCTGGCGGTAGTGACAAGCCTGGAACTAACGTTTTAATTGGTAATTTTGCATTGTTTGGTGCAACCGGAGGTCGCACCTTTATTGAAGGTCAGGCCGGAGATCGATTTGCCGTGCGGAATTCTGGTGCGACGGCCGTAGTGGAAGGCGTAGGTGATTTCTGCGCTGAATATATGACAAACGGAGCCGTACTTAATTTAGGTTCATTTGCCAAAGGTTTTGGTAATGGCATGTCAGGTGGTTTTGCATACCAATACGACCCCTATGGGAAATTCACCAACAGCATCAGTCATGACTCGGTGCTGCTAGGCTCGCTGGCAGATTCTACAGAAGAGGCCGAAATACACGCTCAGGCCGTACATACCTTGTTGCAGTGGCATGTTGATGCTACCAGCTCTAAAAAAGCGATCTGGCTATTGCAGCATTGGGCTGAAGAGCGAGCTAATTTTGCGTATATCACACCTAAAGCGCTGCTGCAGTATCAAGATTATGAAGCAATTTTAGAGGCTAAATCACGCAAGGAGCTTTTGGAAGAGCTTGCAGTAGCTCTTGCGGCATTTCAAGTCAATAAATTAAAGCGCGCGTGGCGCTCGGGTGAGCCCGTGATAAAGGGCGACGTGCCGGATACTGAATTGGCTAGTAGTGACATGTATGAGCTACTTAATACTTACTCTGTGCTAGATGCAGCACAAAAAATATCATTAAAACGCTTGCCTGATGTGACCTCTATAGAGCATCCAGATGCAATTAAGGCAACTCGCAATCTCATTCTAACAGAGGACTTTTCTCTCATGAACGGGTTGTTGAGACATGCGCGAGAAGCGATTTCCGCGTATAGTGCGGCCGAATTGGCTGCGATGATTGCGGGTAAACGGCTCAATGATTTCAAGGAGACGTTGAGGTTGCGAAACATTCTGTCAATGGACAGTCCTGCGACCTATGGTTGGATCTTGTATCAACAGCAAAAAAATAAAATAGCGCTGGGGCGTGTCCCCAGTTTTGAAGAGCTTTTTGCGCATAATGCTCTAAATGATATCTTACCCAATGTGGGTTAATACCGAGGCGTTTTGATGAAGCTCCCATTTATCCCTGAAGATGCTCCATTTACCGGTGACCAAAAATCTTGGTTAGCAGGGTTTTTGGCGGGCATGCAATCGGCAAAGGCGATGGTTGGGAGTCAGGCCGGTGCATTACTTAAGTCAGGGGCGGCATCAGCGCCTCTGCTTAATATATTCTATGGTACTCAAACAGGTAATGCTGAAGCTTTGGCGATGGATGCGGAAAACGTAGCGCGAGGTCAAGGTTTTGAGCCAGTAGTGCAAGGTTTAGATGATGTCTCGATCGAGGAATTCGCTGCGATGGAGCGAGTCATTATTGCCATAGCGACTTATGGTGAAGGAGAGATGCCCGATAATACCCAGTTATTTTGGGAGGCTCTTTCAGCTTCTAATATGCCTCAATTACCGACAATGCAATTTGGTATTCTAGCGTTGGGCGATACTGGCTACGATGAGTTTTGCCAAGCAGGTAAATTACTGGACGTTCGGCTTGAGCAACTTGGAGCCAAGCGTTTGGTTGAACGTATAGATTGTGATGTCGACTACGAGGATATGGCTGAGGAGTGGATTGCTAGAGTAATTCCTCTTGCTAACGATGGCAGCGCAGTAGCACCTAAGTCAGATGTGATACCAGCGGTGGTCAAATCAATATGGAACCGTAAGAATCCTTTCCCATCGTCTATAACAGCCAACAGACTATTGTCTGGAGAATCTTCAGCTAAGGAGATACGTCATTACGAGTTTGACCTTGCCGACAGTGATCTAAGCTATGAGACTGGTGATGCGTTAAACGTGATGCCAATTAATAATGGCACATTAGTTTCATCTCTTCTACAGAGGTTGGTCATAGCGCCAAACGTAGTGCCTGAGGGTGAAACTAAAACGATTGACGAATTGTTGACTTATCACTATGAAATCTCGACGCCCTCGCGCGAATTTTTGGCAGCGATAGAGAGGCAGGCTGCGGATGATGTCTTTAGCCATGTAATAAGTAATGGTGACAAAGAAGCCTTAGCTGATTACTTGTGGAGTAAGGACACTCTAGATCTATTGGATTTAAATCCTAGTGTCATGTTATCACTTGAAGAATTCTTGGGATTATTGAAGCCATTACAGCATCGTGCTTATTCTATTTCGTCCAGCCCCAAGCAGCATCCTGGGTCTGTGCACCTCACTGTCGCCTCGGTGCGCTGGCAAGCAAAAGGTAGGGAGCACCAGGGTGTTTGCTCAACATTTTTGGCTGATCGGGTTATAGAGGGCGGTAAAGTGGGAATCTTCGTTTCGCCCAATAAAGCATTCCGTATTCCGGACAATGACGATGCACCAATGATCATGGTTGGTCCAGGTACTGGAATTGCTCCATTCAGAGCTTTTTTGGAAGAGCGTCAGGTACGTAATGCAAAGGGTCAGAATTGGTTATTCTTCGGAGATCAAACCAGAGCTGCAGACTTTATTTATGAAGAGCAGTTACTGGAGATGCAGGATTCTGGTCTATTAACTCGCCTTGATTTGGCATTTTCGCGAGATCAAAACGAGAAAATTTATGTACAAACTAAAATGCATGAGCAGGGCGAAAATATTTATGAGTGGCTTGAAAAAGGCAGCTATTTCTATGTTTGTGGTGATGCGACACGTATGGCTAAAGACGTAGATCAGGCGCTATGCGACCTCATAGCTGAGCACGGCGATTTAACCGCTGACAAAGCCGGAGAGTACGTCAACAACCTAAAGCGTGAAAAGCGGTATCTACGAGACGTATACTAGGTCTAATCTATCAATCAACGAACGAATTTAAATAATTTATGACACAGCTTAAAAATGATCGCTTTTTAAAGGCTTTATTCCGTCAACCTGTTGATAAAACGCCAGTATGGATGATGCGCCAGGCTGGCCGTTATTTACCTGAATATCGACAAGTGAGATCAAAGGCTGGCGATTTTATGAGCCTCTGTAAAAATACTGAGCTGGCGTGCGAGGTAACCTTGCAACCGTTAGAACGTTTTGAATTAGACGCAGCTATCTTATTTTCAGATATTTTGACCATCCCAGATGCGATGGGATTAGGGCTGTATTTCGAGGAAGGAGAGGGCCCAAAGTTTCGTAAACCGGTTAGAACCGAAGCCGACATCGATCAGTTACAGGTTGTTAATACAGCCAAGGATCTGAGTTATGTTACTGATGCGGTGTCTATGATCCGACGCGAATTGAATGGCCGGGTGCCCTTGATAGGGTTTTCGGGAAGTCCCTGGACATTAGCCACTTATATGATTGAGGGCCAGAGTAGCCGAGACTTTGCTAGGGCTAAAACAATGCTTTATACCCAGCCTGAGTTAATGCACCAGTTACTCGAAAAGTTAACGCTGTCTGTTATTGATTATTTGAATGCTCAGATTCGCGCTGGGGCACAAGTGGTACAGATATTTGATACCTGGGGGGGCGCATTGGAGCATCAAGCCTATAAAATATTTTCATTGGCCTACATGCAGAAAATCATTAACGGCTTAATTACACATGCAGATGGACGAGATGTTCCAGTTATTCTCTTTACTAAGGGCGGCGGCCATTGGTTAGAAGCGATGGCGGCCACTGGCTGCCACTGTTTAGGACTGGATTGGACTGTTGATATAGGATCGGCCAAAAAACGTGTAGGCAGTCAAGTGTCGCTTCAAGGCAATATGGATCCAGCGGTACTGCGAGCTGATAAGCAAGCGATTGAAAGCAAAGTACAGGACATTTTACAGTCCTTTGGTTCAGGTAATGGCCACATATTTAACCTTGGCCATGGTATTACTCCAGATATTGATCCGGCGAATGCTAAAATATTCATTGACGCCGTACATCGTTTTTCCGAGGGTAGATAGCGGACGCTACAGGATTACTTTAGAAGAGCAATGCCTTCACCCATGGAGACAGGCGCCTGCGGTAGTAGCGCGTCTAATCCACTGGCCGCATCCTTTTCAAAGAGCAAAACAATGGTTGATCCAAATTTAAATCGACCGATTTCATCGCCTTTGGTATAGATTAACGATTGATCAGAGAGGTCATTGTCTCTTACAGCCCCGACCCCCGGTTGCTCAAATCCACCCCAAACAGTTTCAATTCCCGCCACTAACATAGCACCGACAAAGATCACTGAAAACTGACCCGCCAGCTCAGACTCAAACTCACAGACTAGCCGTTCATTTCGTGCAAATAACCCATTTAGACTCTGCGCTGTTAGATCATTCACAGAAAATAATTCTCCCGGGATGTAGCGTGTCCGCAGTAATTTCCCTGTGATGGGCATGTGTACCCGGTGATAATCTTTAGGTGATAGATAAATAGTCGCAAAACTGCCATTTTTATAGTGACTTGCTTCAGTTGAGCTTCCTAGTATGCGGCTGACTGAATAATCGATCCCTTTGGCTTGTAGTATTTTATTCTCGCTAATGTTACCGGCCTGACTCACTACGCCGTCTGCTGGACAGGCAATGCCATTGTGGTGGGAGTCAATAGGTCTCGCCTCTTCTTTCAAAGCCCGAGTAAAGAAAGCATTAAAACTTTCATAATCATCCAGACTATCGCTTTGAGCTTCTTGCATATTGATATTAAAGGCAGCGATGGCTCGCTTTATGAGAATGTTTTTTAACCATGGGCGTTTAGACTCTGCCATACGGCCTATCATCCGAGAGAGCGCATGCTTGGGTAACATGCGTTGTGCAGCAACAAAAAAATCTGCGCGGTGACTCATAATTTTGATTCTCATATTTAGATAGCAGTAGTCAAAGTGAGTGAGGGTCTGTTAGAGGCCATACTCAACTGGTGTGTGATCAAGATTACCCCATTCTGCCCATGAACCGCCATAGCCGGCTATTTTATCGTAACCAAGAATTCGGGCGACCATATAGGTAAAACCAGAGCGATGATGTTGTTGGCAATGCGTAGTAATACGTTTGTCTTTGGTTAACCCCACGCTATCTAAAATAGCCTGTGCCTCATTATGAATCCGTAAATTCGCTTGGGTATTTATTAGTGCGGACCACTCAAGATTAATCGCACCTGGAATGTGGCCGCCTCGCGCTGCGCTAACAATTTCACCTGAGTACTCCGCCGGATTTCTGGCATCCCATATAGCGAAATCGTTAGCGCCCAGGGAGGCTATAATTTCATCTGCAGAAATCGAAGCAGCGGGGTAGGCGAAGTCATCGCCAAGGCAAGTTTTGCCAGCGTTTGGCAGGTTGGGTGAACTCTCGGTCGGAAACCCTTCTTTTATCCAGGACACTATGCCCCCGTTTAAATAGGACCAATTATGTATTCCAACTAAGTCCATTATCCAAGTGAATCTGCCCGCCCAGCCACCACCTTCATCATCATAGACAATGACATGCTTGGTGTTATCAATGCCGAGGAAGTTAATTAGCGATTCTACTTCGGTAAAACTGGGGCATTTACCCATTGCTGGTGGATTGTTGGACATCAACGCTCTGTAAGGAAGATGCACAGCACCGGGTACATGCTGCAAGGAATATAACGAAAGGCTACTTAGATCAATAATAATTAAGCGCTCATCGTCCAGCAGAGACTCTAGCTCCTGAGGTTCCATTAGGCGGGGTATTGTGCAGATCATTAAGCGTCCTTTATGCTGACAGATAAAGCGGTGCAGATTTGGATTTTAGCATTTATTAAAATCTAGTGGTTTCTTGAGATAAAAGAATCTGACGATAGTTGTGGAGTCGAATCGCCAGTACTCTTTTATCCGCGACGGCGGCTAAAAGACTACAGCCAATCTCTTTGTCATGATTACAATCGCGGAATTTGCAGTAGCCAAGATAAGGCCGAAAATCAATGAATCCGTCGATAACTTTCTCTTTACTCAGGTGCGTTAAGGCAAATTCTCGGATCCCTGGGGAGTCAATTAACACACCACCACCAGCAAGATGAAAAAGTTTAGATATGGTTGTGGTGTGAGTACCTTTTTCTTTGCCAAGCGATAGAGGGCCAACCGGCATATTAGCTTGCGGTTGTAAAAGATTAATCAATGACGATTTACCAACACCAGACTGACCGACAAAGATTGCTGTTTGACCAGCCAAATAGTCTTGGAGCGCTTCAATGCCCTCACCAGTTTTAGAAGAAACCTGAATAATGTCATAGCCAATAAAGGTGTAGTCAGCTATTAACTGCTCAATATCGGCATAATCATCTTCACGCAACATGTCAATCTTATTCAAGACCAGCAATGGTTTAATATCATGAGCTTCTGCAGCCACCAAATAACGATCCAATAAGTTACTAAAGGCAGTAGGCTTTGGCGAAAACACAATGGCTATTAAATTAACATTAGCGGCTACTGGACGGAGTTTCCCATAAATGTCTGGCCGAACCAGTTCAGACTCTCGTGGTTGTCTTGCAACCACGACTCCGTGGGGTTCAGCAAAACGCCATATGACCTTATCTCCAGTGACCAGACTGTCGAGGTTGGCACGCATGTGACAACGCACTACCTGTCCTTTCATTGGGTCTTCTGATGCTTCAATATTCACTTGAGACCCAAAATTGGTGACCACTGTGCCTAGGGTCTCGGGTCCAAGTTTGGCGAGATTGCCAATATCCTCATCCGCAATTGCATTCTTAGTCATTGCGCGTTCACGGCGGCGAGATTGAATCGATTGAATACGATCTTTTTGACGATCACTGAGTCTGCGCTTACTCATAAGATGTAAAAATGATTACTCATAGATAACAGCTTCCTAGATGACATGTAGCCATTTCTGGCCTTATGGGGTGTAAGGATATAGCATTAGCGCCCTAAGTAACATTTTCCTAGCACCACAACTAGACTGATCGACACCAAAGGTCAAAAATAGGTACCCACATGACAAAAATTGACCCTCTTAATCTCATCTGGATTGATCTAGAGATGACGGGGCTAGATCCTCAGGTTGAGCGAATTATTGAAATTGCGACCGTGGTGACTGACTCTCAGTTAAATGTGTTAGCTGAGGGCCCCTCTATGGTGATTAAACAGAGTGACGCTTTACTAGACGGCATGGACGAGTGGAACACTCGACAACACGGTGGGTCAGGGTTGACTGAGCGAGTACGCAATAGCCAAATCAGTGAAATTGAGGCGATGTCTGCAACCATCGAATTTTTAAGTGATTGGGTTGTGCCGGGTCAATCGCCTATGTGCGGTAATTCAATTGGCCAGGATCGGCGATTCTTAGTCCGTTATATGCCTGAATTAGCCTCATTTTTTCATTATCGTAATCTTGACGTGAGTTCACTTAAAGAGCTAGTCGTGCGGTGGCGACCTGATTTGGTTGATGGATTTTCTAAAAAGGGCAGTCATTTGGCCATGGATGACGTCTATGATTCGATCGGAGAACTAGCCTACTACCGTGAAGTTTTTATTCGGACTTAAGTTTATCCTGCTGTTGTCTAATCGCCCATTCGACGTGTTCTCTCACAAGTGCTGAAGGGTGTTCTGCCTTCGCCTCTAACTGGAGAAGGATTTCTTCTGATCCTTTCGCATTACCCAGTCCGACAGCAATATTCCTCAGCCAGCGTTCATGGCCAATGCGGCGGATAGGAGAGCCTTGAGTCTTGTCGAGGAATTCCTCTGGCTCCCAATTGAATAGAGTCACCATCGAAGGCGAGTCTAGGTTATGCCGCGGTGTAAAGTCATCTTCCTTCGTGGGTGTGGCAAAACGATTCCATGGGCAGCTAATTTGGCAGTCGTCACAGCCAAAAATTCGGTTTCCCATTAGCGGTCTCAGCTCCTCAGGGATGGCCTCTTTATGCTCAATCGTTAGGTAGGATATACAACGTCTCGCGTCTAATACATAGGGCTCTGGAAACGCATCGGTTGGACAGACGGTAATACATGCTTTGCATTTTCCGCATTGGTTGTCTTGTTTTTGCGAATCGACAGGTAATTTTAATGACGTATATATCTCCCCGAGAAAAAACCATGATCCTGCGTCTTCATTGAGCAGTAGCGTGTTCTTACCGATCCAACCCAATCCCGCCTGTTCGGCGATAGGTTTCTCCATCACGGGCGCGCTATCGACAAACGGACGTTGCGATAACTCAAGTTCTGGTATTTCGTCTTCAATCTTTTTCATTAAAGCGGCGAGTCGATTACGAATAACCTTGTGATAGTCTCGTCCCAAGGCATATCTAGAAATATAGGCTTTGTTATCATCCTTTAAAACGGCGATCATTTTATCGTCGGCAAGATAGTCCATGCGCACAGAAATAACACGAACAGTGTGGTCAACTAACTTGTTCACCACATAACGTTTGTCACCATGTTCAGACATCCAGGCCATCGATCCCTGGAACCCTTTCGCCAGCCATTGATGCAGCCGCTCGGACGCTAGATCTAAATTTGGTTCGACAATAGAAACCTGCTGAAAACCCAGGTCTGAACCCCAAGCTCTAATTTTTTTGGCTAAATTATCTAGTTTCTCTGGTTCACCGATCAATTCATGCATGGTTTCAAAGCTATTCTGACTTATAATTAGCCTAATTTTACTGGGATATATGCTCCATGTCGCATACTCTTCTTCAAGATGTCTTATTTAATGCCAAAACAGTTAGAGAGTTAGATCGCCTAGCCACCGAAAATACCGGTATATCTAGCTTTGATTTGATGCAAAAAGCGGGTGCCGTTGCCTTGGCTGAGTTAATTGAAACCTTTGGCGAGCCTAGTTTTTTACATGTCTTCTGCGGAGGAGGCAATAATGGAGGTGATGGGTACATTGTCGCAGCGCTGGCCGCAGAGAGTAATATCTCGGTAACGATCTATGAAGTCGGGAATACTGCTTCAATCGCTGGCGATGCTGAACTGGCTAAACAACTGTGCGTCCAAGCGAATATAAACATGCAAGAGCCCTCTGTTGACTGCGATCTTTCGCAAGGTGTAATTGTTGATAGCTTGCTGGGCATCGGCTTTAGCGGCCCTCTTCGTGGTAATTTTGCCTTAGCTATCGAGGTGATTAATAGTTCCTTTCTGCCTGTACTGTCTATTGATGTTCCCTCGGGATTAAGCAGTGATACTGGTGCGGTTGAAGATATAGCGGTGAAAGCTGATTTGACCGTGACATTTATTGGAGCCAAACAAGGCTTGTTTACAGGGAGGGGGCCCGCCCTGTGTGGTGAAATTATTTATGATTCACTAGATATACCAGAATCTGTCTTGCAAAAAATGTCACCCTCAGCCGAACTGATGGACCTGTCAGAGCTCGTTGAATACATGCCAGAACTTGACGCAGATATGCATAAAAACCAACGAGGCCATTGTATGGTTATCGGAGGGGACTTAAGTTTTGGCGGTGCTGCCATAATGGCAGCAGAGGCATCCTTAAAGACGGGTTCTGGATTGACCAGCTTGGTGACTCGACCCGAACATGTCGCCGCAAGTCTAGCTCGGCAGCCGGAGATTATGGCCTGCGCCGTAGCCTCAGGTCAGCAATTAGAACCGTTGCTCGATCGGCCTAATGTTTTAGTTATAGGGCCTGGGTTAGGGCGGTCGTCTTGGTCGGAACAGCTGATGCAAAAAGCCATGGCAACCGATCTACCGATGGTTGTAGATGCCGATGGACTGAATATAATATCGGAAGGTCGCGTTGTGTCTAATCTTCAGAATAGATCGTGGATTATGACCCCTCACCCTGGCGAAGCGGCGAGACTCTTAGGTATTTCTGTTGGAGACATTGAAGCGGACCGCTTTGAGGCGGTTCGTCGATTACAAGAAAAATACAATGCTGTTATTATCCTTAAAGGCGCGGGAACCCTCGTGTCGGCGCAAGCTGGAGAGCCTATAAAAGTCTGCCCCTATGGGAATCCTGGTATGGCTACTGGTGGTATGGGTGATATTTTAAGCGGTGTGATTGGTAGCTTGATTGCTCAGGGCATGGACCTGCAAACTTCAGCTGAATTAGGCTGTTGTCTGCATTCAGCTGCTGCTGATATGGCTGTGCAGGATAGAGGATACAAAGGCTTGGTCGCAACAGACATATTGCCATATTTAACTGAAGCTATGAATCAATGGGATCAGGAGCTTTCGTGAACGGGCAAATAGTTGCTACAGCGGACCTTAATATCGTTGGAGAAGAGGCCATGGTTGCCTTTGGGCGCAGTCTCTCGTCAAGGTTGCCGAAGCCACTAATTATTACGCTGCAGGGCGATCTAGGTGCTGGAAAAACAACCCTTAGTCGGGGCGTACTTCAGGGTTTAGGGCACAAAGGAGCTGTTAAAAGCCCAACTTACACTTTGGTTGAGCCCTATAAGCTAGCTGTTGGCGTAGTGTACCATTTTGATTTGTATCGACTGGTGGACGCGGAAGAACTCGACTACATGGGCTTTGCTGATTACTTGGAAGATGCGGCGCTCTGTTTGATAGAATGGCCAGAACGTGGTGAGGGGTTTTTACCTACTGCAGATGTTAGTATTAGCATCAAGCATGAGAAAAGCGGACGCCGTGTTACTGTGGATGCTTATTCAGTTAGTGGTGAGGAGCTAGTTCGCCAAATCGTTAGAGGCACCGGTACATAGTTCCATCAATATAATAAGAGCAAGGCATCCATTGGACGTAAGCGGCCATAAAAATTTGAAGACATTAACAGATGGGCTCCCTTGTTGGGTGGTCGCTTTTATGCTGTTGATGGCGACCCCTGTAATCGGGTCGGACATAGAGTCCGTGCGTTTATGGCACTCTCCTGATTATACGCGCTTAGTGATTGATTTAAGCGAGGTAGCTGAGCATCAACTGACGATCCTCGAAAATCCCGATCGATTAGTTATTGACTTGGTCGACGTAGATCTAAAAGCCACGTTGGACAAACTTGATCTAAACAAAACACCAATTGCGGCTATTCGCCATGCAGCACGTAATAAAACTGACCTGCGGATAGTCCTAGACTTAAAAAATAGTGTCAGTCCGAAAAGTTTTACCCTTAAAGCCAATGAAAAATATGGATATCGATTAGTAGTCGACCTTTATGGTAAGACGAAATCGGTCAGTAAAACAGTGGATAAGATATTAGAGCGTAAAGACCGCAAAATTATTATCGCTATTGATGCGGGCCACGGCGGAGAAGATCCTGGCGCACTGGGGCCAAAAAAAGTTCTAGAAAAAACAGTAGCGTTGCAAATTTCTAAGAAAATTGAAAAACTTTTTGATCAAAACACGTATTTTGAAGGCGTTTTGATTCGGACTGGTGATTACTATGTTGGCCATCGAAAGCGTATGGCTATTGCTCATAAGAAGGGAGCTGATTTTTTTATCTCTGTGCATGCAGATGCTTTCACAGATCCATCAGTTAATGGTGCCTCGGTCTACGCGTTGTCAACTAAGGGTGCTACTAGTGAGGCCGCTAGATACTTGGCATCTAAGGAAAATAGAGCTGATCTTATTGGTGGAGCGAGCATCTTAAGTTTAGATGATAAAGATGATGTTTTGGCTGGGGTTTTACTTGATCTTTCGATGAACGAAACCTTGCGTCGAAGTCTTGAAGCTGGCAAATATGTTTTAAATAGCATGGGCAGAGTGACTAAATTGCACAAAAAGCGTGTAGAGCAAGCATCGTTTTTAGTGCTTAAGTCACCTGATATTCCTTCGTTATTGGTTGAGACGGGTTACATCTCCAACCCTCGAGAGGCTGAAAAACTGAGCAGCGAAAGCCATCAGAGAAAAATAGCGCAGGCAATATTTGACGGGTTAGTCGACTATTACGCTCTAATGCCGCCAGTGGGAACCTTATTGGCAAGTAGTGATACTCAACAAAAAAGAACCTATGTTATTGCTCCTGGGGACACACTTTCTGAGATTGCTCAGCGTTATAACACTTCAGTGAGTAAAATATTAAGATACAATAATCTGGCGTCCAGCTCGATTCGTGTTGGCCAAAAAATTTCTATTCCACCAAGCTAAAGTGAGCTCCGACATTAAACGTTATTCTAAGGTTTGTAATCATGCCTAGCATTCATATCCTCAGTCCGCAGCTGGCAAACCAGATCGCCGCAGGAGAAGTTGTAGAGCGTCCTGCTTCAGTGCTTAAGGAGCTCTGTGAAAACAGTCTAGATGCGGGCGCACAGCGAGTGGATGTTGAGGTTGAGCAGGGTGGAATCAAACTAATTAAAGTGCGAGACGATGGGTGTGGTATCTCTGAGGCCGATTTACCTCTGGCTTTAAGCCGGCATGCGACGAGTAAAATTACTGATCTAGATGATCTAGAGGCGGTTTCTACTCTGGGGTTTCGCGGCGAGGCTTTGGCTAGTATAGCGTCGGTATCACGTTTAACACTCACATCAAACTCTGGCGACAGCAAGGGATGGAAAGCGATCTCTGAAGGCCGAGATATGAACGTAGAGCTGCAACCAGCACCGCATCCTAGAGGGTCGAGCGTTGAAGTGAGGGATCTGTTTTTTAACACGCCAGCTAGGCGTAAATTTTTGCGCACTGAGGGCACAGAATATAAACGTATCTATGACGGCATAAAAAAACTAGCACTTAGTAGAATGGATGTGGCATTTAGTTTGCGTCATAACCAAAAGGTACAGTTCAATTTACGCCCCGCCACAAATCATGCAGAGCAAGAAAAACGAGTTGCCGACATATGTGGCCCACTATTTATGGAGCAGGCGCTTTACATTGATAATGATCGTACAGGTATCCGGTTATGGGGGTGGATAGGGCTACCCACGTTCTCTCGCAGTCAGCCAGACCTCCAACATTTCTTCGTTAACGGTCGCTCTATACGTGACAAAGTAGTTTCTCACGCAGTCCGTCAGGCCTATCAAGACGTGCTCTACCATGGCCGTCATCCCGCCTACGTTTTGTTTTTAGAGATTCTACCTTCGGATGTGGATGTCAATGTGCATCCCACTAAACATGAGGTGCGTTTTCGTGAGAGTGGGTCAATTCATAGCTTTGTGTCCAGTACATTAAAAAATGCGCTAGCCAGCGATCGGCCTCAGGACCACTTACAAACAGGTTCAGAAAACTCTTCCGCGAGAATAGAAGGGTTAACGCAGGGGAATGCCCTAGAGAATCAGTTGCAACAGTCATCATTGTCACTATTAAGTACACCATCTTCTGGTTATCAGCAAACATGGCAGGGGTTGCAGTCGGGGTTTAATAGCGTTAACACGCCCTTAAGTAATTATCAGAGTCTTTATTCTAGGCAGGGCCAAGATCAGGCAGAGGGAGAGCACGAGATTCCGCCATTGGGATTTGCGATCGCTCAGTTAAAAGGTATTTTTATCCTTGCAGAAAATAGCCATGGATTAATCGTTGTCGACATGCATGCTGCCCATGAACGAATTACTTATGAGCAGATGAAGCAGGCTTTTGAAGACCAAAGTCTAGCGTCACAGCCACTATTAGTACCAGAAAGCTTAGCGCTGAGTCAGAGAGAAGCCGATATAGTTGAAGCCCATTATGGCTTGTTTGAGCAGCTTGGTTTTAGTGTCGAGAGGGTCGCACTAGAAAGTGTGATCGTAAGAGAAATACCAGCTATTTTACGTGGGTCAAAAGTTGAAGGTTTATTGAGAGATGTAGTCTCTGATTTATTAGAACATGGGACCTCAGAGCGCATTAGAGAACACATCAATGAGATTCTTTCCACGATGGCCTGTCACGGCTCGGTGCGAGCCAATCGGAAGCTTAGTATCCCTGAGATGAATGGATTACTTCGTGATATGGAAATAACTGAGCGCAGCGGGCAATGTAATCATGGGCGACCGACCTGGTCTCAATTAACTCTGGATCAGCTCGATAAGCTTTTTTTACGGGGACAATAGGTAACCCTTATTATGTCTGTATCATCGTTACCCCCAGCTATTTTCGTCATGGGCCCGACGGCTTCAGGGAAAACAGACGTAGCGATGAGCCTTCGTGAACATCTTCCTGTCGATATTATTAGTGTTGACTCGGCTCAGGTATACCGCCAGATGGACATAGGTAGCGCTAAACCTGATAGAGAGACGCTCAAAAAGCATCCTCACCAACTCATCGATATTAGAGATCCTGTTGAGGCCTACAGTGCTGGAGATTTTCTTAAAGACGCGAGAGAGAAAATGAGTGAGATCTCCGCTGCAGGGCGTATACCTCTGCTGGTAGGTGGAACCATGCTCTACTTTAAAGTATTACTTGAAGGTCTTGCTGAGCTTCCTCAGGCGAATCAAGTTATTCGTAATGAACTGCAGGAGCGAGCCGATAAATCTGGTTGGCCGAGTTTACACGAGGAACTGAAGCGTATTGACCCAAGTACGGCAGGGCGATTACACCCAAATCATTCGCAGAGAATTCAACGAGCTCTTGAGGTCTACCTAATCACAGGGTCACCGCTGTCAGAGTTGCAATCATTATCAAAAGGACAGGGTGTTGAGGATGAATACCAGGTCATCCAGTTAGCGTTGGTCTGCAACAACCGCTCTTTATTGCATGAGAGAATTGCTCAGCGTTTTCGCCACATGATGGAGCTGGGTCTCGAATCAGAGGTCAAGGCGCTTTATCAGCGCGGCGACCTCAGTGCTACGTCAACTGCAATGCGGTCTGCGGGTTATCGTCAGATGTGGGATTATTGCGATGGTCTGTTAACCCTTGAAGAGGCTATAGAAAAGGGTATTATCGCCACTCGCCAGCTAGCCAAGCGACAAATCACCTGGCTGCGCAATTGGCCAAACGCGCACCAAATTCAGGTCGATAATGGTGATAAATACTACAGTCATGCAAATATGTGCAATCAAAGCTTGAAAATACTAAGAGAGCACCCCATATTGTAGAGGTAAGGAGCAATAAAGAAAGCTTCTAACGGCGGCCCGCAATCCCGCTTACACTTTTGCTGTGATTCATGCAGCCTATATTGAATAGTCAATAAGGAGAAATCTCCATGCCAAAAGGTCATAACCTGCAGGACCCTTTTCTTAATGTGTTGAGAAAAGAACGGGTTCCAGTGTCAATATTTTTAGTTAACGGTATTAAGCTCCAAGGCCAGGTTGAGTCATTTGATCAGTTTGTTGTCCTGTTAAAGAATACCGTCAGTCAAATGGTGTACAAGCATGCCATTTCTACAATTGTACCCTCTCGTGTCGTGCGACTTCCAAGTAGTGGTGCTGATGAAGATGATGGCGGCGATTATAGCGATGACCAAATCTAGCCGGTGGCATTGTTTTTTGAGCGACCAGAGTCTGGCGAACGAGCGGTACTGGTTCATATTAAGCTTAATAGCGAATCTGAACCTGAAGACCCTAGAGAATTTGAAGAACTAGTGCTTTCTGCTGGTGGCGATCCTGTGGAGTTTATTACTGGCTCCAGAAAATCTCCCAGCGCCAAGACTTTTATAGGCACAGGTAAGCTCGATGAGATCAATGCGACGGTAAAGAGTGTCGATGCCGAATTGGTGATATTTAATCATAATTTGTCGCCGAGTCAGGAGCGTAATTTAGAAGCCGTTTTGCAGTGCAGGGTTTTGGACAGAACAGGGCTTATTTTAGATATTTTTGCTCAGCGTGCGCGAACTCATGAAGGTAAGTTGCAGGTCGAGCTTGCGCAACTTCAACATCTTTCATCACGCCTGGTTCGAGGTTGGACCCACCTTGATCGTGAAAAGGGCGGCATTGGTATGCGTGGACCTGGTGAAACTCAGCTTGAGTCTGATCGCCGGATGGTCAGAGATCGTATTAAATTAATCAAACAGCGTCTCGAAAAAGTTCGCAAACAGCGAGATCAGGGTCGAAGAGGTCGGCAACGCTCTGAAATACCCACCGTTTCTTTGGTGGGCTATACCAACGCAGGTAAATCAACACTCTTTAATAAATTAACTAACGCTGATGTGTTCGTTGCAGATCAATTATTTGCGACACTAGATCCGACAATGCGCAGGCTGGATATTGCTGATATCGGCACGGTTATTTTTGCGGATACGGTTGGTTTTATTAGCCATTTACCTCACCGTTTGGTTGATGCATTTAGAGCGACCTTGGAAGAGGCTGTATCGGCTGATTTATTGCTTCATGTTATCGACGCCGCCGCAGAAGATCGCGCCACTAATGTAGTGCGTGTTGATGAGGTGCTAAAAGAAATTGAGGCTGATAGAATCCCATCACTGATGGTCTACAATAAAGGTGACTTGTTAGATGACTTTTCACCTAGAATTGATCGTGATAGTGATGGTATGCCCATTGCAGTGTGGGTTTCCGCGCTGGCCGGTGAGGGCATGGACTTATTATTGCAGGCGATAGCCGAAAGATTGCCCAGCAAGATTGTCCACAAACATTTGCAGTTGCAACAGAGTCAGGGTTCATTTCGTGCTGCCTTGTACCGTCATAAAGCTGTTTTGAATGAAAGCGTGAGTGAGAAGGGCGCTATAAACTTGGAAATTCAATTGTCTGAGAATGATTTTTTCCGTATTTTAAAGGCAGAGGGGTTGAAAACTCATGATTTGGTCACATTATAAAGGTCTGGTGGAAAAATAAACTGCACCTAACCGTACATTGTAGTCGTAGCACTTTATAATCATCGTCTTAAATAAAACATTAATTAAACGTGGAGAATATTATGGCCTGGAATGAACCGGGTGGTGGAAAAGATCCTTGGGGTGGTAACAGAAACGAACAAGGCCCACCGGATATTGATGAAGCCCTAAAAAAGTTAAAAGAAAAATTTTCTATGTTTGGATCTGGCGGCGGATCTGGCGGTGGTTCTGGCGGACCCAGTCTAAAAAGTCTTTTGCCAATGGCTCTTTTAGTCCTACTTGCCATTTGGGGGCTTTTGGGTGTTTACCAGGTTGATGCAAAAGAGGAGACGGTTATTCTTCGTCTCGGCAAATACCATGATACGGCTACTTCAGGACTGCATTGGAATCCACCCCTTATAGACTCGCGTACCACCGTGGGTGTAACCGAGGAGCGTCAGTATTCGACTCGCGGGCTTATGCTAACTCAGGACGAAAATATTGTAGAGGTAGCCCTCTCTGTTCAATACAACGTTGAGAGCGCAAGGGACTTTGTGCTGAGCATTAAGTCGCCAGAACTAAGCTTACAATTGGCTACCGATAGTGCATTGCGTCACGTGGTAGGAAGCACTGGGCTTGATGGTGTGATTTCTACCGAGCGTGAACAGGTCGCCTTAGCGACTCAAGAGAAGCTTCAAAATCTCCTTGATCTTTATTCTAGTGGTATTCGTGTAGTTAAGATTAATATCGAAGATGCAAAACCGCCGAATGAAGTTAAGGCGGCCTATGATGATGTTATTGAGGCTCGAGAAGACCTCGAGCGGCTTGTTAACGAAGCTCAGGCCTACTCAAATGGCGTAATACCTGAAGCTCGTGGTGAAGCGCAGCGCTTGAGAGAAGAGGCGCAGGGATATCTATCACAGGTAGTATCCAAATCTCAAGGTGAAGCTAATCGTTTTATCAAGCTATTGACAGAGTATCAAAAGGCGCCGGAAGTAACACGCAAGCGGCTATACATAGATGCGATTGAGCAGGTTATGACCAATAGTACTAAAATCTTGGTAGACACCGAGAGTGGTAATAATATGCTTTATTTGCCGTTGGATAAGTTAGGCCAGCAAGGCGGAACTATATCAAGTCGCGGCGCGGAGACTAATAGCCAGCTAATCGATCGAGTTGCTAATGAGGTGATTGAAAAACTTCAGCGGAATAGCAATCAAATTCAATCGGAGAGACGTCGATGAGTACTTTAATGAAATTAGCGATCATATTTTTGGTGATAATAGTTGGTATTGGCAACACTATTTATGTGATTAGTGAGGTTGAACGTGGTGTTAAGACGCGCTTTGGTGAGATCATTGAGGTAGATATATTGCCGGGGCTGCACGTTAAAATGCCTTTTGTTGATGTAGTGCGCCGTTTTGATGCTCGTATATTAACTGTGGACGCCGAACCGGCCAGTTTCTTTACTATTGAGAAGAAGCGTTTGATTGTTGATTCTTATGCTAAGTGGAAAATTGCTAATGTTGAGACCTACTACAAAGCGACAAATGGTGTGGAGAGAACAGCGGCGAATCGACTGGCTAAGCGAGTTAATGATGGGCTGCGAAATCAGTTTGGTTCCAGAACATTACGTGAAGTGGTGTCTGGTGAGCGAGATTTACTGATGAAAAACATCACCGAAGACTTAAATAGCTCAGTGCGCGAAGAGCTTGGTATTGAAATTGTTGATATAAGAGTCAAGCGAATTGACTTGCCATCTGAGGTGAGTAATCAAGTGTTCCGTAGAATGACTGCGGAGCGAGATAAAGAAGCTCAGGAGTTGCGGTCAACAGGTAAAGAAAAGGCTGAGCGAATAAGAGCTTCTGCAGATCGTGAGCGCACTATTGAATTGGCTAATGCTTATCGAGATTCTGAAGAGCTTCGTGGTGAAGGCGATGCTGAGGCTGCGAGTGTATATGCTGATGCCTATCAACAAGACCCTGAGTTCTATGCCTTTATCCGCAGTCTTAATGCGTACAAGTCAGCTTTTTCTAATAAAGGCGACATCTTGTTAGTTGAGCCAGATAGTGACTTTTTTAAATATCTGAACAATCAAGATGCAAAATAGGGATGAACTAATTATCTGAAAAAGATAATTAGTTCACAAATCTCTGCCACATTGCTGGCGATTTTGCTAAAATTTAGAGACCGGGGAAACCCGGTTTTTTTATGTCGATTGCAGGTCTAAAGTTCATGTTAGAAGATATCATACGTGCGGTAGGTCTCATGTTGGTTTTTGAGGGTATAATGCCCTTTATTGCTCCCGGACGGTGGCGCGATATGGCCAAAACATTAGGTAAAGTCGACGAAAGCGCCATGCGATTGATAGGTCTATTCAGCATGCTGCTGGGTTTGTTGTTATTGTTTTTCTGGCGTTAAGCTAAAGTATCGCCAAATTTTATGGGGTTGATGTGTCAAATGTAGATCGTTGGTTATTGCCGGATGGAGTTGACGAAGTGCTGCCCGAGCAAGCGCAGGTTGTCGAGCACCTGCGACGCCAGATTCTCGACCTATATAACATCTGGGGTTATGATCTTGTTATTCCTCCGATGATTGAATTTACTGAGTCGCTGCTCAGCGGTTCTGGGTCAGACCTAGACTTGATGACTTTTCGTGTGACAGACCAGCTTAGCGGCCGATTAATGGGGATTCGAGCAGACATAACTCCCCAGACTGCTCGTATGGATGCGCATAGTCTGCGCCGCCAAGGCCCTAGTCGCCTTTGCTATGCAGGCACTGTGTTGCACACCCGTCCGCGAGGGCCTTTGGAGTCTCGAACACCTATATCAATCGGCGTTGAATTGTTTGGTGAAGCGGCCCTGTCCGCCGATATCGAAGTAATTGAACTTTTTTTACAGACTTTGAAAACCTCAGGTGTCAACCAAGTGCATCTTGATGTGGGTCATGTGGACATCTTTCGTGGCTTGCTCGCAGGGTCTCATTTAGACGCAGACAGCGAAAGCCGGTTATTCGAGTTATTGCAGCGTAAAGCTTCTGCAGAACTAAATGATTGGATTAACCTAAATATTAGCGACAAGAAGCTCGGGGGTTGGCTTAAAGCCCTGCCGGGCTTGGCCGGCAGCATTGAAGTCATAGGTGCGGCTAAGAAGGCATTAAAAGGTGCACCGATTGCGGTAATGCAAGCCATTAATGAGTTAGAGGAAGTGGTAGATTCTGTTGCCAAGACTGGGGTGTCTATTCATATCGATTTAGGCGAACTGCCTGGATATCACTACCACACGGGTATTGTTTTCGCGGGATATGTTCAGGGCTACGGCAAGGCGCTGGGTAATGGTGGTCGTTACGATCATGTTGGCGAAGCCTTTGGTCGCGCTCGTCCCGCAACTGGTTTTGCTTTTGATCTCAAGTCGTTAGTTGCTCAAGGCCAGCGTACTAAAAGCACTATCGCTGGTATTTTCGTACCCTATACCTCTGATACTGAATGTCATCATCAGGTAGCTGTCTTACGCAGTCAGGGTAACAGGGTGGTACAGGGTTTTCAGGATCAGATTGTTGACCTTTCAGAACTAAAATGTGATCGTCAATTGGTCAATATTGACGGAAAATATGTAATTCAAAGTGTAACCTAGCCTGATTGGTAGGCTTGACTAATTCTGTAGAGAAAGAAATCTTATGGGTAGAAATGTAGTAATTCTTGGTTCCCAGTGGGGAGACGAAGGTAAGGGAAAAATTGTCGATTTACTAACAGACAAAGCCTCTTTGGTCGCTCGCTTTCAAGGCGGACATAATGCTGGCCATACCTTGGTGATCGACGGCAAGAAAACAGCCTTACATTTAGTGCCGTCGGGCATTTTAAGAGAGCATGTAACCTGTGTGATTGGTAACGGTGTGGTGGTTGCGCCGGATGCCTTACTTAAAGAAATCGGCATGTTAGAAGAGCGAGGTGTTGAGGTGCGCGATCGCCTTAAAGTGTCTGGCTCCTGTCCTCTAATATTGCCTTATCATATAGCGCTGGACAACGCGCGAGAAGCACAGCGTGGTAACGCTAAAATAGGCACTACAGGTCGTGGTATCGGTCCTGCCTATGAAGATAAAGTGGCGCGGCGCGGCTTACGAATTGGCGACATGGCCAATATGGAGCGATTCGCAGAAAAACTAAAAGAAGTCCTTGAATATCATAATTTTTCTTTAACGCAATACTATAAAGCAGAGGCTGTCGATTTTGATCAGACATTGGCGCTTGCCACGCAGTGGGCGGAAGCCTTACTGCCGATGAAAGCTGATGTAACAAAGATTTTACATGACGCTCGTGAAGCGGGAGAGAATATTCTTTTTGAAGGTGCTCAAGGATCTCTGTTGGATATTGATCATGGTACCTATCCTTTTGTTACTTCATCCAACACCACCGCTGGTGGCACAGCGACAGGTACAGGCTTTGGCCCGCTGTATCTTGATTACGTGCTGGGAATTACCAAGGCTTATACTACGCGTGTTGGCTCTGGGCCTTTTCCCACTGAGTTGAAATGCAAAATTGGTCAATATCTTGGTGAAAAAGGCCACGAATTTGGCACCACTACCGGTCGTGAGCGTCGTTGTGGTTGGTTCGATGCCGTAGCACTACGCCAAGCTGTGCGTATCAATAGTATTTCTGGGATATGCCTAACCAAACTTGATGTTCTTGATGGACTAGATGAGATTAAAATCTGTGTCGGCTATCAAAAGGCTGATGGCACCGATGCAGGTATGCCCATGCATGCTGATGATTTTGAAACTATCACTCCGGTTTACGAGTCTATGCCAGGTTGGACAGATGTGACGGTCGGTGCCCAGCGTACTGAGGATCTTCCCGAGGCCGCCCGAGCTTATATTTTGCGTATTGAAGAGTTAATAGGTGCGCCGGTCGATGTGGTGTCAACGGGTCCGGATCGTATCGAGACGATCGTTTTAAGGCACGCTTTCGCCTAATCAGAAACTAAATCACCTCAACGCTTCTTGTAAATGGTCTTTAGTGAAAACACCTACAGATAGATTTGTGCAATTTAAAATATAAAACTTATAGCAGTGCATAGCGACTCGGCATATAGTGCGAGTCATCATGATTTAGGGTGACTTAATTGAAGTTTATGTCACATAGTGTTTTAGAAATAACAATAAGTTATTAACTTTAGGTGAGAAGGGTATGCATAGGGTTTTATTGGCAGTAATAGGCATTTTTATCCCTATTGTTTTGCCCGTCTATGGAATTGATAAAGCTTTAGATTTTGAGGAAAATTATAACCGAGTGCCTTATTGGCAATCTCAGGGCAGGGCGTCCGATCATCTTTCTGGTACATCTTTAGATGCCGATCTGCCGACGTCTATGGTTTTTTCGCTTGATGAGAGCACTCTAAAATCAACTCTCAACAGATCATTTGGCCAAGGTATCTTCGGGGGGGAAGTTTATTTTCCTAATACTGAGGGCAAGATGCTTCGCTTTGATGTTCTTGAGGTATCTAACTTCTCGCCGGTGCTGGCAGCAAAATACCCAAACATCAAAGCATATCGAGGTTACTCTTCAGATCACCCGGAGATAAGGCTTTACTTTAGTTATTCACCCCTAGGTTTGGATGCAACATTCGTTGATTTAGGCACTAGGATTAAAACCACAATAAAAAAGATATCCTCAAAAGATCATAGTTATATTGCATACACCCAATTAGACGACTCCAAGCCCAGACAGGCACTTTCATGCTCAACCCCAGAGCCTTCAAAAATAAGTTTGAGGTCTGCGGGAAACTCACAGGTGATGGTTGATTTGGCTGGCAAGATGTCGCCCTTAGTGGGGTTCTCTGATGAAAGAACTCTGACAACTTATCGATTAGCTGTGGCAGCTAATGGCCAGTACACTGCTTATCATGGGGGCACTGTTGACTCCGCCCTAGCGGCTATCAATTCTACTTTAACCGCCCTCAATTTTATTTTTGAAACTGATATTGGAATTCGATTAGAGCTGATAGATGACAACGACCTTATTGTCTACACCGATCCTGATACTGACCCTTTTCAAGATGACGCCGACAATTTAAATGGCACTATGAATGAAGAGCTCCAAGTCGCTCTGGACGCAGTGATTGGTAGCGAAAATTATGATGTAGGCCATATTTTTAGTGGCATTGGAGGTGGTGGTAACGCGGGGGCTATTGGCGCCTTTTGTGATGATGATGTGAAAGGAAGTGCCTGGTCTGCTTCAACCCAACCTGAGGGTGGTTATTTTGTTAATCTTGTGGCTCATGAAATGGGCCATCAGTTGGGTGCCAACCATACTTTCTCAATGCGCACCGAAGGTACTGGAACGAATATAGAGCCTGGTAGTGGTACTACCATTATGAGTTATGCGGGTATCACAGGCCCTGATGACGTGGCTCTGAGTGGAGATGATTACTATCACAATGTTAGTATTCTACAGGGTTTAAACTATCTCAAAGGTCAGTCATGTCACGTTAATGAAGATATTGACAATAATGTGCCCACGGTAAAAGCGCTCGAAAATTATACGATTCCGGTGGGGACGCCTTTTGTGCTGACGGGGTCCGCGACCGACGTTGATGAGAGTGATGTTCTTACCTATACATGGGAACAGGTTGACGATGGTTTAGTGCCCAGTAGCGTATTTGGTCCAGAAAACATCCAGGGCGCAAATTTTCGATCATTACCTCCCTCTGAAGACCCTACGCGCTCTTTCCCCTTATTAGCTAGTGTCATCTCTGGGGATCTGACTTTATCAAGCCCTAATTTTGGGTCAACTTGGGAGACTTTGTCTACTGTACCGCGGGAGTTTAACTTTGCGTTCACTGCTAGGGACAACGCTGCTGGAGGGAGTGGTATAGCCTCGTCAAGGACAAAGGTTACCGTTGTGGATAATGGTGGTGTTTTCTCTGTCACCTCTCAAGGCGATGGGCAACTTTACTTAGCCGGTTCAGAGCAGGCTATTAGCTGGCAAGTGGCAGGGACTAATGCTTCACCTATTCTGGCTGAGTCGGTTAATATTAGCTTGTCAGTTGATGGTGGATTGACCTATCCGCATGTATTAGCGGAAAATGTCAGTAATGATGGTAGTCATAATGTGACCATCCCAGATGTTGTTAGCGATGCTGCACGGGTGCGTGTTGAGCCAACCAGCAATATTTTTTATGCAATAAATACACGTAATTTTGCCGTAACCCGTGATGATATTGTTTTAACTTATAGCGAGCTTAATTACCCCGTCTGCAACAATGAAAGTGTCTCTGCCTCGCTGACCTATGAAACTTCGTCAGCATTTACTGACACGGCTGTCTTCTCATCTTTAAATGCACCGTCTAGTTTGTCAGTTGGGTTCTCCCCGGTCAGTGCTACAGCGAACAAGACGCCTATCGATGTGACCTTCTCGGCTGCGGCCGACATTATAGTGGGTACCTATCCGGTTGATATTATTGCGACATCAGATATCCGTACTCAGTCGGTGACCTTTAATGTGTCCGCTTATAGCTCGACATTTTCACCTATTTCTCTAACATTTCCAGCTAATCAAGGTGTCATTGACGGCTTGAAAACCAAGCTGCAATGGCAAAAACAGATTAATGCCGTTAGTTACAAGGTAGAGGTTGCGACTGATCAGAACTTTAGTGATCTTGTCGTTAGTTCAACTGTCGTTACTGATTTTTTGTCGGTGACTGGACTGCAGCGTGAGACTGATTACTATTGGCGGGTGACCCCGGTTAATAGTTGTGGCGTAGCCGCTGCCGGTAACGTGTATCGCTTTACTACTCCTAACTTGTTTCAAGCCCAAACCTTACCCGTGGTGATAGTATCTGATGTGGCTAATTCTATCTCATCTACCATTTCCATCTCGGAAAATCTGGTCATTACTGACATTAATGTTGGTGTCGACATTGCACATACATATGTTGCCGAGCTGATCATCACTCTGACATCGCCGACAGGAATGAGCATTACATTACTGCAAGATGCTTGTTATGTTGAGGGCCTTTACCCCATACCTGATATCAATGCTGTGTTTGACGATGATGGCTCAGACCTTGTGTGTGGGTCATCCAGCCCCGTGGTCTCAGGCACGTTAAAACCTCAAATAGGGTCGCTGGATCTCTTTAATGAGCAGAGTACGCAGGGTGATTGGGTTCTTTCCATAGAGGATATTTACGCTGGAGATGGCGGAAGTATAGATAACTTCACGTTGAAAATCAGCACTGATGGTGCTTATGTTAATCGGGCTCCCACTGCAGTGCCCCAGTCAGTCAAAGCCATACCTCAAGGCGCAGTCGGAGTTACTCTAGAGGCTATAGATCCTGAAAAACAGACTCTGACTTATTCTATGGTAGATGCGCCAATGCGTGGAGAGTTGAGTGTCTTAGCGCCTAGTTTGCTGAGTTCGACCGATACAAGTGGAAGTGCAACGAAGGTAACGGTGATTGGTAATTACGCTTATGTGGCGGATTATGGCTCAGGCCTAGCTATTATCGATGTTTCAGACCCAGCTAGTCCAGGCACGCCTGTCTACATAAATACAACGGGGGACGCGAGCGGGATAGCAGTGCGAGGTAACTACGCCTATGTTGCTGATGGATCTTCAGGATTACATATTATCGATGTTAGTGATCCGTCCAGTCCATCATTGTTAGGTACATTTGACACTGATGGCTACGCATCAGACGTAACCCTGTCGGCTGATGGCACTAAAGCTTATGTTGCTGACGGTTTGTCTGGACTCCATATTATAAACGTGAGCGATTCAGCCAACCCGAGTTCATGGGGGTTATTTGATACAGGTGGCGAGGCATTAGGTGTAACGCTGTCAAGCGACAGCAGCAAAGCTTATATTGCTAATGGGGTTTCTGGAATACTCATTGTTGATGTGCGTGATGCTAGCAACCTTTATTCATTTGGGTCATTGGCTACCCTCGGAAATGCATCGGGGATAACGCTTTCAGCTAATGGAGGTGTAGCCTATATAGCTAATGGATCGGCAGGTTTACAGGTTGTTGATGTAAGCTACGCCTTTGAGCCCGTTTTATTAGGGCAACTAGATACCTCAGGCATTGCAGTAGATATCGAGCTGTCAACCGATGGCGACATAGCTTACATTGCTGCTGATATGTCGGGCATCCAGATCATAAACATAGAGATCGCTTCAAATCCGAGCCTATTGGGATCATTTGAAGCCGAAAATACCTCAGGCGTTGCCCTCTCTGCTGACAGCTCTAAAGCCTACGTCGCTAATGGTGCTGGCCTGCAGGTTGTTGATGTGGTGCCAACTATCTTTGTAGCTGGAGATGTTATTCCTGAAGTTCTTGTCTACACGCACACCTCACAGGAAGTTATTGCTGATGCTGCGACTGATACCTTTACCTTTAAGGTCAATGATGGCGCTCTTGATAGTAATGTGGCGGCGGTCGATCTATGGATGGATTCCCTTAGTAACAACGGAACCTGGACCTATTTGGAGCCTCTTGCGGGGTCCATTACTATCACAGGCTGCGCGCCAACGGTTGTCTTTGGCATTGCAGATGTCATCGTTTGCCCTACTGATCTAGTTATTCCGGAAACGATTAATGGAGTTACGGTGACTGCGATCGGAGACGGCGCTTTCGTTGCCAGTAATATAATGTCGGTCACGATTCCTAATAGTGTCACCTCTATTGGTGATTATGCTTTTTTAGCAAACAATCTAACCTCGGTGACCTTTAGTGATAGCGTGACTGTTATTGGTAAAAATGCGTTTTCAAACAACAAACTATTTGCAGTGAGCTTTTTGGGTGACAGACCTTCTTTGGCGAGTGATAGCTTTTTTGGTAACAGAGCTCTAACTCATGTGAGTTTCTGTGATGGAAAACCAGGTTGGCCTGGCGGTTCAATCTCAGCTGGCTTCAGTGACGTAGATCCTATTGAAAATTGCGACTCGGTCAATAGGAATAATGGTGTTTTAAGTGAATTAAATACTGCCGTTGATTCAGGAGATGCTAGTGGTATTTCTGCAGCAGATTTGAATTCCGTCCTCGGGCTTACCAATGTTGATGCTAATAATATTACGGTCTATCAAACAGCCATTGAATTGTTCGCTGGGGGTGCAGTTCTTGATGAATTAAAAGAAATTCAGGCGTTAATTGATTCAGTCAATATAGCAATATCCTCTTGCTCTTCGTCCGTTTATTTTGTGGCTATGACCGCTGGCGGTTATCCGGAGGAAATTAATTGGTATCTAGAAGATGCCTCGGGTACCCGCTTATATGAGGGCGTTGCTCCTTTCAGCGGTCTGATCTGTTTAGGGGATGCGCGTTATACCCTAAGAATGTCTGATTCCTATGGCGATGGTTGGAATGGCGCTGAATTTTCAGTACTGACAGCTGCAGGAGAATTGGTTATCACAAGATCGCTTAGCTCTGGCCGTGAAGGAGCAGCGGCGATTAATGTCGGTGATTACCCTAACGAGGCACCAGTAGCCAATGCGCAGGCGGTAACTTTGGTTGAAAAAATACCAACGAACATCACGTTAACTGGCGTAGATCCAGAGAATGATGACTTAACGTATTATCTTGCCTCTGAGCCTTCGAAGGGAACTTTTACTTCCTTTAGTCCTAGCTTATTCGGTTCGGTTGCCACTGATAGTATCGCCATTAATATGGTTATTTCAGGCGATGGAAATACGGCATTCGTCGCAGACTACGAAGGGGGCCTGCAGGTTGTTGATATCAGCGACGCCTCAGAACCTGCAGTACTCAGTACTTTAAATACTGACGGGCTAGCTTTTGATGTGGCTCTCTCTAGCGACAGCAATACGGTTTATTTGGCTGATGAGTCAAACGGACTACAGATAATAGATGTAAGTGATAGATCTAATCCAGGCTATATAGGTAACTTTCTTACTGAGGGTTATGCTATCGGTATAGAGTTGTCTAGCGATGGATCAATAGCCTATGTGGCAGATGTCTCTTCCTTACAAATCATCGATGTTAGCAATGCTCAAAGTCCAAATTTGTTGGGTTCATTTTCTACCTCAGGCACGGCCTATAATGTTACTCTATCGACTGATGAAAGGACTGCTTTTGTGGCGGTTAATGCGGCTGGTTTGGATATTGTTGATATCACTAGCTCTGCAAGTCCGGTTCTAATTAGTACTCAGGATACGCCTGGTGAAACTAGAGCAGTGCAGCTGTCTAATGATGATAAGACGGCTTATGTCACTGATGATTCCTTTGGATTACAGATTATCGATATCAATGATTTGGCCAATCCACGCTTGCTAAGTAACATTGACACGGATGGATATTCATGGGGGTTGACCCTCTCAGCGGATGGTAACTTTGTGTATGTGGCAGATTACATTGGCCTTTCAGTAATAGATGTTAGGGACAATGAATCGCCTACATCTATGGGCGTATTTATCACCAGTGGGGCCAATTATGGCGTTGCACTTTCTAACGACAGTGCAACGGCCTATCTTGGTATCGCAGGAGGGCTGCAAATCGTCAATGCGTCCATTTCGAACCTCGTGGCCGGCGATAAAATGCCCCAGGTTGTTAGCTATACGAGCACAGTTGCAGAGGCGATAGCTGATAGCTTTAGCTTCAAGGTTAACGACGCACGCTTAGATAGTGATGTTGCCAGGGTGGATATCACCATTCTCCTAGATACTGATGGTGATGGTGTGACCAATGAATTTGATGCGTTTCCGTTAGATCCTTTAGAAGCATTAGACACAGATTTGGACGGCATAGGGAACAATGCCGATAGTGATGATGATGGTGATGGTGTTGTTGACGGTTTAGATGTCTTTCCGCTAGATTCGACTGAAACATTAGATACTGACTTAGACGGCGTCGGTAATAATGCTGATCCCGATGATGATGATGATGGTGTTGTTGACAGCTTAGATGCCTTTCCTCTAGATTCGACTGAGATATTAGATACAGACTTAGACGGCATCGGCAATAATGCTGATACCGATGATGACGGCGATGGCGTGAGTGATGAAGATGACGCCTTGCCGCTAGATCCATCCAACGATACTGACAGTGATGGTGTCGCCAATAATATTGATATTTTTCCGTTAGATCCAACTGAAACAACAGATATTGATTTTGATGGAGTAGGGGATAATTCAGATGTTTATCCCAATAATAGTCTGTATGCATTTGATTCAGATGGTGATGGCATGCCCGATGCATGGGAAAGTCGTTATGGACTAGATCCAAATGACCCCTCTGATGCCTCAAGTGATGTTGACGATGATGGTGTGACGGCATTGGACGAATTTTTAGCGGGAACTGCTCCGTCTGGAACAATAGACATAGACGGGAATGGTCAATATGACGCGCTTACCGATGGCCTTTTATTATTAAGAGGCATGTTTGGTCTAACGGGTGATGCTCTTGTCGCAGGGGCCGTAGCCTCTGATGCGATTTACGTCGAGTCAGTAGATATTGAGTCCCAAATTGCAACGCTCGGTGATCGTTTGGATATTGATGGTAATGGCCAAGTAGATGCCTTGACAGATGGGTTGCTGATCTTAAGATACTTATTTGGTTTGGAAGGAGATGCACTTATCAAAGGCGTTATAGCTGCAGATGCAACTATAACCTCTGCTGCTGATGTTGAAGCATGCTTTGATACTTTGATGCCCACGCTGTAAGAGCTCTGTTGAGAATCGGTCGGAACTCTTGATGGAGATTATGTGCTCTACCGTCAAACGCTGAAAGTGCTGACCTTATGCGTCAAAAAATGGGCCGATCCCACCAGTCACTGCTTCGAGAGGAGCGGTGGCTGCCCACGTGAAAAGTGGTCTTATGGCGGGAGATGTGGAACGCTAATCGATAGCGCATCTTCGAATCACTTGTAAAATTATGCAGATATGATCAAATGAACACCAAACTATCTTTTAAAAAGCAGTCCTGGGGTGGCTTTCTTATTTAGATCAGCATTATTGATCTGGGGTGTAATTCAGACGAAACATAGTAGGCTTTACTATCTATTCAGTAAGCCATAGTTAATCTTCCATAAGTGAATAAACTTTAACTGGAAGCTTGCGCAAAGCCCATACCTTAGGTAAGGTTATTGGGCTCTACCTAACAATAATAAAAGGGTTCTTCCCTAGCTAATAAATCTTAGGCGAAAGAAACCCATTACGTTTGGGGTATTTTATGCCACTTAAACTGTATAAGGATTATTCTTTTTACAGCCCTCTTTATCGTCTATCGCAGTCGGTCGAACGCCCTTTTGATTTAAATATCACTCTCCTTAGTAGCACTAATCCACCTCAGTATTACATTGGTAGGGAGCTTTAGTGGTTAATTCCTACGCTAATGAAATTTGGCCGTTGGCCGTTTATTTTGTCATGGTGATTCTTTTAGTAATCACTATGTTGGTACTTTCTTGGTTGCTCGGACAAAGACGTCGAGAAGCAGCGACCAACGATCCTTTTGAGTCCGGTATTGTTTCAGTAGGTGGTTCGCAAATTCGTATTTCAGTCGAATTCTATCTGGTCGCCATTTTCTTTGTTATCTTTGATCTGGAAACCGTCTTTATTTTTGCCTGGGCTATAGCCTTTTTCGAGCTTGGTTGGCAGGGCTATTTATCTATGGTGGTGTTTATTGCCATACTTGGTTTGGCGTTAGTATATGAGTGGAGGTCCGGGGCATTGGACTGGGGTAACAAAACGCGCACGGGATTAAAAGATGCGCTGAAATCGTCTGAGGTGAAATAATGGATTGGAGTTTAACGAGACCTGAACAAGGTAATTTGGTTGGGCAGAGTGATGATTTTATTGAAGAGCAGGTTAAACGTAATGTGGCTTTTGCCAAGCTTGAGGATTTAATCGCTTGGGGACGCGCTCATTCATTGTGGCCTTTCAATTTTGGCCTCTCGTGCTGTTATGTCGAGATGGCGACGTCTTTTACTAGTCGACATGATATTGCGCGCTTTGGTTCTGAGGTTATTCGCGCCACACCACGTCAAGCCGATCTAATGGTCATTTCAGGGACCTGTTTTTTGAAAATGGCGCCGGTGATTCAGCGTCTTTATGAGCAGTTATTAGAGCCTCGATGGATTATTTCGATGGGGTCATGTGCTAATTCGGGTGGTATGTACGATATTTATTCTGTGGTACAAGGTGTGGATAAATTTATTCCGGTAGATGTATATGTCCCCGGTTGTCCGCCACGCCCAGAAGCTCTTATGCAGGGTTTGATAATGCTTCAAGAATCGATTGGCAAGGAGCGACGCCCCATTACCTGGGCCGCTGGGGATCAAACGATCGTCAAGCCAGCCAAAATCAGCAAGCGTGATGAACTTACTGCGCAACGCATTCAGGCAACAGAATTAAGGGAACCGACAAAAACATAGGGTCCCAATAACAATCTGAGAGGGTTAAATGCAGACGGCTGAATCCATGGTTCATAGCCAAGTAGAAGAAACCTTGTATCGCCAGTTTGGACAGCAACAGTTTACTGCTCAAGCTACGGCCGACTCCATTCTGACACTCTGGGTGCCTAGGGCGCTATTGTCTGACGTTTTGCAGTTCCTAAAGCCGCAGTTTTCAATGCTCTATGATCTGTTCGCGATTGATGAGCGCACCCGACAACATCGGTCTGGCCAACCTGCTTCAGATTTTACTGTTGTTTATCAGCTACTCTCTATGGAACGCAATGCTGATATTCGCATCAAAGTGGCGTTGAATGAGTCCGATCTGCATCTTCCAACGATTATTAGTATTTGGCCTAATGCCAATTGGTATGAGCGAGAGGCCTGGGACATGTTTGGTGTCGTCTTTGATGGTCACCCCACTCTTTATCGAATTCTTCTGCCGCCGACGTGGGAGGGTCATGCCTTACGCAAAGATCACCCAGCGCGAGCCACCGAGATGGCGCCTTTTGAGATGGGTCCTGAACGGGTTGCTAAAGAACAGGAGGCGCTACGTTTTCGCCCTGAAGAATGGGGTATGGAAAAATCGACTGAAGATAGTGAATATATGTTCCTCAATCTGGGTCCGAACCACCCCAGTGTCCATGGAGTATTTCGGGTTGCGCTGCAATTAGATGGCGAGGTAATTATTGATTCGGTCCCTGATATTGGTTATCACCATCGCGGCGCTGAAAAAATGGGTGAACGCCAAACATGGCATACCTACATTCCCTACACAGACCGAATTGATTATCTTGGCGGGGTTATGAATAACTTAGCCTATATTCAATCAGTGGAAATGCTCGGGGGCGTAGTGGTGCCAGAACGCGCCAAGATTATTCGTATTATGCTATCTGAGCTGTTCAGGATTTCTAGTCACCTAGTGTTTTATGGAACTTTTGTTCAAGACGTCGGCCAAATGTCTCCTGTGTTTTATATGTTCGCTGACCGTGAACGATTGTTTGGAATTATTGAGGCGATTACCGGTGGACGTATGCACCCGGCATGGTTCCGTATTGGTGGTGTTGCTCAGGACCTCCCGCAGGGTTGGGATACGTTGGTTCGCGACTTTATCGATTTTTTACCAGCCCGTCTGGATCATTACGACAAGATGGCCATGCAGAACAAAATGCTTAAAGATCGTACAGTCGGTATTGGTGTTTATACCCAGCAAGAAGCCATTGACTGGGGTATTACTGGTCCTGGATTGCGAGCTACAGGTTGTGATTGGGATGTACGTAAAAAACGCCCTTACGGTGGATATGATCAGTTCGACTTTGATGTCCCGGTTTCACATAACGGCGATTGTTATGACCGTGCTGAGTTGCGTATTGAAGAGATGCGCCAGAGCTTACGTATCATTCGGCAGTGCCTTGATAACATGCCCGGCGGGGCTTATAAGAGCGATCATAGGCTGACCACTCCGCCACCAAAAGAGAGGACAATGGAAGATATTGAGACTCTTATACATCATTTTCTTAATGTCAGCTGGGGGCCAGTGGTGCCTGCAGGAGAGGCCTCGGTAATGATTGAGGCAACCAAAGGTATAAATAGTTACCACCTAATCAGTGACGGTGGCACCAACTCATATAGAACACGTATACGAACCCCTTCTTTCCCTCATTTACAGCAAATACCTCTGATTAGTAACGGCCTAATGATCCCTGATTTGATAGCCATTATTGCCAGTATCGATTTTGTTATGGCGGATGTTGACCGATGAGTAATGCAAAGATGATTCAAAGTGATGTTAGTTCAGTACTGACGCTGAAAGAAATGGCTGAGATAGATCACGAATTGGAGCATATTCCCTATAAAGCAGGGGCTGCCATTGACGCTCTAAAGATCATTCAGGCTGGGCGCGGCTGGGTGTCTGATGAGTGTCTTCAAGCCATCGCCAAATATCTAGGCATGTCCTCTGAAGAGTTGGAGGGAGTGGCAACCTTTTATAACTTAATTTATCGCCGCCCGGTGGGTGAGAAAGTCATTCTCTTTTGTGACAGCGTTAGTTGCTGGATAAGTGGTTGTGACAGTGTTAAGCAAACTCTTTCTGATACGTTGGGTGTCGACTATGGTGAAACCACTAAAGATAATCGCTATACGCTCCTTCCAGTTCCCTGTTTGGGCGCCTGTGATAGGGCGCCAGTGATGATGGTGGGCGATGACTTGGTCACCCATCTTGATGACAACAAAATCAATGAACTGTTTTCTGCTAGTAAAACGGGAGATCAGTCTTAATGGAAAAAGTACTTACACGCAATATTGAACCTGGCAAGACGCCAACCGACATGGCTGCCTACGAGGCCAACGGCGGATATCAAGGTTTACGTAAAGCAATGTCTGGCATGTCACCTCAAGATTGCCGGGAGGTGGTCAGCGCTTCTAATTTACGGGGACGTGGAGGCGCTGGATTTCCCACTGGTATGAAGTGGAGCTTTGTGCCGATGGATGACAAATGCACCCCTGGACACAAGTATCTAGTGTGCAATGCCGATGAAATGGAACCGGGTGCATTTAAAGATCGCTTGTTGATGGAGTATGACCCACACCAACTCATCGAAGGGATGATTTTGTCGGCTTATTGCATTGGCGCTGATATTTCTTATATCTTTATCCGTGGTGAATACATCGTTGCCATCGAACGCCTGCGCAAGGCGCTGGAAGAATGTTATGCCAAAGGTTATCTTGGCGAAAATATTCTTGGTAGCGGTTACAAGCTTGAGATGTACGTGCATCCCAGTGCTGGTCGTTATATCTGTGGTGAAGAAACAGCCCTTATTAATGCCCTTGAAGGTAAGCGAGCAAATCCTAGAGCCAAGCCACCATTCCCTCAGGTGAGTGGCCTATGGGGGCGTCCGACGATTGTCAACAATGTCGAAACCCTATGTAACATTCCGCATATTATTGATCGTGGTGCCGAATGGTTTAAGAGCCTTGGGGTGGGCGAGGACGCCGGGACTAAACTGTTTGGCGTTAGTGGGCGAGTTAAAAATCCGGGTTGTTGGGAGCTACCAATGGGCACGCCCATCCGTGAAATCCTTGAAAACCATGCCGGGGGCATGCAAGACGGTTTGCAGCTTAAAGGTTTCTTGCCTGGAGGCGGTTCAACCGACTTTTTAACGAAGGATCATCTTGATTTAGCCATGGACTATAACGTGATTGGTAAAGCGGGCAGCCGTATGGGTACCGGCACCATGATTATTCTCGATGATCAGACTTGCCCGGTGGGTATGGTGTTAAATCTGATTCGCTTTTTTGCCCATGAATCTTGCGGGTTTTGCACTCCTTGTCGTGACGGTTTGCCTTGGACAAGGCAGGTGTTAGAAGACATAGAGCAGGGTCGTGGCAAAGTTGAAGATCTGGATACGCTTGAATATCAAGTTAATTATATAGGCGCCATAGGCAACACTCATTGTGCCCTAGCACCCGGCGCTATGGAGCCACTGCAAAGTGCACTTAAATATTTCCGTGAGGATTTTGAACGACACATTAGTGGTGGCTGTTGTCCTTACCACTCAGGAAAGGGAGCCTAAACGATGCCAATGATCTATGTTGATGGTCAGGAAATTGAGGTGGTCCAAGGGGAAAATATACTCGAAGCCTGCCTTAACGCTGGACTGGACCTGCCGTATTTTTGTTGGCATCCGGCCATGGGCTCTATTGGTTCTTGCCGTCAATGTGCAGTGATTCAGTATCAGAATGAGGAAGATACCAGCGGTCGCATTGTCATGGGCTGCATGACCCCAGTGAGCGAAGGGGCACGATTCTCACTTAAGGCAGAGAAAGCCACGGAGTTTCGTGAGGCGGTGGTTGAAAGTCTTATGCTTAATCATCCCCATGACTGTCCTGTCTGTGCGGAAGGTGGAGAATGTCATCTGCAAGACATGACGGTGATGGTCGGGCATCGTGACCGGCGATATACCGGCAAAAAGAACACTTATCGCAACCAATATTTGGGCCCTCTGATTCATCATGAGATGAATCGTTGTATAGCCTGTTATCGATGCGAGCGCTATTACCGAGATTATGCGGGGGGTAAAGATCTGGGGGCACAGGCTTCCCATGACCACCTTTATTTCGGTCGTCATGAGGAAGGGGTTTTAGAGAGTGAGTTTTCTGGTAATTTGGTTGAGGTATGCCCCACAGGTGTTTTCACGGATAAGCCATTCTTAAAGCAATATAGCCGTAAGTGGGATTTACAGTCTGCACCCTCTATATGTCAGGGCTGTGCGGTGGGCTGCAATATTGCCCCAGGTGAGCGTTACGGCAAAGTTAAGCGTGTCCATAACCGCTATAACAATGAGGTTAATGGTTACTTTATCTGTGATCGAGGTCGCTTTGGTAGCGGCTATCTAAACAGTGATCTACGTCTTGATTATGCGGGCATTAAGAATCTCGATGGTAGCTTCTTTGCTGTTCACCAACAGCAAGCATTGGATACAGCAGCTGGCTGGATGGCCGGCAAGAAGGTCGCGGCTATTGGCTCGCCCAGAGCTTCGATTGAGGCGAACTACCTGTTGCGAGAATTAGTTGGTGCAAAGAACTTTGCAGCAGGGTTTTCAGATCAAGAAGCTGATTTGATGGGTAGTATTGCCAATATTTTGCAGGCTACCAAGGCAATTAACCCATCGATTAAACAGATCGAGTCTGCCGATGCGGTGCTCATTCTTGGTGAAGATGTCACTAATACGGCTCCGCGCGTTGCGCTTGCGTTGCGTCAGTCGGTGCGTAACAAGGCCTTTGAATTAGCAGAGCAGATGGGACTTCCATCGTGGCAAGATGCCGCGGTTCGCAATCTTGCGCAAGACCAACGTTCGCCAATGACCATCGTGTCAGCCATCGATACTCGTCTTGATGATGTTGCCAGCACCTGCATTTCTTTGGCCCCGGATGATATAGCCGCCTTTGGTTATGCTGTCGCGGCAGCTCTGGCAGGTGAATCGACAGATAACGCCCAAGCAGATGCTACAGCGCAGATGTTAAAAGCGGCGAAAAACCCGTTAATTGTCAGTGGTTCGAGCATGGCTCATCAGGGCGTGATTAATAGTGCTGTTGCAGTGGCCGACGCTCTGGATAAGACGACAAGCATGTTGAGCTTTTGCGTACCTGAGTGCAACAGCCTAGGGCTGGCGCTTATGGTGGCCGATGGTTCTGGCAGTAGTTTGAGCGGCTTAGCTAAGAGAGCATCCAAGCTAGATGCATTAATTATATTAGAAAATGATGTGTATCGCCGTGGCGATAAGTCGCAAATCGATCAGTTATTGGCCAGCGGCACTAAAGTGATTACCTTGGATATGATTGAGAATAGTACGCTTGATCAATCTGACTTGGTCATGGCTGCGGCATCCTATGCCGAGTCTCAAGGCACCTTGGTTAGCAGTGAGGGACGAGCTCAGCGGTTCTACCCTGTTCATTCGCCAGCTGCTGAGAGATTACCTAGCTGGCAGTGGTTGTTGCGTTTGGCCAGCGTTACCGGGCACAAAAAGTTATCTAAATTACAGGATTTTGACCAGATAGTTGCTGCCTGTGCCGAGAGCAATCCTCTGTTTGCTGGACTGGTGCATGTTGCGCCACTCAACAGTTTCAGAGATCGTGGTTCAAAGGTACCGCGTCAAACGCATCGATACAGTGGGCGTACAGCGATGAATTCGGGTGTTTCAGTACATGAACCTCAGCAGCCCAAAGATCACGAAAGCCCATTGTCCTATAGCATGGAAGGTTTGAATCGAGATCAACCCTCATCATTAATGCCCTTTGTTTGGTCGCCAGGGTGGAATTCTAACCAGTCTCTGCAAAAGTTTCAGTCTGAAGTGGATGGCCCTCTTAAGGGCGGCCCTTCAGGAGTGCGCCTGATTAGTTCGTCTTTACAGGGAGCTGATATTTCTCGGCAGATCGATAAAGTGACCTTGAAGGCTCATCAGTGGCATCTAGTACCCATGCAACAGATTCACGGAAGTGATGAATTGTCTGCTCATACAGATGAAATTGCTGAACTGGCCGGTCGAGGATTTATCGCCATTGGTCAAAAGGTGGCTGAAAAACTTGCCGTCACCGAGGGCGATGGTTTGTTGGTTAAACAGGGCGAGATTAAATGTTCCCTCGAGGTCAGGATTTTGTCTAGGGTGGCGAAAAACTGTATTGGCTACAGTGTAGGCTATCTAGAAACACAAGGGCTAACGGCAGGCAGTTTGGTTACCTTAGAGGCGGATAAATCTTGGCAGCGCTCTGGACCTGAGATGATTGCCTCAGACAAGGCCGCTTTTGAGCAGGTTATTAGTGATGGAGGTGCGAGTAATGTCTGAGTTGATGCCGGTAATTCTCGCCCTCACTATCTTAATAGGAGGCGTTGCAGGTGCGGCTATCTTGACGTGGTTCGAGAGGCGCTTGCTGGGTGTCTGGCAAGATCGCTACGGGCCTAATCGACTTGGACCGTTCGGCATTGGCCAGGTGGCCGCTGACATGATTAAACTATTATTTAAAGATGACTGGGTTCCTCCCTTTGCTGACCGATTGGTGTTCATCTTTGCTCCCACCGCTATTGTCGTCGCTATGATGATGGGTTTTGCCGTGGTGCCCTTTGCCCCCGGTATGATGATTATCGACGTCAACATTGGTTTATTATTCTTTCTCGGCATGACGTCTCTAGCGGTTTACAGCGTGCTGCTAGGAGGTCTGGCCTCTAACAATAAATATGCACTTTTGGGTGGCTTGCGGTCGGCGGCGCAAATGGTTAGTTACGAAGTCTTTATGGGCCTTTCATTAATTGGTGTGGTCATGATGTCTGGCAGTTTTAGCTTGGTGGACATTGTTGAAGCCCAGACCGATGTTTGGTTCTGTTTTTCTCAGATACTCGGTTTAATCGTATTTATTATTGCCGGTATTGCCGAGAGCCATCGTTTACCTTTTGATCTACCCGAAGCAGAGCACGAACTCACAGCAGGCTTCCACACTGAATACGGCGGCATGAAGTTTGCGATGTTTATGCTCGGGGAATATCTCGGGCTAATGCTCATTTCTTGCATGATTGTGACGTTATTCTTTGGCGGTTGGCATGGCCCTATGCTGATCGGAGATTGGTTGCCGCCATTCTTCTGGTTTAGTTCCAAAGTATTTGTGGTTATTTGTTTCTTTGTCTTATTGCGCGCAGCGATACCTCGTCCGCGTTACGACCAATTAATGTCACTGGGCTGGAAAGTAATGTTACCCATCACTCTGGTTAATATTCTGGTCACGGGTGCCGTGCTGTTATGGATGGAGGGAGTCGCCTGATGTTAAGTGAACTGCGAACCATGTGGGAAGTGCTCAAGCACACCTTTACCAAGGCTGAAACTGTTCAGTATCCCGAGGAAATGCCCTATCTGGCGCCACGTTATCGAGGACGCATTGTGTTGACTCGTGACCCTGATGGCGAAGAGCGTTGCGTGGCTTGTAATCTATGTGCTGCTGTTTGCCCTGTTGACTGTATAGCACTACAGAAAGATACCCGCGAAGATGGCACCTGGTATCCAGAGTTTTTTCGCATTAACTTTTCACGATGCATTATGTGCGGTATGTGTGAAGAGGCCTGCCCGACCTATGCTATCCAATTGACGCCTGACTTTGAAATGTGTGAATACGATCGGCAAAACATGGTCTATGAAAAAGAACATTTACTGATTGATGGCGTGGGTAAATACCCAGACTACAATTTTTATCGGGTGTCGGGCATGAAAACAGCGACTAAAGACAAAGGCGAGGCTCTCAACGAAGCTAGGCCAATTGACACTAAGAGTTTATTGCCATGAGTCTACTTTATACAACAACAGACCAGAGGGCCGTCCATGCTTGAAATTGTATTTTTTTACATAGCGGCAACGGTTGCATTGGTGGCGACAGTGATGGCGATGACCAGAGCTAATGCTATTCACGCCCTAATTTATCTAATTGTTTCGCTGCTGGCTGTTGCCGTTATCTTTTTCTTGATTGGCGCGCCATTTGCCGCTGCGCTAGAGATCGTTATTTATGCTGGCGCAATCATGGTGCTATTTGTTTTCGTAATCATGATGCTCAATTTAGGTGAAAAGGGTGATAAGCAGGAACGACAGTGGTTACAGCCTTCAATATGGGCAGGACCGGCTGTTTTATCCGTAGTTTTACTCATTGAGCTGGTGATGGTCATTAGCCAAACCAATGGTCCAGTGTCTGTCACTGCGGTCTCGGCCAAAGAAGTGGGTTTGGCTTTATTTGGCCCCTATGTGTTGGCGGTAGAGATTGCCTCAATGTTATTACTGGCTGGACTCGTAGGTTCTTTCCATCTTGGTCGACGTTATCTTGAGCGAGACAACTTAGAAAAACAGGGTGATCAATAATGGATGGCCTGAATATACCTCTTAACCATATTCTTTTGGTCTCATCTCTCCTATTTGCCATTGGCATGCTGGGCCTAATGATCAGACGTAATATTATTTTCATATTGATGTCACTGGAGGTCATGCTTAATGCAGCGGCCTTGGCGTTTGTCGCCGCCGGGGCTCATTGGGGGCAGCCTGACGGACAGGTAGTATTTATGCTTATCCTCACTGTGGCTGCAGCTGAGGTAGCAGTGGGCTTGGGCTTGGTGCTTCAAGTTCAGAAGCGCTTTAAAACATTGGATATGGATCATGCCAACCGGATGCAGGGTTAAATATGAGTGAGACTATTTGGTTAATACCACTGATACCCTTACTTAGTTCAGTGACATTAATGCTGTTTGGCAGTCGTCTTAAACCGTCTCAAATTGGGATGCTAGGGGTCGCCTCGGTGGGTATAGCCGCTTTACTGACGTTGCTGCTGGCCGTTGAATTTATGCAAAATCAACAGGTTATACAGCTGTCACTGTGGACCTGGATGGAAGTAGCAGGCTTTGCTCCCGGCATTTCGTTCTATTTTGATGGACTGACTCTAGTGATGATGTCGGTGATCACTGGCGTTGGCTTTTTGATTCATCTTTTCTCTACCGAATTCATGGAGAAAGATCCAAGTTATGCTCGATACTTTGCCTACTTGAATATGTTTGTTGCCGCCATGTTGATACTAGTGATGGCCGACAACCTTTTATTACTTTATCTGGGCTGGGAAGGTGTAGGGGTCTGTAGTTATCTATTAGTGGGTTTCTGGTATCAGCACAACGCTAACGGCCATGCCGCACGTAAAGCCTTTATTGTTACTCGTATCGGCGATACTGCTATGGCATTGGGTTTGCTGCTGTTGTTCACCCAGTTGGGAACCTTAGATATTCAGACCATGGTGGGTGAGGCTAATCAAACCTGGCAGGTGGGCGATACTATTCCTCTAATAGCTTGCCTGCTATTAGTCTGTGGGGCTGTCGGCAAATCAGCTCAACTGCCGTTACATACTTGGTTGCCAGATGCGATGGCGGGTCCAACGCCCGTTAGCGCATTGATTCACGCGGCGACCATGGTTACCGCTGGGGTTTACCTAATAGCGCGCACTCATGGGTTGTTCTTATTAGCACCCACGGCCATGACCGTTGTTGCTGTTATTGGCATAACCACCTCGCTAATGGCGGCTTTTACAGCGTTAATGCAAACCGACATTAAACGTATCTTGGCTTACTCGACCATTAGTCAGATCGGTTATATGTTTCTAGCGTTAGGTGTGGGCGCATGGAGTGCAGGTATTTTTCACCTAATGACCCATGCGTTTTTTAAAGCGCTATTATTCTTGGGGTCAGGTGCCATTATTCACTGCCTACATCACGAACATAATATTTTCAAAATGGGCGGCCTGAGGACTCGAATGCCGGTCACCTTTTGGAGCTTTATGATCGGCTCAGCCGCATTAGCGGCGCTACCGATGACCTCAGGATTCTTCAGTAAAGATCAGATTTTGCTGCAGGCTTACCAACTTCCCGATATAGGGCCAGCATTATGGGCGGCCGGGCTTCTAGGGGCCTTGCTGACCGCAATTTACAGCTTTAGATTAGTCTTTGTGGTGTTTTTTGGAAAGGCCAACACCGAACCGGATAAAGACACTGGATGGCGCATGGCAGTTCCGCTTTCGGTGTTGTGTCTCTTAGCCATGGTTGGCGGTTGGTTCATGATCCCGGTGAGTGAGGTTTTCCCTGCTAGCGATGGCAGTCATCCGGCCCATTGGGTTGAATATGTTTCCATATCGGTACCTATTGTTGGTGTGCTATTAGCATATTTCATATTCTACAGCGGTCGGTTGAAAATTGATGGACTTGCCAACTCAACCTTAGGTAAGAGCCTCGGGCAGTTTTGGTTCAGCGGCTGGGGTATCGACTGGCTCTATGACCACCTTTTTGTTAAGCCTTATTATGGATTGGCTAATATGCTTAAAGGAGAACCTGTGGATGCGATATACGGCTTAATCGTTGCCCTAAATCAAACATTTAACCACTGGCTGAGTGTCGCTCAGTCGGGGCGCATGCGCTGGTATTTAGCCAGCATGGTAGCAGGGCTGATCCTGGTGATTACGCTGGCCGCTAATCTTTCAGGGGGCTCTCTCTAATGGTAATGATTAACCTGATAGTCATACTCCTCGTTGGCGGCTTATTGTCTATATTGTCTGAGCGCATTAGTGACACTATGCCTCGAAAAGTGGCCATGGGTGTGGTCCTAGTTGACTTGCTGTACCTACTTGTCTGTCTGTCTGGCATGCCTGACATTACCCAACTGCAGGCGCCTGTGGCCAATGATCCTTCGTCGTGGTTAATGCACTTTAAGGCTGACTGGATTCCAGCATTCGGTATTAGTATTGAATTGGCATTAGACGGTATTAGTTTATTAATGGTATTGCTGACACTGGTTCTTGGTGCCATTGCAATAAGCGCGTCATGGACGGACATTGTGGTGCGCAAAGGCTTCTTTGAGGCTAACTTATTGTGGTCACTGGCAGGCGTGCTAGGGGTATTCATGTCTCTAGATCTAATGCTGTTCTTCCTGTTTTGGGAGGTCATGCTAATCCCCATGTACTTTATGATTGCAATCTGGGGTCATGAGAATCGTGGCTATGCGGCCATGAAATTCTTCATCTTTACCCAAGCCAGTGGCTTGTTAATGCTAGTGTCGATATTGGCCCTAGTAGCGGTTAATCATGGGGCCACAGGGACATGGTCCTTTAGTTACTTTGATTTACTGAATACAGAAATGGCCGAGCAAACAGCGCACTGGATTATGCTAGGTTTCTTCATTGCTTTTGTGGTCAAATTACCGGGATTTCCTTTTCATACTTGGTTGCCCGATGCGCACACTCAAGCACCGACTGCGGGTAGTGTGATTCTTGCTGGTATTCTTCTTAAGACAGGTGCCTACGGGCTCATTCGTTTTGCAGTGCCTCTCTTCCCTGAAGCGGCGATAAATTTTTCATACTCTGCTATGTGGTTAGGCGCGGCAGGAGTGGTCTATGGCGCTGTGCTGGCTTTCGGCCAAACCGATTTTAAGCGCCTAATAGCCTATAGCAGCGTAAGCCACATGGGCTTTGTGCTCCTGGGTATCTATGCATGGAATGAACTAGCGCTGCAAGGTGCAGTGATGCAAATGGTAGCGCATGGGTTTAGCACCGCAGCTCTGTTTATGATCGCAGGATCGCTACAAGAGCGATTGCACACAAGAGACATGCGAGAGATGAGTGGCCTGTGGCAACAGATGCCGCGTATGGGCGCAGTGGCAATGTTTTTTGTCGTTGCATCGCTAGGCCTGCCAGGGTTAGGTAATTTTGTTGCTGAATTCCTGGTGTTGCTGGGGCTTTTCCAAGTCAATGTTTGGATTACAGTGATTGCTGCGACCGGCTTAATTACCGGCGCGGCCTATTCGCTGCTTCTTATGCAGCGTTCATTTCAAGGCGAAGTTAATAAGAAATGGGCTGACAATGGTCTGGCTGATTTCGGGCCTCGCGAGATGCTGACCATGGGAGTAATGATGATCGCACTAATCCTATTGGGTATATATCCGCAGCCAGTATTAGATGCAGCACAACCGGTATTGCAAAGTTTGCTTGAGCTTACAGCTAACCCGGCGCTTGCCAGCGCGGAGGTAATGCAATGAACGCGACTATGTTCTCCGCCTTGGCGCCTATTTTAATCCTCTCTCTGACCGCTATTGTATTGATGATTCAGGCGTCAATTAAAAGGGATCAGTCGCTGGCTTGGGTCATTACTGCCGTTGGCTTTGTGCTCACGCTATGCGGTGCTTATTACGCAAGAGACTTTACTCAGTCGGTCACGATTTTGTTGCAAGTGGATCATTGGAGTTTGTTTTTCACGAGCCTTATTATGATTGCATCATTAGTGACTCTAGTGCTCTCAAGAGACACCTTTTCTCCTGAGGGGGAACGAAAAGAAGAGTATTACTTGCTCTTAGTATTATCGGTATTAGGGGCGGTGGTGCTCATTCAGTCCAGCCACATGGTTTCGTTATTGCTGGGTATGGAGCTGATGGGCGTCGCTCTTTACGCCATGATTGCGTTTCCGGAGCGTGGGCAGTTGCCCCTTGAAGGCGCTATTAAATATTTGGTTTTGTCAGCCTGTGCGTCAGCAATGTTACTGTATGGTTTTGCGCTTATTTATGCAGCCACCGGCGAATTAAGTTATGCAGGTATTGGTGCTAAAGGTGCTTTAGCTTACATTGAAAATCCCATGCTGATTATGGCGGGCAGTGCCATGGTTCTAGCGGGTATTGGCTTTAAACTATCTGTCGCACCTTTCCATATGTGGACGCCGGACGTTTATCAGGGCGCACCTACCCCGGTGACTGGATTTCTTGCCACAGTTTCTAAGGGCGCGGTATTTGTAGCATTGAGTCGGTTTTATATAGATGGGGGCCTAGATCAATACAGCGGTTTAAACACAGCATTAGTGGTTTTGGCTATTGCGTCTATGCTGGTTGGTAATTGGCTGGCCTTGCGTCAAGAAAATATCAAACGCTTGCTAGCTTATTCTTCGATCGCCCATTTTGGTTATCTGTTGGTGGTGTTAATAGCCCTGACTTATGTGGATGCAGGGCTAGTCAGTCAAAGCATTACCTTTTACCTGACAGCCTATATGGTAACTACCTTAGCGGCTTTTACGGTAGTCTCTACGGTAGCTGGAGAAGACACTGCCAAGCAAGATATTAGTGCCTTTGAGGGTCTGTTCTGGCATCGGCCACTAGAGGCATCTGCCCTCACTGTGGCTATGTTGTCACTGGCAGGTATACCCTTAACCGCTGGATTTATGGCCAAGTTCTTTGTAATTACGCTTGGTATTCAATCTGGCCTTTGGGGATTACTGGCAGCCTTAGTGGTGGGTAGTGCCGTTGCTATCTATTACTATTTGAGAGTTATTTTCGCCATGAGTAAGTCTACTAAAAGCACCGGCGAAAGCGCAAATCGTCTAGAAAAACTACTTGCGCTAGTCTTAATGGCTTCTATCTTAGTGCTTGGCTCTTGGCCACAACCTTTTATTGCCTATGCAGGGGGCTTATAAAACCTGCTTTTAAAAACCGTTAATCAAAGTGCGGAGGTGTTTATGTTACATTCGGTTGACCTTAGCGACTACATGGTTCAGGGACCTATAACGATCCTAGCAGAGGCTGATCTTTTTGACGCGATTCATATGATCATCGACAATAGGATATCTGGGATATGCGTGGTCGATGAGCATGATGATCTCGTGGGCTTGTTATCTGAAATAGACTGTCTGCGTGCTATTCTGGCGGTCACATATAATGAGCACGGTGATGTCGGAAAGGTCGGTGATTATATGACTAAAGAGGTTGATTACTGCGATTTACACGCTGACTTAGTCGACATTGCTGATGATATGGTGAAAAAAGGTCATCGTCGTCGTCCGGTACTGGATCATGGCAAGCTGGTTGGTCAGGTGACGTGTCGACAGCTATTGCGAGTGGTCAGTGAGTTCAATCAAAATGCGGTGGTAGTCTAAGGTTATCGGTTAGTCGTTTGAATTTAATTGATCGTAGCGGGTGATGGCCCGGTTCTCATTCAATTGGTATAAATAATCTATTCCCTCCGGCATGCTAGTTAAACACTGCTCAGTGATACGCTGAAAGTAATTAACAAAGTGTCGAACATCATTCTCATCCATTATATCTGAAGGTAGCGGATCTTTAATGTTGAGCCGTAAACGCTCTGCTAGCTTTTGTTCTTGCTCTAGTCGCCACTTAAAAACGCTATCAAAGGAGGGCGCTCTAAGCATCACGCGGCGATCGGCCATGTTAAATAAAGATTGATAATCGCCTGCCAACGCATCATTAACGTAGCGCCGCCATATGCTGCTGGCATCAGACTTTTTCTCAAGTTCGTTAACCGGTGTCGCTAGTTTTTCTTGTGACTCTGGTGTGGCACCAAAGCACCAGCCTTCAAGGACTATAAGACCAATGGGACCATTCATGATTACAGAGTCTTCAGCTTTAGTTCTATCATCAGTGCTTTTATCAAACCGAGTCAGTAGGGTTCTTTTGCCGGCTTTAAGGCTATTTACGGTATCGATGGCCAGTGCAATATCATGAGTGCCGGGCACCCCGCGGACGGCTAATAGCGGATGCACGTCATGTGCAAGTGCAGTTCGTTCTGCCTTGGTTAGATAGAAATCATCTAATGACAATGACACTGTGGCTGCCCCATATTGGAGTTTCACTTGGGTGCAAAGGTAATCAGCTAGCGTTGACTTGCCTGACCCCTGACAGCCATTAATCCCTATAATTTGGATACTTTTCTCGCGTCCATAATGCTCCCCAAACTCAGATAGAATCGGAGAAAACCATTTTTCAGCCATCGACAGATAGGACTCGGGCAACCGATGACGACTAATAAAACTTTGTAAGGCTGGAGTAATCATAAAATTAGGGCTTTAAAAAAACGATAAAAGCTAAAATACCAGTATAATTGCAGTATAGTTTGAAATGCGTTACTTCATGCAATATTCCTTGGAAATTACGAGCACAATGGGTAAAAGTTGCATTCAAATATAATTTTTTAATTGGACTAAATTCCATGAATTATCCTTCAAGTAAGCGTTTTAAAGCAGCCTTAATGGCTGTGCTATCTGCAGCCCTATGTTCGATTTCTGTGCCGAGCTTTGCCGGTAATGTGATCCTGATCATCGGTGATGGCATGGATAATCATCAAATTACGATAGCTCGAAACTATCTTGTCGGCAGTCGCGGTAAACTCACGCTTGATCAACTCCCTCACAGAAGCACGGCACAGGTGTTGACTGTCGATGACGAAAATCCAGACCAAGCGATCTATGTAGCTGACTCGGCAAACACCGCAACCTCAATTGCCAGTGGCGTTGTAACTAGTATAGGGCGAGTGGGTACTAACGCAGGTGACGACAAAGACTTAGTAAATATTGTCGAGTTGGCTCACCAACAGGGAATTAAAACGGGGATAGTGAGTACGGCCAGTATCACGGATGCTACACCGTCCGCCTTTTACGCGCATGTCAACACACGCGACTGTGAAAATCCCGAGATGATGGTGCAAGCAGAAACCTACTATAAAACTATTGCTGATTGCTCTCCAGATCTTAAAAGTAATGGTGGCCTGGGTTCTATTTCAGAGCAGTTAGTTGATTCTGGCATTCATGTAGCCCTTGGTGGTGGTATGCAGCACTTTGTTCAAGTGGCAGAGGGTTCAGACCAAACCGTCCTGCAATTGGCAGAAAAGGCAGATTATCAGGTGGTGACGCGAGTGACAGAGTTGAATGATAATGGCTCAGGTAGACTTCTCGGACTGTTTTCACCCAGCACTATGCCTGTCAAGTGGCGTGGCGAAGATGACCGAGTGGCGGAAAAACCCATACCCAGTCTGCTGAACAAATTGCACTGGGCGCTGGGGTCAGTTACCTACCCTGAACCCATGCACTGTGAAGAGAATCCTGAACATATAGGCATGCCAAGCCTTGCGTCGATGACTGCAGTAGCGTTGTCACGATTGGCAGGAGAGGGTGCTGGAGACGATACGTTTTTCTTGATGATCGAATCCGCATCAATAGATAAGCAAGCACATGAGCGAAAAGCCTGTGGCAGTATTGGAGAGTTAGAGCAACTGGAGGAATCGCTTGACCTCGCGTTAGCATTCGCCGATAGCCATCCCGACACCCTTGTTTTAGTTACAGCTGATCATGGTCAAGCCGCGCAATTGGTTCCCGAGCGGACTCTTTACATAGATATTCCTGTGCCCGTCTATAGTCCTGGGTACCTAATCCGCATCCATACCCCTGAAGGCTCTATTATGGGTGTCAATTACGCCACTAATGATTTTTTTAGTGAAGAACATACTGGTGTTAACGTACCCTTGCTCAGCAATGCAGTGGGACAAGGGCTAGTGCCGGCTATGGTCACTCAACCTGAAATTTTTGATATTATTAAAAACCATTTATTGAAATAAAAACAATCACACCCAACAAACAGGATCTAGGCTTATGTTGACAGTACATCATCTTAATAATTCTCGCTCGCAACGTATTATTTGGTTACTTGAAGAGCTCGGGGTCGATTACCAAATCAAGAGCTATCAGCGCGACCCTGTCACGTCCTTGGCGCCATCAGAACTTGAAGCTGTGCATCCCTTGGGTAAATCACCAGTGCTCACCGATGGAGAGGTCACTGTTATAGAATCGGGCGCTATTATCGACTTTCTGTTGCGCCATCATGGTGGCGGTCAGTTATTACCTGAGACGGGTAGTGATGACCATGAGCAATATTTGCAGTGGTTACATTACGGTGAGAGTGGTGCGGTATTACCGTTGATGCTTAAACTCTACACCTCTATGCTCCCTGACGGGGGCGAGGCATTGAAACCTCGTATTAGCGATGAGTTAGCACGGCACTTGGGTTATATAGAGCAAGCATTAGACGGTGTTAACTGGTTTGTCGGGAATGCCTTTAGCGGTGCAGATATTCAATTGTCCTTTATTGCTGAAATTGCCCCCATGATGTATTCAGCTGATAAACTGCCTAATTTAATGGCATTTCGTGACCGTTGTCATGAGCGACCTGCCTATCAGCGCGGCATAGCTAAAACTGACTTTTATGCCTATGGACCCAAGTAGCAGAGAGACACTATGAACAAATCATCGGTTAGAGTTTACTTAGGTGTTTTTTGCCTAGCCCTTTTAACAGCCTGCAGTGAAGACAAGTTACCCTTGGTGTGTCTGCCTGAGAGTGAGGTCAATCAAACGGTTGATGTTAGTGGCGGTGATTTTAAATTTGGCGATAATCGTTATTACCCGGATGAAGGGCCGGTTAAGGTCACCAGGGTAGCAGGCTTTAATATTGATAAAACTGAAGTAACCAACGGCCAATTCAAAGCCTTTGTTGATGATACTGGTTATGTCACCGCTGCCGAGCATGGATTGTCCGACGTTGATTTCCCAGAAATACCACCGGAGTTTAGAGTGCCAGGCTCTATGGTGTTTGTGGCCCCTGATTTAGACAAGCCAAGTTCACCGGCGACTTGGTGGCAGTTTGTGTCTGGCGCAAATTGGCAACATCCTGAGGGCCCTGACAGCTCAATTGTGGGCAAAGAAGCCCATCCAGTGGTCCAGATTACCCATGCTGATGCTATAGCCTACGCTCAGTGGCTGGGTCGAAGACTACCCACTGAGGCGGAGTGGGAATATGCCTCTCGCGGTGGGCTAGAGGGTGCTTCTTTTTCCTGGGGAGAAGAGAGTCCCAATGTCGGTGCATCAAAAGCCAATACTTGGCAGGGACGCTTTCCGTATAACAACATGAACGAAGACGGTTTTATTGGTAGTTCCCCTGTAGGCTGTTTTGCAGCCAACGGACTGGGGTTGTACGACACTACTGGCAATGTCTGGGAGTGGACTGATACGGCTTATGGACCTGACCGCAAGCGCGATTATGGTGCAGAGGGGTATGATCCTCAGCAACCTGGCGTGACGGTTAAAACGCTAAAGGGCGGCTCATTCTTGTGCTCGGACAACTATTGTCAGCGCTTTCGGCCAGCGGCACGACAAGCTCAAGACACGACCCTAGCTTCATCACACATTGGTTTTCGTACGGCGGCTGATATCACTGCCTACCTTGATCTATAGCGTCTAGTTTATGAGGTAATATCACATACTTTTAATCGGAGCATGTGACCGATCGTTTAGTGTGTTTTTTTCTGATAAATGCGCAGGTAAAAATGTATTGGAGTAGTTAGTTGATCCAATGAAGAGAGCTTGCTTTGTTGCTCAGCACTGGCGTGCCAGTAATAGGGGGTCATGGTGAGCAAATCAAAAATATCGGCGCCCTTGACGGTGATAGTTGCCTTTATTTCGATTTGCTCTTGGAGCGCAAAGGCAGGATGGTCATCCAGCGCCTTAAAATTGCCCGCATGGGGCTGATGTTGGTCATAAATGTGTGCGGTAAGGCCGGTGAGGTGCTCCTCTCCGGGGCCCACCATAATCAGGTATCCATCTGTTTTTAAAACTCGCGCGGTCTCGTCAGGGGATATTGGTGAGAATACCGATAAGACTGTGTCGACACTATGATCAAACAGCGGTATTTTATAGGCGCTATCTACGATCAGTAGAGCATTCAACTTCCGTTTGGCTGCCAGTCGCACCCCGGCCTTAGAAACATCCAAACCCAGTAGCTCTAAATGTGCATTGGAGCGTTCAGCAATATTTCGCAACTGTTGTAAGTAGTATCCCTCGCCACAACCAATATCTAGCAATTTTTGTTCAAAACTAAGTGGGCACTTATTAATAGTGCTTGAGATTGCATCCGATAGGAGTTGGTAATAGCCGCCATTTAAGAATCTTTGGCGGCTTCTGATCATGGTATCGCTGTCACCGGGACTTTTACTGCGTTTGTGCTGAGCTAGGTGCAGATTGAGGTAGCCCTCGCGAGCGACATCAAAACTATGATTGTTGATGCAGCGATAGATTTTGGTCTCGCTATCAGCGACGGCAATTAGTTCACCGTCGCAGCTCGGACATTTGAGTGCGGAGACTGAGCCCCGAACGGTATCTAGAATAATCCGACTACCTCACCATTTCCGTCAATATCAATATTGTTTGCTGCTGGCACTCTGGGTAAACCAGGCATGGTCATAATATCACCACAGACCACTACAATAAAGCCGGCCCCGGCTGACAGGCGTACTTCACGGATCGCCATTACATGATTATTTGGCGCACCTTTGAGATTGGGGTCGGTGGAGAAACTGTACTGACTCTTAGCAATGCATACAGGGAAGTGGCCATAGCCAGAATCCTGTAGGCTTTGGATTTGGTCACGAATCTTTTGGTCGGCAATAACGTCATCCGCACGATAGAGGCGTGTGGCAATGGTTTTAACCTTATCCCAAATCGGCATTTCATCCGCATAAAGAGGCGCAAAGTTAGCGTGACCACCATCGACTAGCCCCACTACTTCATGGGCAAGTTCCTCAGTGCCGGCACCACCATCTGACCAATGGGTGCATTCAACGGCTTTGACGCCGTTGGCTTCCGCCACTTTTTTGATCATAGCAATTTCAGCATCAGTGTCAGTAACAAAGCGGTTGATCGCTACTACTACGGGGACACCAAAAGATTTGACGTTTTCAATGTGCCGCACTAGATTACTACAGCCTTCATGCACAGCCTCAACATTTTCGTCACTAAGAGCATCTTTACCAACATGACCGTGCATTTTAAGGGCTCGCACAGTGGCTACGATGACGGCGGCATCTGGATGCAAGCCGGCGCTGCGGCATTTAATGTTAAAGAATTTTTCAGCACCTAAGTCAGCGCCAAAACCGGCTTCGGTGACCACATAGTCGGCCATCTTAAGGCCTGCTTTAGTGGCTATAACTGAGTTGCAACCGTGAGCAATATTGGCAAAAGGGCCACCGTGAATAATTGCCGGGTTGTTTTCCAAAGTCTGTACCAAGTTTGGAGCCAGTGCATCTTTTAACAGCACTGCCATAGCGCCAATGCCTTTAATTTCACTGGCTAAAATGGGCTGATGATCTCGAGTGTATGCGACTACAATCTTGTTCAAGCGGGCTTTTAAGTCTTCTAGGTCATTAGCCAGACAGAAAATCGCCATAATTTCTGATGCCACAGTGATATCGTAGCCATCTTGACGCGGGAACCCATTACCGGGGCCGCCAAGGCCACAGCTAATATTGCGCAGAGCGCGATCATTCATATCGATGACACGCTTCCATTGAATGCGGCGGGCGTCAATCTCTAAGCTGTTGCCCCAGTGAATGTGATTGTCCAGCAGCGCTGATAATAAATTGTGCGCGGCGCCAATTGCATGGAAATCACCTGTGAAATGCAGATTAATATCTTCCATTGGTACTACCTGGGCGTAACCACCGCCGGCAGCGCCGCCTTTCATGCCAAAACAGGGCCCAAGGCTTGGTTCACGCAGGCAAACAATTGACTTCTTGCCTATTCTGCTTAGTCCGTCGGTTAAGCCTACAGACGTAGTTGTTTTGCCTTCACCCGCTGGGGTCGGCGTAATCGCCGTGACCAGAATCAATTTGCCATTGGGCCGATCACTGAGAGTGGAAAGATACTCGGGGTCGATTTTGGCTTTGGTCTTGCCATAGCCAATAATGGCTGACTCCGGAATAAGCAGCTTTTCAGCTACTTCACTGATGGGTTTCATTGTCGCTTTACGGGCAATTTCAATATCACTCATTATTGCAGCTCTCTCTTTTAATCGGCTCTAATGTCTAGGTGCTTCATCTTCCGCAAACCCCATGTTACGGGGATTCCTAAGACCGTCAATGGCTGTCTCAAAAGCGACCCGAAATGGTTGACGTTTTCAGGTATGAAGCAGTCGTAACTGTACGCTGTCTATGCTGGCTCGCCAGTTACACTTCGCAATAATCATAGCCTTAAATAATAGTCTAAATTGAGAAGTTTCTATGAAGAAAAGTGCACAGGTGGTAGTTGTTGGTGGGGGTGTTGTGGGGGTTAGCACGCTCTACCATTTGGCCAAAAAAGGTTGGACCGATGTGGTACTGGTGGAGCGAAAAGAGTTGACCTCGGGATCCACCTGGCATGCTGCAGGCCTACTGCCGTTGTTTAATATGAGTTATTCAGTGGGTAAGTTGCATCAATATTCGGTGAAGTTTTATCACGAATTACAAGAAGAAACTGGCCAAAATGTCGGGTTTAGTGTGGTATCTAATATACGTTTAGCCTCCACTGAAGATCGTATGGATGAGTACAAGTATTACTCTGGTGTGGCCCAAACAGTGGGTGTCGAGGTCAATTTCTTAACGCCAGAAGAAGTCAAAGAAGTTTGGCCGCTGTGTAATACAGAGGGTGTTATAGGCGCCATTCAGCACCCCGATGATGGCTATATTCAGCCGGCGGATCTTACTCAGGCCCTAGCGAAGGGCGCCCGGGCTCGTGGTGCAGAGATCTATCGCAATACAACTGTTTTAGATCTTGAGCAGCAATCAGATGATAGCTGGATAGTAAAGACTGATCAGGGCGAGATCCACTGTCAGCATGTTGTTTCCTGCACGGGTAATTTTGCTCGTAAGACTGGCGAGATGGTGGGCCTTGATATTCCAGTCATTCCAGTAGAGCATCAATACATTGTTACTGACCCTCACCCCGACATTCTTGCCCGAAAAGCTGCAGGTTTACCAGAGCAGCCAGTGTTGCGTGAATCTGACGCTGGTTATTACCTTAGAGAAGAGGCTGGTGGCTTTATCTTAGGGCCTTACGAAGAGGGAGCGCCCTGCTGTTATGTCGATGGTCCGAGTGATCAGTCTGAGTATGAGTTATTTAACGGCGACCTTGATCGGCTAATGCCTCATATTGAAGCGTGCATGAGTCGAGTTCCGGCGTTTGCTGAAGTCGGCGTCAAAACCGTTTACAACGGCGCTATTGCCTACACGCCAGATGGCAATCCTATCGTTGGTCCGGCGTGGGGATTAAAGAACTTCTGGCTCAATGAAGGGCACAGTTTCGGTATCACCGCTGCTGGTGGCGCGGGCTGGCAATTAGCTGAATGGATTGTGGATGGCGAACCTACAGTCGACATGATGGGTGTTGATCCTAGGCGTTTTGGACCTTATGCCACTCGAGGCTATCTGCGCTCTAAAAACGAGGAAGCCTATGACCACGTGTTTAAGACCCATTATCCCGACGAAGAGCGGGGTGCAGCACGGCCATTGAAGACATCCCCCTGTTACGATCGGATGAAAAATTTGGGTGCAGTGTTCGGCTCAGTGTATGGGTGGGAGCGACCTAATTGGTTTGCACCTTTAGATTACTCGCTGTCCGACCAATATTTGGATAAAGGCGATACCCTGTGGAATAAAAACCATTCTAAAGCTTTGGATGATGGCCGTATTGTGGAGAAGAATTCGTTCCGTCGGTCTAATTACTTTGATTTTGTAGGTAACGAGTGCCGCCATGTCAGTGAGAAAGTCGGTGTGCTGGATATGTCCGCATTCTCTAAAGCAACGGTATCTGGGCATGGCTCTGAAGCGTGGCTAAATAGCATTGTCGCTAACAACGTTCCCAAAGGAATTGGCCGTATTGGACTCTGCCATATGCTGTCTTTAAATGGTGGTGTGCGCGCAGAATTTACTATCTATAAGCGCGCAAAAAATAGCTATTATCTCGTTTTCGCTGGCTCTAACGAACGTCACGATTGGGATTATTTAAGTAAACTTGCGCCTAATGACGGCTCTGTCAAATTACAAAAAATCACCACTCAAATGGGCGTGTTGGTGGTTGCTGGGCCAAAATCTCGTGAAGTGCTACAAAAACTTACCGACACTGATCTGTCAAATGACAACTTTAAGTGGCTGACCGGAAGGTCTATTAACGTGGGTTATGCTCAAGCTGAGGCGTTGCGGGTTAACTTTGTTGGTGAGTTGGGTTGGGAATTACACCATCCCATTGAGATGCAAAACTATATCTTTGATCAGTTAATGATAGCCGGTGCTGAGTTTGAGATAAAACCTTTTGGTATTCGAGCCATGGACTCTATGCGTCTGGAAAAATCATACCGGCTGATTCCCCGCGAAATGTCGATTGAATATTCAGCGCTTGAATCCGGGCTAGATCGGTTTGTTAAATTAGACAAAGACGGCGACTTTGTTGGCAAACAAGGCCTGCTGGATTGGCAGCGCCGTGGATTTGAAAACTGTTTTGCAACGCTTGAAATTCACGATGTTGTGGATGCCGACGCCCGAGGCTCTGAGGGGCTTTATAAAGATGGGCAACTAGTGGGTCGAGCGACATCGGGTGGTTTTGGGTTTCGGGTCAACAAGTCTTTAGCTCTGGGCTTAGTTAAGACAGCGTACGGAGCCATTGGCACCGAGTTAGAGATTGAAATTTTAGGTGCACGTTATCGTGCCACGGTAATTGAAGAATCACCATTTGATGGCGACAATGCTGTGCTTAGGGGTTAAGTAAAAAGGCTTTAAAAGACGCCATTTAATAGCGTCGCAGACGGGTACTCCCGTGTCGTATCGCCACATGCGGTCTGACCTAAACAGGAACAGACTTCTGGCGATAATAGATCCATTATATGAGAGCAATATGCTCTCCAACGGAAGCATTATTATGACTGAACCAACAGGGCGTAGAAGAGCAGGTAGAGAGGGTGGTGGCCGTGAAGGGCGGCGCGAAGCCCGTGCCAATGCAGTGGTTGCAACCACTCCGTTTATTGAGCGCAAAATCCCGTATTTTGAATATCTGACTGAAGAGAATTTACAGCTGATAGAAGATAACGCTGACATCCTTTTGGAAGAGATCGGTATTGATTTTCTGGATGACCCAGAAGCTCTGGAAATGTGGAAAGAAGCCGGAGCCGATGTTCGGGGAAATCGCGTGCATTTCCCCAAAGGCCTTTGTCGTTCTCTGATTCAAGCGACGGCCCCAAAAGAGTATGTACAGCACGCTAGAAATCCTGAGCGCAACGTTATTATCGGTGGTAAGCGCACTGTGCTAGTGCCCGCGTATGGCTCACCTTTTGTTCATGATATTGACAAAGGCCGGCGCTACGCGACTATTAATGACTTTGAAAACTTTGTCAAATTAGCCTACATGGCACCAGATTTACACCACTCAGGCGGCACTATCTGTGAACCGGTGGATTTGCCGGTGAATAAACGTCATTTCGACATGGTATACACCCATTTTAAGCTCAGTGATAAACCATTAATGGGTTCAGTAACCCATCATGAGCGTGCCCAAGATACGGTGGACATGGCTAAGTTAGTATTTGGTGAAGAGTTTGTTGATCAAAATTGTGTATTGACCAGTCTTATTAACGTGAATTCGCCAATGACCTATGACGCTACTATGCTTGGTTCATTAAAGGTTTATGCGCGCAATAATCAGGCGACAGTGGTATCACCCTTTATTCTTGCGGGAGCCATGTCACCAGTGACTACGGCAGGTACAGTTACCCAAATTTTAGCCGAAGCATTAGCGGGCATTGCTTTTACCCAGCTTTGTCGGCCTGGGGCACCCGTTATTTTTGGGACATTTGCTGCCGCGGTATCCATGGCGACAGGTGCACCTACCTTTGGTACACCAGAGCCCAGCCAAGTTATTTATGCTGCGGCATCATTAGCTCGGCGTCTTGGGGTTCCATTCCGTAGTGGTGGGGGCCTTTGTGGCTCTAAATTACCTGATGCTCAGGCGGCTTATGAGGCGGCTAATACTCTGCAGACGTCTGCTCTAGCCGGAGTTAACTTTATGTTACATACCGCGGGTTGGTTAGAAGGCGGCTTGGCGATGGGTTATGAGAAATTTGTTATGGATTGTGATCAGGCCAGCATGATATCTGTCCTCCTCGGTGGTATGGATATGTCTGAAAATGGTCAGGCCCTTGATGCGGTGCGAGAAGTGGGTCCGGGCAAGCATTACCTAGGTTCTGCCCATACCCTGAAAAACTTCGAAACTGCCTTCTATCGCTCAACGGTGGCTGATAACAACAGCTATGAGCAATGGACCTCGGATGGCGCTTTGGATACGGCTCAACGCGCCAATATCCTATGGAAGAAAATGCTTAATGAATATCAGGCGCCGGCGATAGATCCAGCGATTGATGAAGCACTGTTGGACTTTATGGCGCGGCGCAAAGGCTCGTTTGCCGATCGTGATTATTAAAAAAACCTATTTGAGGGTTACAACACATGTCTGATGAAGACGATATCGTATTAGCAGAACTATCCGACAAAGATTTGGTTTTACAGATGCATGATGATCTGTATGACGGACTAAAAGAAGAAATTATAGAGGGAACAGACATCCTTCTGGCTCGGGGCTGGTCTGCTGAAAAGGTCTTGGGAGAGGCCTTGGTTGATGGCATGACTATTGTTGGTATTGATTTCCGTGATGGTATTTTGTTTGTCCCAGAAGTTCTGCTGTCTGCCAACGCGATGAAAGGCGGGATGTCGATTTTAAAGCCATTGTTGGCTGAGACAGGCGCCAAGCCTGTCGGCACCATGGTTATCGGTACGGTTAAGGGTGATATCCATGATATCGGTAAGAACCTAGTAGCGATGATGATGGAGGGGGCTGGTTTTGATGTTTACGATATAGGCATCAACAACTCTGTCGAAGATTATCTTGCGGCGCTAGAACGGCACAAACCGGATATTCTGGGGATGTCGGCACTTTTAACCACGACCATGCCTTACATGAAAGTGGTTGTCGATGCGCTGAAAGACCACAATATGCGTGACAAGTACATCGTTATGGTCGGCGGTGCACCGCTTAATGAAGAGTTTGGTATCGCGGTGGGTGCCGATGCTTACTGTCGCGATGCGGCGGACGCGTCGACCACAGCAATTCGGTTGGTGTCTGAGCGTCGAGCATTAGAGACGGCTTAATGAAAAGGGTCAGTGAGCAGACAAAGGCAAAGCTTTTAGTGATTGCCTGCGGCGCACTAGCTCATGAAATAGTGTGGCTCCAGAGACTGAACAATTGGAATCAAATTGAGTTGCAATGTTTGGACGCAGAGTTACACAATCGCCCAAAACTGATCCCTCAGAAGCTACGCGACAAGATTAAAGAGAACCTCGGTCAGTACCAAAGCATTTTTGTTGCCTACGCTGACTGCGGCACCGGTGGTGAGATTGATCGTGTTTTAGAGGAAGAGAATATAGAGCGTCTGCCAGGTGCTCACTGTTATTCGTTTTATGCCACTGAAGAGCGATTTTCTGAATTGGCCGAACAGGAATTGGGCACCTTTTATCTGACGGACTTTTTGGTTGAGCATTTTGACCGCATTATGATTAAAGGGCTAAAGCTCGACAGGCACCCAGAGTTGCGTGATCAATACTTTGCTCATTATACCCGTGTGATTTACCTGTCCCAGCGCCAAGATACTGAGTTGGAGGCAAAGGCAAAAGTAGCGGCTGAATTTTTAGGCCTTGAGTTTCGTCATTTGCATACGGGTTATGGTGATTTAGACAGCAGCCTGCAACAGCAGATTTTAAAATTTAGTTGATAGCCGCTTACATAGAGAGTGAAGGTATGCAAAAGATTGAAGTATTTTGGCGCGACATCCCAGCTCAGATACTAGTTAAAAGCGGGCGTGTGCGGGGCAAATCCATGCTTAGTCATCGATTTCAGGCCGCTATTGACCGTGCGGCAATGAAAGCAGGAAAGGGTGGCAGCGCAGAGTATTTGGATGACTGGCGTCGAGTGACCAGCCCACTTGAGGCGCAGGGGAGTCCTCAGGAATTGGCCCAGCAGTTTGCCGATGTCATTGAGGCAGAATACTCTAATGCCGATATAGCCGCTTTAGTGGCTAATAAAGGCCTTAAGGTCGAGCCTGCATGAAGCGGCTTCGCTATTGGTCGGTTAGAAATGCCCGTGGGTTGCATTGGGCCTATCAGGGTCTCGAGGCCTGTCTCGTCGTTCTTCATCCCATTTTTAAGCGGCTGGGTTATCGTCGTTTGGACCAAGGATTTGCCGCGGTAGAAAAGTTACTTAAGGGCTTTCTGTTTGACTCTCAATCATGCGGACAATGCACACTAAGTGAAACTGGGATGGCCTGCCCCATGAATTGTCCCAAAAGTTTACGCAACGGCCCTTGCGGGGGTGTGCGAGCTAATGGTAACTGCGAAATTGAACCAGATATGGTTTGTGTTTGGGTTACTTCTTGGCAAGGTAGTCAGCGAATCGGCACTTCGGTGTCTGCTATCCAGGTCATTCAGACTCCGGTCGATGTTCGTTTAAAAGGCTCTAGCGCTTGGTTACGTGCGGTAAGAAAAAGGATGGGGGCTAGTGAAATATGATCTTTGATGATGAGCCCATAGCCGGAGAGAACTTACCCATACTGCCAGGTCATTGTTCTCCTGGTCGATTTGAGAGAGTACTGCGTGCGGGATACTTTGCGGTTACGGCTGAAATAGCGCCACCAGATTCTGCCGACCCCCATGATGTATACGAGCGGGCAGCTTTATTTGATGGTTATGTTGATGCTATTAACGCGACTGATGGTTCTGGCGCTAACTGTCATATGTCTAGTGTTGGTATGTGTGCCTTGCTGACGCGGCGTGGCTACTCGATGATCATGCAAATCTCTTGTCGTGACCGGAATCGTATTGCCATTCAGGGTGATGTGTTGGGTGCGTCGGCCATGGGTGTGTCCAATGTTCTCTGCCTCACGGGCGATGGAGTGCAGTCAGGCGATCACCCTCAGGCTAAGCCTGTGTTTGATATGGACTGCATGACTAGCTTGCAAATGATTGGCGGTATGCGGGATAAAGGCGAGTTTTTGAGTGGTCGTAAAATCAGCTCGCGACCTCAGGTGTTTTTAGGGGCTGCCGCTAATCCATTTGCGCCTCCGCTGGATTATAGGCCGCTGCGATTGGCTAAAAAGGTAGCTGCTGGCGCCCAGTTTATTCAGACTCAGTATTGTTTTGATATTGACAGATTAAAGGCGTATATGTCTGAGATAAGAGATATGGGCTTAGATAAAAAAGTGTTTATTTTGGCGGGTGTAGGCCCGCTAGCGTCAGCCAAATCGGCCGAGTGGATTCGTAATAATGTGGCTGGTGTGCATATCCCCGATGATATTATTAAACGGCTTGCTGGTGCTAATGATCAACGTCAGGAAGGTGTCAACATTTGTATTGATATGGTCAATCAAGTTAAAGAAATAGACGGTGTGAGTGGCGTGCATATTATGGCTTATCGCCAAGAAGAGCGGATCGCTGAGATCGTAAAAAAAACTAAAGTGTTGGGCGATAGAAAGCCTTGGCACTTGAATCGTTAATTTTAGGAGAAAAACATGACTGTAACCACCCTCAGTTCAGCCACTAAAGAAGTCAAAATAGGCTTTAACCAACCCTTTGTTATCATTGGAGAGCGCATTAACCCTACAGGCCGCAAGATTTTGGCCGAAGAGATGAAAGTGGGTGATTATAGTCGTGTTGAATCTGACGCGCTGGCGCAGGTTGCGGCAGGTGCCCATATGCTGGATGTAAATGCGGGTATTCCCTTGGCTGATGAGCCGCGCATCCTGGCCGAGGCTATTCGATTGGTGCAATCGATAACCGACGTACCGTTAAGTATCGATTCTTCTATTATTGCTGCTTTGGAGGCAGGGCTGTCAGTTTATCAAGGCAAGGCGCTGGTTAATTCCGTTACCGGTGAAGATGAAGTATTAGAAAGAGTGCTTCCTTTGGTAAAGAAATATGGTGCTGCTGTTGTCGCAATATCCAATGATGAAACGGGTATTTCTGAAGACCCCGACGAACGTTTCGCAGTTGCTAAGAAAATTGTGGAGCGTGCGGCTGATTACGGCATTCATTACAGTGATGTTATTGTTGACCCTTTGGTGATGCCGATTGGCGCAATTAACACTGCTGGTTTACAGGTGATGCATGTGGTGCGACGTTTACGCGAAGAATTGAAAGTTAACACTACCTGTGGAGCTTCCAACGTGAGCTTTGGGTTACCTAATCGAAATGGTATCAATAGTGCATTTTTGACAATGGCAATGGGAGCCGGTATGACATCAGCAATCACAAGTCCACTGCATCCAGAAGTAATGCAAGCTGTGAGGGGTGGCGATGTGATGATGGGTAATGATCCTAACTGTGCCAATTGGATTAAGGCTTACCGCCAGCCTCAGGCCGCCGGAACTGAACGTGTGCGCGGTGGTCGCCGTCGGAGAGCATAAATACTCTATAGTGTTTAAATAAAATGTAGCAATTGTAGGTAGACTGATCTAATGGCAGATAAGCAAGTCAAAGTTGTGTTCACTCCTTCTGGTCGGCGTGGTAGCTTTCCGGTTAATACCCCGCTGCTTCATGCGGCACGGGTCTTGGGGGTGGATATAGACTCGGTTTGTGGTGGTCGAGGCCTTTGCGGTCGTTGCCAAATCACCTGTGCTGAAGGTGCCTTTCCCAAGCATCAAATTAACTCCGATAGCAGCCATCTCTCTGCTGTCTGTGCCACAGAAATTAAATATGGTGAGCGTAAAACACCACTAGCCCAGGGGCGACGTTTGAGTTGCCATACCTTGCTACTTGATGACGTCGTCATTGACGTACCGCCTGAAAGTCAGGTGCACCGACAAATCGTGCGCAAAGACGCAGAGCACCGCGATATTATCCTCGACCCTTCAACCAAGCTTTACTATGTTCACGTAGAAGAGCCTGACATGCATGTACCTAAAGGAGATTTACAGCGACTAATAGAGGCTTTAGAGCAAGAGTGGCAACTCTCGGGTCTTAATTGTGACAACCGTCTGCTGAAAAATTTACAACCAGTATTAGCGGCAGGAAAGAGAGGGGTCACCGTTGCGATGCACAAAAACCAACAGATTATTGCTCTCTGGCCTGGATTTCACGAGAAGGCTTACGGCGTGGCGGTGGATGTTGGCTCGACTACTATAGCGGCTCATCTGTGTGATCTAGCAAGTGGTGAGGTGCTGGCAAGTGCCAGTACCATGAATCCGCAAATACGCTTTGGTGAAGATCTAATGAGCCGTGTTTCCTATGTGATGATGCACCCTGAAGGCGCCGATGAGATGACTGTTGTCATTCGGCAGGGCCTCAACGAACTATTTCTCGAAGCGGTTGAAGAGATAGGTGCCGAAATCGAGGATATTTTGGAAGTTTCCTTAGTCGCTAACCCGATCATGCATCATATTTTGCTCGGGATTAGTCCTGTGGAGTTGGGGGGAGCGCCTTTTGCCTTAACCACAGACGCTGCTGTGGAAATGCCCGCCGCCGAGTTAGATTTAAAGATTAATGGTGGTGGCCGTATCTATATATTGCCTTGTATTGCCGGACATGTGGGCGCTGATACGGCCGGTATGATCCTGTCTGAAGAACCTCAACTGCAAGATAAGATGACACTATTGGTGGATGTGGGTACCAATGCTGAAATAGTGTTGGGCAATAGCCAGCGCTTATTGGCGTGCTCCAGTCCCACTGGTCCCGCCTTTGAGGGAGCCCAAATTAGTTGTGGTCAACGCGCGGCCACAGGTGCCATCGAACGAGTGAGGATTAATTCTGAAACTCTGGAGCCGCGTTTTAAGGTTATTGGTTCAGAGCTTTGGTCTGATGAAGAAGGTTTTGCTGATGCTATTGCAAACCATGGTGTCACAGGTATTTGCGGTTCTGGAATTATTGAAGTAGTCGCTGAGATGTACTTGGCAGGGATAGTTACGGTGGATGGGATTGTCGATGGCGATTTGATTGGTAGAACCTCAAGAATTATAAAAAATGACCGTACTTGGTCATATGTACTGCATACCCCAGACTCCGATGAAACTCAGATTGTGGTGACACAAAATGATATTCGTCAAATTCAGTTGGCCAAGGCAGCACTTTATGCCGGGGTAAAATTGCTCATGGACCATATAGGCACTGACCATATTGAGCGCATTCGTTTGGCCGGCGCCTTTGGTAGTCATATCAACGTGCAACACGCGATGGTTTTAGGTTTGATCCCTGATTGTGTCCTAGAGCAAGTGTCCTCTGCGGGCAATGCGGCCGGTACGGGTGCTCGTATCGCTCTTCTAAATGCTGAGTCCCGTAATGTGATCGAGACTCTGGTTAAAAATATTGAGAAAATAGAGACGGCTTTGGAACCTAAATTTCAGGATTATTTTGTTGATGCCATGGCCTTTCCCAATAAAAAAGATCCGTTCCCCAACCTCTTTTCGGTGGTTGATAAACCCAAGGAAAAAGTCGGGCAAGATTCGGCTGGCGGAAGAAAACGCCGACGGCGATAAAAAGTCTTTAATAAAAACTGTTTCTTAGCCTATAATCCGATCAAGAGCCTTGTTTAAAGGGCCGTTTGAGCATGGCCCCCTGTAGGGTCAGCAGCCGAAAGGTGAGGGATTAAAAATGTCTGAAAATGTCGATACTATTGCAGTTGAAGCTGTAACTCTGCACATCGGATTCATATTACTCCCCGAATATACCCTGAGTACCTTCTCAAATGCAGTTGGCATATTACGTATGGCTAACCGGCTTTCGGGGCAAAAATTATACCGTTGGTCGTTACATAGTTTTGATGGTCAACCATTGCTATCCAGTGCCGGATTGGAGCTTGCTCTAGACGGTAGTCTTGATGATGCTAGTGGAGCTAATATAATGCTCGTTTGTGGAGGTTACTCCGTTAAGCGCTATTGCGACAAAGCTCTATTGGAAGGGCTACGCAAGGTGGCAAAACGTAAGATCCCTATGGGCGGCATCTGCACCGGTAGCTATGCTCTTGCGGCGGCAGGCCTATTAGATGGTTATCGCTGTACCATTCATTGGGAAAATTTAGCTAGCCTGCGAGAAGAGTTCCCTAAGCTTGATATATCCTCTAGCTTGTTTGTCATTGATCGTGACCGATACACCTGTTCCGGCGGCATTAGCTCGATTGACCTAATGCTTAATCTGGTGGCTAGTATTCACGGGCACCAATTAGTGCAGCAGATTTCTGAACAATTTACCTGCGATCGAGTCCGCACTGAAAAAGACGCTCAACGTGCCCCGTTAAAGTACCTCATTGGCGCTAGTCAACCGCGCCTAGTGGAGGCTGTTACACTAATGGAATCCAATATTGAAGAGCCTCTAACTCTGGATGAGATAGCGGCTTATGTTGGTATTTCTCGTCGTCAGTTGGAACGTCTGTTTAACCGTTACCTTCACTGCGCACCCTCGCGCTATTACCTTGAATTGCGGCTTTCTCGAGCACGATTACTGCTTTTACAGACATCGATTCCCGTCATTGACGTTGCGATTAGCTGTGGCTTCTCTACCGCTCCTCATTTTAGTAAGTGTTACAGTGACCTTTATGGCAAGCCACCGAGCAGTGAAAGAAGGGCGCTGGTTTAGGCGGTCTACTAGGCTCGGTAATCCGTGGGTTTTTTATCGAAGATAACACGGAAGGCCCTTGAGAAGTGGGCCGTGTCGGAAAAGCCGCACTCCTGTGCAATATCAGTAATTAACCGTTCAGTGTTTTGCAAAAGCCAAAGCCCATAGCGCAACCGCATCTTACGGTAGAACTTCTGTAGGCTTTCATTGGTCTCATTGATAAACAGCCGTTCCAATTGGCGTTTGGAAATATCCACTCGAGCGGCTATCTCGTCGGTTGACAGAGGCCGGCTTAAATTTTGTTCCATTAATAATAGGGCTCGACCCACTATGCGGTTATTGACCTGATAGTCATCGCCAGGCTGCGGTTGAGGTGTATTGGCTGGGCGATGATTATCCATAACCAGTATACGCATGCTCTTTCGGGCCCAATTTTGGCCTAAATGGCGTTCAATAATATAAGCAGCCAAATCCGCCGCCACCGCGCCCCCAGCACAGGTAATACGATCACCATCATCAACAAAAAGCTGGTCCGCAATAGGAGTGACGTTGGTGTAACGGTCGGTCAGATCTTTGTAGTGGAACCAGCTGACACAGCAGCGCCGTTGATCCATTAACCCTGCGCGGATCATGGCAAAGGAGCCGGTACAGAGGCCGATAATAGGAACATGAGCGGCATCTACCTGTTGTAGATAATCGATCACATGTTGGCTACCTTTAAGGGTGTTGTCTAAAAGTCCACCGACCACCACCACGTAATCAAAATCTGCTGGATCACGATAGGTTTCCCAGGGCTGAACTGCGACACCAGAACTCGATGTTATAGCCTCCAATGTGTGTCCCATCAGCGCCCACTGACAGTTAATTTGTCGACTCTGGTCGCCTTCGTCAGCGGCCAAACGTAGTGCATCGACAAAGGCCGAAAAGGGCAGAAGGGTAAAGCTTGGCATGAGCACAAAGCCAACCGATAAGTGCGTTGAGCTATTGACTGTTAGGGTTTGTCCTAGAGTGTATTTTTTCATTCAAAATCGCCTAGTATGGGTCGTTTAAATACAGGTAAATTCTGCTTTTTTACATAACGATAACGACATTTTAGCGCTAAAACCGGCATTATTGTGTTTAATTGTCGTCATTGTCGTTTTTTCGCTCTCGATTGACGTTTTTGTTCTAGCAACGACAGGGTAAAAACTGGTCAAATGCAATCTGTCTAGGCTATTAAAAGCGCAGTGGTCATCATGAAACGATATTCTGGTTTTAGCTTGTTAAAAAACGCCCTTAGCTACCATGAAAACTGGCAGAAAGTGTGGCGTAATCCAACGCCGAAAAAAGACTACGATGTGATTATTGTGGGCGGTGGTGGGCATGGTCTTGCAACGGCTTATTATTTAGCAAAGGTTCATGGTATTACCAATGTGGCGGTGGTCGAAAAAGGGTATTTAGGTGGCGGCAATACAGCCAGAAATACCACTATCATTCGCTCCAACTATCTTTGGGACGAAGCAGCTCAGCTTTATGAGCTATCACTCAAGCTATGGGAAGGGCTTAGCCAAGAACTTAACTACAATGTCATGTTTAGTCAGCGTGGCGTGCTTAATTTGGGTCATAACTTACAGGACATGCGCGATATCGAACGTAGAGTTAATGCCAACAGGTTAAATGGTATTGACGGCGAGGTTGTTACCCCACAGCGTATCAAAGAGATTGCGCCACTGATTAATATTTCACCAGACAGTCGTTACCCGATCTTAGGGGCGTCCTGGCAACCTAGAGGTGGCACGGCGCGTCATGATGCCGTTGCATGGGGTTATGCTAGAGGAGCAGACGCGTTAGGCGTAGACATGATCCAGCAAACAGAAGTAATTGGCATTCGGCGCAAAGGGGGTGCTGTGGTTGGTGTCGAAACCTCCAATGGCTTTATCGGTGCGCGCAAAGTTGCCTGTGTGGCAGCGGGTAGCTCCGGCGTAGTCGCTGCTATGGCGGGGTTGAGGTTGCCAGTGGAATCTCGGCCACTACAAGCGTTAGTGTCAGAGCCAATAAAACCCTGCTTAGATACAGTAGTTATGTCTAATGCGGTGCATGGCTATATTAGCCAGTCAGACAAAGGAGATCTAGTTATTGGGGCTGGGGTAGATAGCTATAACGGCTATGGCCAGCGAGGTTCTTTGCATGTCATAGAGCATACCGTGCAGGCAATCTGCGAGTTATTTCCGGCCTTTAGTCGAGTTCGTATGAATCGTCAATGGGGCGGTATCGTTGATACCTGTCCGGATGCCTGTCCAATTATCAGTAAAACATCAGTTGCGGGCCTTTACTTCAACTGTGGTTGGGGAACCGGTGGTTTTAAAGCGACGCCGGGTTCTGGCTATGTGTTTGCCGATACAGTGGCTAATGACCGTCCTCACCCGTTGGCAAAAGCCTTTAACCTAGATCGGTTCAACACTGGAGCTTTGATCGATGAACACGGTGCAGCGGGTGTTGCACACTAGCGTGTGTTGAAATAATAAGTTGAGAGAATAAAGATGTTATTAATATATTGCCCACATTGCCTAGAGCATCGTGAAGAAGAAGAGTTTAGCTATGGCGGCGAGGCTCATATTGCAAGGCCGTTGAACCCCGAGGAGCTATCTGACGAGCAGTGGGCGGATTATCTGTTCTTCCGTAAAAATCCACGCGGTATTCACCATGAAATGTGGTATCACGCGATCGGTTGCCGGCGTTACTTTAACGCAACACGCAATACCGTAACCTATGAGATCTTAGAAACCTATAAGGTCGGCACGCAGCCACAGATCACTGGAGCTGACGTATGAGGCAATTAAATCGCCTGCCTACAGCGGGCCGCACAGACCAAAATAAGGTGCTTAACTTCACCTTTAATGGGAAGAGCTATCAAGGTGTTGCCGGAGACACATTGGCCTCAGCACTCCTCGCTAATGGGGTTGATGTGGTCGGTCGTAGTTTTAAATATGCTCGCCCTCGGGGTATTTTTGGGCATGGGCCTGAAGAGCCTAACGCCATTATTCAGTTAGGTTCCGGTGCAGCCACCATCCCTAATCTAAAAGCCACTCAGGTTGAGTTGTACGAGGGTCTTGAGGCCGCCAGTGTAAACGGCTGGCCCAGCGTCAATTTTGACCTCATGGGGCTAATAGGGGCCTTTGGGCGTCTAATGCCGCCGGGGTTTTATTATAAAACCTTTATGTACCCAAAGAAGCTATGGATGACCTACGAACATTTTATCCGCAAGGCCGCAGGTTTGGGTTCATCTCCGACTGAGAGAGACCCTGATAGTTATGAAAAACTAAACCAACACTGCGATGTTTTAGTCGTTGGTGCTGGGCCAGCCGGCTTAGTCGCTGCTCGGGAAGCGGCACGAAGCGGTGCTCGCGTTATTATTGCCGACGAACAGAGTGAGTTTGGTGGTAGCCTGTTGGCGTCCACTCAGTTGATTGATGGCTTACCTGCCACACAGTGGGTAGCTGAAATAACCGACGAGCTTGGTGAGTTTAAAAATGTACAACGTCTGCCTCGCAGTACGGTTTTTGGCTACTACGATCACAATTTCTTGGCTATTTTAGAGAGAGTTACTGATCATTTGGGTATTAGTTCGGCATCGGGCCCGCGTCAGTGTATGCATCGTGTTCGCGCCGCTCAGGTCGTGTTGGCGACGGGCGCATTTGAGCGCCCATTAGTCTTTGCCCATAACGATATTCCGGGTGTCATGCTGGCATCATCAGTATCTACTTATGTTAATCGTTTTGGTGTTGCCCCAGGGTCCAGGCTGGTTTTAGCGACGACCAATGACAATGCTTATCAAACAGCGATCGATTGGCATCATGCTGGACGATCGGTGGTATCTGTCGTGGATTCACGCACTAGGCCCAGCGGCCACTTGGTTGAACAGGTTAGGGCATTGGGTATTCAGATTCTACAGGGACACGGTCTTATTGAAGCCGTGGGCGGCAAACGCGTGCGTAAGGCTCTGGTGGCACCCATCAATCCAGAAGGGTCAAAAGTCACTGGGCCTGTACAGAGTTTAGCCTGTGATCTGATTGCCAGTTCTGGTGGTTGGAGCGCCGCTATTCATCTTAGCTCTCATACTGGGGCAAAACCTGTTTGGGATGACACGATTGTTAGCTTTAGACCTGGTGAGTCCAAACAGAAAGAGCGCTCAGCGGGTGCATGCAGGGGCACATTTGGTAGCTTAGAAGGTTTGCGTGAGGGTGCGAGCGCGGGCGCTGAGGCCGCTAAATTAGCAGGCTTTGGCTTGGGTGAGGTGCGATTTCCGACGCCTGTGATTGATCAGATCATCGAGCAGCCACAACAGGCACTATTCTTAGTACCTCATAATAAAGCCACTAGTCGCGCCCCGAGCCAGTTTGTTGATTTTCAATTGGATGTCAGCGCTGCAGGGATTGAGCTAGCGGTTCGTGAGGGGTTTGAATCCGTTGAACACGTAAAACGGTACACCGCTTTAGGTTTTGGTACTGATCAAGGTAAATTAGGCAATATTAACGGCATGGCTATTTTGGCAGATGCCTTGGGTCAAGGCATCGCCGAGACGGGCACCACTATTTTTCGTCCGTCATATACTCCAACTACATTTGGTGCTATCGCCGGGCGTGATATCAATGAACTCTTTGATCCTGAGCGCTATACGGCTATGCACCGTTGGCACGTTGAAAATGGCGCTGAATTCGAGAACGTCGGTCAGTGGAAGCGCCCTTGGTATTTTCCTC